>Ga0116229_10008299_pt1 | contig 16186 bp, 15 predicted proteins | sample S1TSphgellanicum_3_FD_87313 | JGI IMG/M metagenome (GOLD analysis project Ga0116229, IMG submission 87313) | Host-associated microbial communities from peat moss isolated from Minnesota, USA - S1T2_Fc - Sphagnum magellanicum MG | ecosystem: Host-associated > Plants > Peat moss > Unclassified...
CCCACCAGTGTCGAAGCCGGCAAGCTCGCTGGCTTCCGTGCTGCCGGCATCAATCGGCTTTCGCTGGGGGTGCAGGCGCTGGATGATGCCGCATTGGCGGCACTTGGCCGCGCGCACAGCGCCGCCCAGGCGATGACGGCGCTGGAATTCGCCCGCAAGACCTTCCCGCGTCTCTCCTTCGACCTGATCTATGCCCGCCCCGGCCAATCCTTGCCGGCTTGGCGCGCGGAACTGGCCCGCGCTCTGTCACTCGCCGCCGACCATCTCTCCCTCTACCAGCTTACCATCGAACCAGGTACCGCCTTCGAGGCGCGACACCGCAAGGGCGAGATCGTTCTGCCGGGCGAAGACCTGGCCAGCGACCTTTACGACGCCACCGCCGAAGCCGCCGCGCGCCACGGCCTGCTGCACTACGAGGTTTCCAACTACGCGGCGCCCGGCGCGGAAAGCCGGCATAATCTGGCCTATTGGCGCTACGGCGACTACGCCGGCATCGGCCCTGGCGCGCATGGCCGCCTGTCGTTCGGCCCGCGCCTGCTTGCCACGCGCCGCCACCGCGCCCCGGAAATCTGGGCCGATCGCGTGGAGCAGAACGGCCATGGCAGCACGCAGGAAGAGGAGATCGCCCCGAAAGACCGCGCCCGCGAAGCCCTGCTGATGGGGCTGCGCCTCGCCGAAGGCATCGACGCGACTGCCTTCGCTGTCCGCACCGGCATCGCTTTGGCGGACGCGATCGACCCTTTCATCCTCGCCGCTTGCATCGAAGAAGGCTATCTGCGTTTCGCCGGTGGAAACCTGTCCGCCACCGAGTCCGGCCGCCGCCGGCTAGATGCCCTTCTGCCCCGCCTGGTTCTTTAGGCATCGTCGGCACATAAGGCATCGTCGGCAAATAAGTGCGTCGGCACGCCGACAAAGATGCCGCTTCAAACAAAGGCGTGAGGCGCCCGTTCGACCCCGTGACCCGATTCGGTTAATGTCGAATGGGCCCTTAGCCGGCCTATCTGGATTTTGCGTCGCCGGAAAAACCGATCTCCAGGCGCTCACCACACACGGCAGCATAGCGAGCCACCATATCCAGGCTTGGCGCGTGATCCACCAATCCGCTCTCGATCTGGGAAATCCGGCCTTGCGACACGCCGAGTATCCGGCCGAGCTCGCCTTGCCCAAAACCGCGCCGCAGCCGCATCCTCTTCAGCCCCGCGCACACCGCCTGCACCGTGTCGAAAACCGCCGCAGTGGGCCCGTATTCCGGGTCCTGCATGGCAAGCTCATTGAGGTAAGCCAGCCCGTCCGGTGCGTTCTGGATGCTCATTGTTCCTGCCTCCCTCAAGGCGATCCAACGCTTGGGCGGCGACACTGCCACGTCCTCGGATAATTAGCCATAGCTAATATCCAAGCGCGCAATTCGTCTGGCACCAAGGCACATCTAGAACGCCACCCGCCCGAACACAGCCACCAGCGCCGCATAGGCGGCGCCACCCACCAGAAACCCAACCAGCGTGCCGTTCATCCGCACATATTGCAGGTCGCGGCCCACGCGCAGTTCGATGCGTTCGGTCAGCGTAGCGGTGTCCCAGGAGGCAACGACATCGGCGATGAAGCCGGAAATCTGGCTCTGCGCCGCCGGCATCAGCCGCGCCGTCATCCGCTCCGCCAGGCGCTGCACGCGGGCGCCGACCGCCGGGTCGCTCGCCACCATGTCACCCAGATTGCGCACCGCATTTTCCAATAATGCCTCGGTATGCCCGCCCGGGCGGCTGGCATCGGCTTCCAGTGCCAGGCGCAGGCGGGACCAGATGTCCCAGGTCCAGGCCTGCACGGTTTCATGGCCAATCACCCGCTTTACCGCGCCGCCAAGCTCCGCCGCGCGCGCGGGATCATCCTCCATCGCCTGGATTTCGCGCCTTGCCCAGGCGTCGAACGCCTCGCGGAGTTCGGAATTTTCCGGGTCCATCTTGTCCATTTCGGCATTGATGGTGCCCAGCACCCGGCTGGCGATGGTCGCCCCCAGGGCCCAGCCCATCAGGCGTCCGCCTTGGTCCCGCACCCGGTCTTCGATCAGTCGTTTCAGCTGGTCGTTCTTTTCCAGCATGGCCGCGCGGAGTTTGACCAGGATGAAGCCCAGCACCTCCTGATGCCGCCCGCCCTCCACCAGGCCGCGCAGCGCCCGTGCCATCACCCGCCCGCCCGCCGGGCCGCCGACCAGCCGCGGCACCAGGCGGTTCAGCGTGCGCCGCGCCCGCCCATCCTCAACACTTGCCAGAATGCGCGGCAGATAGCCGGCCAGGCTGCGCGCCAAGGGTTTCACCAGCTCGTCATTGGTGAGCACCGCGCCCAGCAGACCTGCCACATCCAGCCGCCCGAGCAGTCGGTTCACCTCCGCCTCGGTCACCACGTGCCGCGCGAAGAACCGCCCCAGCGCCTGGCCTAGCCGGATTTTTTCGGTCGGGATGATCGCCGTGTGCGGAATTGGCAGGCCGAGCGGGCGGCGGAACAGGGCGGTGACGGCGAACCAATCGGCGATGCCGCCGACAAACCCCGCCTTGGCGCTCGCCTGCAGCAGCTCGGTCCAGTAGCCATGCGGCAGGTAGAAACTGCCGATGGTCAGCCCCGCCATCAGCACCAGCAGGAAACTGGCAAACGCCTTGTGCCGGGCCAGCGTGCGGCGCGCCGCGGCGTCCGGGTCCATCCCGGCGCCCCCGGTCACTTCTGGCAGGGATAGGCCTTGGCGAAGGCACGGGTTGCCAGGGTGCCGGCCTTCAGATGCTGGTCCTGCGGATTGTCCTTCAGGAATTTGATCAGCACGTCGCGCAATTCGGTGCCGGTGGCGGCTTTTGGGATGCAGGCCAGTGCATGGTCCTTGCCGCCCGCTTCGATCGCGTCGCTGAACCCATCGACATAGGCATCGCACGCGGTCACCGACTTGCCGGTGCACGCCGTCATCAGCGTGGTGCCCTTCACGTTCGATACGCGCTGCGCATAGGCGCTTCCCGCCATCAGCAGGCAGGCCAGCGCGGGAACCAGAAGCTTCATCACATCACCTCTACCGAAAACCGTTCGATCACCATGTTGGCCAGCAGCTTTCTGGCCATCTCCTCCGCCTGGCCGCGCGCCGTGGCCGTATCGGCGGCATCGAGCTCCAGCTCGATCACCTTGCCCGCCCGCACCTCGCCGACGCCGGAAAACCCCAGATTATGCAGCGCCTGGCCGATGGCGCGGCCCTGCGGGTCCAGAACGCCATCCTTCAGCATCACGGTCACGGTCGCTTTCATCATTTCTCATCTCCAAGAGCCTGCCTCATGGCGTGGCCGGGTGAGTCAGCTGGCGTGCGTTTCCGAGCACCGGAGCGGAGCGGCCTTTTGGGGCCGTGAGCACCGGAGCGCCTGCATGCGTAAGCATGTCTTCGACATGACAAACGCGCGTCAGATGGCCGCCCGGGCGCGTCAGGAGGCAGGCTCACTGCATCAGCTCCGGTCCTTTCATATCGCGCATCCCAGCTTCCGGCAGGATGCCCAGGCGCTTGGCTACTTCCTGGTAGGCTTCCTCCACCCGGCCGAGGTCGCGCCTGAACCGGTCCTTGTCCATTTTCTCGTTGGTCTTGGTGTCCCAGAGGCGGCAATTGTCGGGGCTGATCTCGTCGGCGAGCACGATTCGCATATCCTCACCCTCCCACAGCCGACCGAATTCCAGCTTGAAATCAACCAGAGTGATACCCACGCCAAGGAATAGCCCGGTCAAAAAATCGTTGGTCCGCAGGGTCATTGCCACGATGTCGTCCATGTCCATCGTGTTGGCCCAGCCAAAGGCGGTGATATGCTCCTCCGCCACGATCGGATCGTTCAAGGCATCGTTCTTGTAGTAATATTCGATGATGCTGCGCGGCAGGCGGGTGCCTTCGGGGATGCCCAGCCGGGTGCAGATGCTGCCGGCGGCGACGTTGCGCACCACCACCTCAAGCGGGATGATCTCCACCTCGCGAATCAGCTGCTCACGCATATTCAGCCGGCGGACGAAGTGGTTCGGGATGCCCACCTCGGCCAGGCGCAGCATCAGATACTCGCTGATCCGGTTGTTCAGCACGCCCTTGCCGGTGATAATGCCTTTTTTCGCGCCATTGCCGGCGGTGGCGTCGTCTTTGAAATACTGCACCAGGGTGCCTGGCTCCGGCCCCTCGAACAGGATTTTTGCTTTGCCCTCATAGAGTTGGCGTCGCCGGGCCATATCACGATCCTTGGGGGCTGCCCCCGGTCAGGCGGGGTCCACCCCGAGAGGCACAGCCCGCCAAATCATCCAGATGCCGCCTATAGCAGCAAACCGGTGCTGTGCCATGCCCCGGGCAAACCCCCGCCTTGCCCGGGGGCGGGCTTTCTCATAGATCGGACTGGGCAGACGGGGGTACCACGAAGATGGAACAACTGCGCTGGTTGCCCGAGATCATGGATTGGCGGCAGCGCCTGCGCGCGCTCGCTACCACCCACGGCGAGATCTGGCCGCACGCCGTGGCGCTGGCCAATGCCCGAATCGACTTCACCCGCACCAACGCCCTGGATGATGTGGTGCGGCGCCGGCAGATCCACCCCCCCGCCGCGGCCACAAAGCCGGTGCGCCTGGCCGTGCTCGGTTCCTCCACCACGGCGCATCTGCTGCCAGGGATACGGGTGGGTGGATTGCGGCGCGACATTTTTATCAGCACCTACGAAAGCGAATACGGCCAATATCTGCAGGCGCTGCTGGATACCGGCTCGGCTTTGCACGCATTCAAGCCGAGCGCGGTGCTGTTCGTGTTCGATGCCCAGCATCTTACCCAGGGCCTGCACGCCGCATTGACCGAGGACGACGCCGCTTCTCTGCTGGCTGAAACCCTTGCCCGGCTGCAAAACTGCTGGAGTCTGGCGCGCGAAGCCTTTGGTGGCCAGATCATCCAGCAAACCGCGCTGGATGTTTTTCCGCCGCTGCTGGGCAGCAACGAATATCGTCTTGCCGGATCCAAATCCGGTTTTTTGGCGCGGCTGAACGCGGCGATCAGGGAAAGTGCGGCGCAATACGGCATCGATCTTCTGGCGGTGGACGAGGCCGCGCGGCTGCATGGGATTGCCACCTGGCATGATCCGGCCCTGTGGCACCGCTCCAAGCAGGAGGTGACTCCGGCGCTCTCCCCTACCTATGGCGACATGGTGGCCAGGCTGATCGCCGCCCAGCAGGGCCGCTCCAGAAAATGCCTGGTGCTCGATCTGGACAACACGCTGTGGGGCGGGGTGATCGGCGATGATGGGCTTGATGGCATTGTGCTCGGCCAGGGCAGCCCTCTTGGCGAAGGGTTTGTCGCCGTGCAGGCCTACGCCCGCGAATTGGCGCGACGGGGCATCATCCTTGCCGTCAGTTCGAAGAACGACGAAGCCAATGCGTTGGAGGTATTCGACAAGCACCCGGAAATGCTGCTCAAGCGCCGCGACATTGCCAGCTTCCGCGCCAATTGGGACGACAAGGCGGCGAATCTCCGCGCGGTGGCCGACGAGCTGAATATCGGCCTCGATTCGCTGGTATTTCTGGATGACAACCCCTTCGAGCGCAATTTCGTGCGCGAAAACCTGCCGATGGTGGCGGTGCCGGAAGTGCCGGATGACGACCCCGCTCTGGTGCCCGGCATTCTGGCCGAGGCGGGCTATTTTGAAAGCCTCGGCATTACCAATGAGGATCGGCAACGTTCCGCCCAGTACCAGGAAAATCGCGCCCGCAACCAGCTGCGCGCCACCGCGACCGACATCGAAGGATATCTGCGTGCGCTGGATATGCGCATGATCTGGAGCCGGTTCGACAAGATCAGCCAGCAACGCGTGGTGCAGCTGATCAACAAGACCAACCAGTTCAACCTGACGACCCGCCGCCACAATGATGCGGATGTGGAGGGTGTGATGGCGGACCCGAAAAGTTTTGGGCTGCACATACGCCTTCTCGACCGGTTCGGCGATAACGGCATCATCGCCATCATCATCGGCCGCATGCTGGATGACGAGGCAGTGACGATCGACACCTGGCTGATGAGCTGCCGCGTGCTCGGCCGGCAGGTGGAACCGACCACGCTGAACCTGATTGCGGCGCAGGCCAAGGCGCTGGGTGCGAAAACTCTGATCGGCCAATATATCCCCACCAAGAAAAATGCCATGGTGCGCGATCATTATGTGAAACTCGGCTTCGAGCTCGTCTGCCAATCGCCGGATGGCGGCAGCCTTGCCAGGCTGGACCTGACGCGCTTCCAACCCGCAGCGACATTCATCCAGGTAACCGAAGGGGCAGACGCATGACTGACGACGCGAAGATCTACGCCGATCTCACCGAAATTTTTAACGACGTATTTATGGTAGACGACATGAAGCTCACCCCTTCCTTATCCGCCAAGGATGTCGCCGGCTGGGATAGTTTTAAGCAGATCGAGATCATGGTATCGGTGGAAGAGCGCTTTGGCATCAAGCTGAACACCAGAGAGATCGACTCGCTGAAGAGCGTTGGCGATCTGGCGCGTGTGATTGCGAAGAAAAAGGCGTAACGGCAAAACACCGCGGGGTGAGTGAAATCCACCAAGGGGGGAACATCCCCCCGCAACTCAGGTCTTCTTCTTCATCAGCTCGTGGTTGATCAAGAAAGTGATCCCCCGCGTATAGGCATCGGTGGTGTCGCCGCGTATCTGGCCCTGGATGTGATGGGTGTATTGCATCGTGTGCACGTCGGCCATCCAGATGGTCATTTGCGAAATCAGGATCGACACTTTCTGCACGCTCGGCAGCACTTCCACCGTGGCTCCCGCCCTGCGCGCCACAGCGGCCCAGCATTCGCCGCATTCATCCGCTGGCTGCAGCCCGGCGATCTCCTTCGCATAGGGGGTCAGATCAACCGGCTTGTACTGGCCAGTCGCGGCCAGCGTGTCGGCCAGCAATTTTGTCGCCGCCGCCAGCCGCTCTGGCTGGCCGGGCGCGGGGGCGCCGCTGGTATCCTGTATGGTGAAGGGAAACACCGCCACCGGTACCGGTGCCGCCATGGCCGATGACCCGGCGAGACAGAGCATGACGGCCGATGCCGTTTTTAGGGGTGACATGTGGGCTCCCGTGGGTTAGTTCTACCGTCCAAGAGAAACTTTCTACCTTGGCGGCAGTTGAGGCTACGATGGCAAATCAGCTTAACATCAAGAGCGAAGATGGCTACCGCTTGGCAACTGAGCTTTCAGTCCTGACGGGCGAGAGCTTGACCGCCGCGGTGACGGAAGCCTTGCGTGAGCGCCTGGAGCGTGAGCGCCGCCACCGCGACAGGGAAGCCAAGCTGGCCCGCCTGACCACATTGGCGGCCGAAATCCGCGCCAGCCTTCGCTTGCCCGCCGGGGCCGGCCATGACTACCTGTATGACGATAGCGGCCGGCCGCGTTAGTGTTGCGGGTCGTTCATTTTGCGGCGTTGTGGCTGGGAGGTGGTGGGCTAAAGCCCACCCTACGGGTATGGCCGGCCAGGCAGTTTCGATGACCGGAGGCACTGCTTGCGCACATGATCGTGGATACCTCTGCACTTCTTTGCGTGCTGCTGGATGAGCCTATGGCGCGGCGCGTGCTGGAGGCGATCGTGGACGCAACCGAGGTGCGCATGTCCGCCGCCAACTGGCTTGAAGTGGCGATGATCGTGGAGGAAAAAGGCGGCCGCCTGGCGAGCCTAAGGCTGGACGAATTTTTGCGTACCGCCGGGATAGAAATGGCGCCGGTGACGGTGGAACAGGCCAGTGCCGCCCGCACCGCCTGGCGCTATTTCGGCCGCCACAAGCATTCGGCGCGGCTGGATTTCGGCGATTGTTTTGCCTACGCCTTGGCCAAGACCAGCGGCGAAAAACTGCTGTTCACCGGCGAGGATTTCTCCCGCACCGATATCGACCCGGCGCTGAAGGACTGAAGAGACATGCCGGAATTTCTTATCGAATGCTTTGGCGAGGAAATCCCCGCCCGCTTCCAGGCCCGCGGCGCCGATGATTTCTTGCGCCTGGTGAGCGAGGCTCTGGCGCCGATTTCGCCAGCGCGGTTGCGGTCGTTTTCGGGCCCGAGGCGGATCGCGGTGGCGGCCGAGGTGGCGGGCGAAGTGGCCGCGTCTTCCAGTATCGAACGCGGCCCGCGCCGCACTGCGCCGGAGCAGGCTTTGGCCGGCTTCCTGCGCAAGCATGGCGCGGCGCGCGAAAACCTGCGTCAGGAAGGCGATTTCTGGGTGCTGGAAAAATCCAGCCCGGCGCTGGATGCGGCAACCCTGATCGCTGCGGTGATGCCCGGCCTGCTGCGGCGGTTTCCCTGGCAGAAATCGATGCGCTGGGGCGGGACAAGCCAGTTTACCTGGGTGCGGCCGCTGCGGCGAATTCTATGCCTGCTCGATGGCACGACGGTAAAATTCGATCTGGCCACCGAGGGAGATGACGGGCATGGGTTGGCATCCGCCAACCTGACCGAGGGGCATCGCTTTCTCTCGCCGGGCGCCGTGGCGGTGGATGGGGTGGAAGGCTGGAAGGACGCATTGCGGGCGCGGCATGTGATACCGGATGCCAGCGAGCGGGCGCGCCTGGTGCGTGACGGCATTGCAAGTTTGGCTGCGGCGCAGGACCTGACGGTGGTGGAAGATGCAGGTCTGGTCGAAGAAGTGGCCGGGCTGGTAGAATGGCCGGTGCCGTTGCTGGGCCGTATCGATGACGCCTTCATGGATCTGCCGCCGGAAGTGATGCAGGTTTCCATGCGGGTGAACCAGCGCTATTTCGCGCTGCGTTCGCCAGATGGGCGGCCGGCCCCGTGGTTTGCTTTTGCCGCCAATATCGCGGCGCCGGATGGCGGGGCGGCGATCATCGCCGGCAATGAGCGTGTGCTGCGCGCGCGGTTTTCCGACGCACGGCATTTCTGGGATCTCGATCGCGGCACGCGGCTGGATGCGCGCGTGTCGGCGTTGGATAATGTCACGTTCCAGGCCGAGCTTGGCACCCAGGGCGCACGCGCCCGCCGCCTGGCGCGGCTGGCCGGGGTGATTGCGCCGTATGTGGGCGCGGATGTGGCCTTGGCGGAACGCGCGGCCCTGCTGGCAAAGGCCGATCTGACCACCGGAATGGTGGGCGAATTCCCTGAGTTGCAAGGTGTGATGGGCGGCTATTATGCGGCGCATGACGGCGAGGATGCGCGGGTGTGCGAGGCGGTGCGTGGGCATTACGCGCCCAAAGGTCCAACCGACGAGGTGCCGTCCGAGCCGGTGGCAATGGCCGTGGCCCTGGCGGACAAGCTCGACCAGCTCGCGGGTTTTTTCTCGATCGGCGAAAAACCAACCGGGTCGGGCGATCCTTACGCATTGCGCCGCGCCGCCTTGGGCGTGATTCGCATCATCCGCGAGAATGAGCTGCGGGTAAATCTCGATCCATGCCTGGTTGCTGCGGGCCTGGCCTACAGATTGGAGCCTGATTCGCTGGCAGGAGATGTCTTCTCGTTCATCAGCGAGCGGTTACGGGTGCAGTTGCGCAGCGAAGGCGCGCGGCATGATGTGCTGGCCGCTGTGTTCGCGGCCGGTACCGATTATGATCTGACGCGAGCTTTGGCAAAGAGCGAGGCCATCGCAGCCTTTCTGAAAACAGAAGACGGGGTGAATGTGCTGGCCGCCTATAAGCGGGCGGCAAATATTCTGCGCATCGAGGATCGCAAGGACGGGCCGCACAAGGGCATGCCGGAAGAGGCTTTGCTGCACGCTGATGAGGAGATTGCCCTTCTGGCCGCACTGGCCCGCGCCGAGTTGCATGTGACGGCCCTGGCACCAGAAGATTTTGCCGGCACGATGACCGCCCTGGCAACCTTGCGCGCCCCGCTCGACGCCTTTTTCGAACACGTTACCGTCAATGACGCCGACACCGCCGTAAGATTGAACCGCCTGCGCCTGCTGGCCTCGGTCCGCCGCGCTCTGGACCAGGTCGCCGACTTCTCCCAGATCGAATCCTGAAGAACCACATATCGGGTCCGGGCGGTATGGCTGCATTCCCCCGATCCTTCCCTAACGGAGCACAGAAAATGGCAAAATGGGTCTACAGCTTTGGCGCCGGTCACAATGAAGGCCGTGCCGAAATGCGCAATCTGCTCGGTGGCAAAGGTGCCAATCTTGCGGAGATGGCCAGCATCGATCTGCCAGTGCCACCCGGTTTCACCATCACCACCGAACTCTGCACCGAATTTTACAAGAACAACCGCCGCTACCCCGATGATCTGGATGCGCAGGTGGAAGAGGCCCTGGCGCGCATCGAAACCGCCGTGGGGCGCAGCTTTGGCGATCCGAAAATGCCTTTGCTGGTCTCGGTCCGCTCCGGCGCCCGTGTCTCCATGCCGGGCATGATGGATACGGTGCTGAATCTCGGCCTGAATGATGAGACGGTGAAAGGGCTGGTGGAAACCTCCGGCGATGCGCGCTTCGCCTGGGACAGTTTTCGGCGTTTTATCCAGATGTTCGGCAGCGTGGTGCTCGGCGTCGATCATCATCGTTTTGAGGAAATCATCGAAACTGCCAAGATCGATTCCGGCGTGATCGAGGATACCGCGCTCTCGCCGGAGGATTGGCAGCGCGTGGTGGAGGAATACAAGGAGCTGGTTCTGGAAGAGACCGGAAAGCCTTTCCCGATGGCGCCAAAGGGTCAGTTGTGGGCCGCCATCGGCGCCGTTTTCGGCAGTTGGATGAACCCGCGCGCCAACACCTATCGCCGCCTGCATGACATTCCAGCCGATTGGGGCACGGCGGTGAATGTGCAGGCGATGGTGTTTGGCAATATGGGTGCAGATTGCGCCACCGGCGTGTGTTTCACCCGCGACCCCTCAACCGGCGAAAACATGTTTTACGGCGAATTCCTGGTCAATGCACAGGGCGAGGACGTGGTGGCCGGCATCCGCACGCCGCAGCCACTCTCCAAAGGTGCAGCCAAAAACGGCGAAATTTCCATGGAGGAAGCTTTGCCGGACGCCTATGCCGATCTCTGCCGCGTGCGCGAGACGCTGGAGCGCCATTACCACGATATGCAGGATATCGAATTCACCGTGCAGCAGAACAAGCTGTATATGCTGCAGACGCGCACCGGCAAACGCACCGCCGCGGCGAGTTTGCGCATCGCCGTGGAGATGGCCGAAGGCGGGCTGATCACCAGGCAGGAAGCGGTGATGCGGGTGAACGCCCAGGCGCTGGACCAGCTTCTGCATCCCACGCTGGACCCGAAAGCGCCGCGCATCCTGCTGAGCAAGGGTCTGCCCGCCAGCCCAGGTGCGGCTTCCGGCGCTGTGGTGTTCAATGCCGATGATGCGGAAATGCGCGCCGCCAAGGGCGAAGCGGTGATTTTGGTAAGGATCGAGACCAGTCCTGAAGATATTCACGGCATGCACGCCGCGCGCGGCGTTCTGACCACCCGCGGCGGCATGACCAGCCATGCGGCGGTGGTGGCGCGCGGCATGGGCCGCCCCTGTGTCGCCGGGGCCGGCGGCGTGAGTGTTGATTACGGCGCACGCACCCTTTCCGCCGGCGGAAAAATCATTCGCGGCGGCGAGACCATCACCATCGATGGTGCGACCGGCGAGATCTTCGTCGGCCAGGTGGCAACCGTTGAACCCACTCTGTCGGGTGATTTTTCCACTCTGATGGAATGGGCGGATTCGTCGCGGCGCCTGAAAATCCGGTCGAATGCGGAAACGCCGCTGGATGCGGAAACCGCGCGTAAATTCGGCGCCGAAGGCATCGGCCTGTGCCGCACTGAACATATGTTCTTCGCGCCGGAGCGGATCGGCGCCGTGCGCCAGATGATCATGGCCAATGAGGAAGCCGGGCGGCGCGCTGCCCTGGAAAAGCTTCTGCCCTTCCAGCGCCAGGATTTTCTCGACCTGTTCCGGATCATGGCTGGTCTGCCGGTCACCATCCGCCTGCTCGATCCGCCGCTGCATGAATTCCTGCCGCATGGCGAGCAGGAGATTGCTGATGTCGCTGTCGCCCTGGGCCAGGATGTGGAGCAGATGCGGCGCCGCGCGGCTGAATTGGCGGAGGCCAACCCGATGCTCGGCCATCGCGGCTGCCGTCTGGGCATTTCTTACCCCGAAATCTACGAGATGCAGGCACGCGCGATTTTTGAGGCGGCGTTGGCTATCGCCGAGGAAACCGGCCGGGCCGTGGTGCCGGAAATCATGATCCCGCTGGTCGGCACCAGGCGCGAACTGGAAATCACCCGCGCCCAGGTGGAACGCGTGGCAAAGGAAGTGCTGGACCAGGCCGGCAAGCATATCGATTACCTGATCGGCACCATGATCGAATTGCCACGCGCCTGCCTCACTGCCGACAAGATCGCCGAAGTGGCTGATTTCTTCAGCTTCGGCACCAACGACCTCACCCAGACCACGTTTGGCCTGTCGCGTGACGACGCCGGCAAATTCCTGCCGCATTACGTCGAAGCCGGTATTTTGCCGAAAGACCCGTTCGTCTCGCTGGATATCGAAGGCGTCGGCGCGCTGGTGCGTATCGCGGCGGAACGTGGCCGCGCCACCAAGCCTGGCCTGAAACTCGGCATTTGCGGCGAACATGGCGGCGACCCTGCCAGCATCGCCTTCTGCGAGTCGGTCGGCCTGGATTACGTCAGTTGCTCGCCCTACCGCGTCCCCGTCGCCCGTCTCGCCGCCGCCCAAGCCGCCTTAGGCACAGCCGGCGACAAAACCGCCTGACGCGGCGGTGTGGTGGGATGCCCCTTGGCATCCCACTACACGGCCCCGCTTGCCTAAGGGCCCGTTCGACATTGACCGAATCGGGGTTGCGGGGTCGAACGGGCCCTTAGCCTTTGTCTGAAAAGGCATCTTTGTCGGCGTGCCGACGCGGTGATGTGCCGACGATGCCTAAGCATCACCCACCGAGAAAATCCTTCTTGCCGATCCCAACGCCATTATGCCGCAGGATCGCAAATGCCGTGGTCAGGTGAAAATAGAAATTCGGCAAGGCGAAACTGGTCAGATAGCTCGCCCCGTTAAACGCCATTTCCCGGCCAGGGAATTTCAGCACGATCTGCCGCCCCTCACTGCCCTCGAACTGTGCCTCCGGCAGCCCGCCGAGAAAATCGATCGTCTTGCCGATACGTGCCTGCAATTCGTCAAAACTGGTTTCCGTATCCGGAAACGACGGCAACTCCACCCCGGCCAGCCGGCCGGCCGCGTTCTTCGCGGTATCGGAGGCAATCTGCACCTGGCGCGAGAGCTTGTGCATATCCGGCGCCAGCCGCGCTTCCAGTAGCACCGATGGCTCGAATTTCCGCGCCTCGGCATCCGCGCGGCCTTTCTTCAGAAAACTGGCCAGGCTTTTCAGCCCGTGGATGAACACTGGCACCGAGGCCTGATAAATCGAAAATGTCATGGATATTCTCCCGATGGCAGGCCGGGCTTGTAGCCCGTTTGCGGGATAGGAGCACCCCCAAGGAAGCGCGCCAGGGAAGCGGCGTTGTCAGGCGGCGTTGCGCAGGCTGGTCACGAAACTGGCCATTTCCGCGCTCAGCCGCGCCGCCTGGCTGGAGACATCATTGGCATTGCCCAGCACATGCCCCACCGCAATGCCGGCCTGATGCGCCGCCTGGCTCACACCGCTGATATTGCTCGTCACCTCCTGCGTGCTGATCGAGACAAGCTGCACATTGCGGGCAATCTCCGCGGTCGCCGCCCCCTGCTGTTCCACAGCGGCCGCAATGGTGGCGGCAATGCCGCTCACTTCCTCGATCGTGCCGGTAATGCCGCGTATGGCCTCCACCGCGTCATTGGTGGCGCTCTGCACCTGGGCGATCTGCGCGCCGATTTCCTCGGTGGCGCGGGCCGTCTGCTGCGCCAGGCTTTTCACCTCCGAGGCCACCACAGCAAAGCCGCGGCCTGCCTCGCCGGCACGCGCCGCCTCGATGGTCGCATTCAGCGCCAGAAGATTGGTCTGGCCGGCAATGTTGGTGATCAGATCGACCACCTGGCCGATCTTGTTCGCCCCTTCCGACAGCGCGCGCACGATCGAATCGGTGCGGCGTGCCTCCTGCACCGCCTTGCTGGTGATATGCGCAGATTGGGTTACCTGCCGGCTGATTTCGCCGATCGAAGAGCTCAGCTGGTCAGCGGAGGCGGAAACCGTCTGCACGCTCACGCTCGCCTGCTCGGCCGCCGTCGCTACCGTCGCCGATTGGCGGGTGGTGACATCGGCAGTGGCCGACATGGATTGCGCGGTGCCTTCCAGCGCCTTGCTCGATTCGCCCAGCACGCCCAGCAGCTGGCCTACCCTGGCCTGGAACTCCGCCGCCGTCGCGCCCAGCGCCTCGGCCTGCAGGCTCTTGCTGCTCTCCATGTAGCTGGCAATCATCAGGTCCAGATCGAGCATGATCGCCTGGTTGATGGCGCGCAGCAGCGGCGCTGACTTGGGCCGCGCCGCACCCGGCCACCAGCCTTGCGTGGTTTTCTGCGCGATCTCCGCCAGCATGCCGGCTGCGATGGCGTAGCCGCCGATATAAGCCCGCGGCGTCAGCCCGATGCCGCCATGCACCGAGCCCATGCGGGCCACGGAAGCGGCATAGGCCTCGTCGAACCGGCCGGAAAACAGGTTTAGCCAATGCTCGTGCTGCGCCGCCCTGGCCCGGTCCAGCCGGGCCTTGCCGTCCAACCCGGCCATTTCTGGCCACTCGGCGAGGTGGCCATAGAAGGCGGAGAGAACCGCCGGCAATTCCGGCTTCAACACCGGCAGGAACGCGGCAAGCGCCTCCTTGCTTGATGTATCGATTCCCAGAAAGCGGAGGCTTTTGGGCATGTCGTGATCTGCGGGCAAGAACAGCTCCTGGGGGCATGGCAAACGGGCCAAGCCTCCACCTAGTCCCGCTGCCGTAAACATAGGCTGAACGAGGCGCCTCGGTTACGCGGGGCGACTCAGCTGGAGCCGATCAGAATGCCGCAGGCCAGCACCAGCGCGCCGCCGAACATCACCTGGATGGAAGCGGTCAACAAATTGCTGTCCATATAGCGCCAGCGTATCCAGGAAATCGCCGCCAGCTCCAGCAGCACCACCACCGAGGCCACCCAGGTGGCCATCCAGAAATCGCCGATCAGATAAGGCAGCGTGTGGCCGATGCCGCCCAGCGTGGTCATTGCGCCGGTGATCAGGCCGCGGATCACCGGCGCACCCCGGCCAGAGATCTTGCCGTCATCCGAGAGCGCCTCGGCAAACCCCATCGAGATGCCGGCGCCGATCGAGGCCGCCAGCCCCACCAGCAATGCGTTATGCGATTGATGGGTGGCGAAGGCGGCGGCAAATACCGGCGCCAGGGTGGAAACCGAGCCATCCATGAGCCCAACGAGGCCTGGCTGAACGATCTGCAACACGAAGCGCCGTTGCGCGTGGTCATCCTCCGCCTCACGCTTGCCGCCTGAGAGGTGTTTCTCCTCCATGTCCTCGGCGGTGCGCTCATGGCCCTCTTCCACCGCGGCAAGATCGCCAAGCAATTTGCGGATGGCCGTATCGGTGCTGCGCGAGGCGGCTGCCCGATAGAAGCGGCTGCTCTCCACCTCCATCTGCCGTGCGGTGCTGCGAACCACCTCGATCCCCAATGTCGGCAGATGCCATAGCGGCCTGGGGCGCGAGAAGCCGCGCACATCCTGGCGCCGAATCAGCGGGATATGCTGGCCGAATTTTTCCGCATAGAGATCGATCAGGCTGCGCCTGTGCTCGTTCTCCTCGGCCGACATGTCCAGAAAGATTTTGGCGCTGTCGGGATAGGTCTCCCGCAGGCGTTCGGCGAAATCGGCATAGATTCGCCCATCCTCCTCCTCGGCGCCAATGGCCAGAGCCAGAACTTCACGCTCAGTCAGTGTCGATAAATCCCGCATGCACGCTGATCTAGCCCGGCACGCCGCACAGTCAAGTTGCATATGCAACAGTGCAAATGCCTCGCAATCGCCAGAGCGGGATGCGATGTGATCGAATCGTTGTCGCGTGTCGCATCCCGCTCTCGTTCTTTGTTTTGGCGAGCATGTTCATCCGGCAGCTGACCGCATAGTGCCGGATCATGCTCTAATCCCGATAACGCGGATCAGCCCGGTCCAGCTTGCGCAAAAGCGCTGGCCATACCAGGCGGTTTGCAATCATGGTCATCGAGGGCGAACAGGCGAGGTCGGCGTTGCGGC
>Ga0116229_10008300_pt1 | contig 16186 bp, 14 predicted proteins | sample S1TSphgellanicum_3_FD_87313 | JGI IMG/M metagenome (GOLD analysis project Ga0116229, IMG submission 87313) | Host-associated microbial communities from peat moss isolated from Minnesota, USA - S1T2_Fc - Sphagnum magellanicum MG | ecosystem: Host-associated > Plants > Peat moss > Unclassified...
CATACGTAGTCTGTCACAACGTCAAGTTACGTCTAGGTATGTGTTCGCTCATCCTGTTGTTCGTTTGTGCTCACTAACTCACTATTCGCATGTTCGCTTCTAGGTTCTTCCTCTGTTACCATCAACATGTAGATTCGGCTCCCAATCTTCACCATTAATTTTCTTAATCATTTTGCGAAACAAGGCGTAGTCCTTATATACCGGCCACGAGCGTAGCCAACGGCTGAGGGCGCACAGCCACCTGCAGCCGCCCGCTGATCAAAATCCTGGCCGCAGTCGCAGCCGATTTGCGGTTGCGGGTGGCTGCAGGCGGCTGCGGCTAGCGGCCAGCTGTTGGACAGCACTGCTCCTAAGTAGTAGGTGCAAGATCCATCCTCTCATAAATGTGCATTTACATTTGGTGTTATGGACTCTAGTGTTGAGTCCCTTAACACCATGCTAGCTATTTAGGACTTAAACCTAGTTACCATAAAAAAATTATGTTAAGCTAACATTCACTTAAGATTAAGCTATCGACCATTTAACATTGAGTGCCACCTAGATTTTCATGTAACACTCACTTAACATCAAGTGTGAATGCACCATAAGGAGGATATCCATGGATAAAAAAGGTACCCTCCAGATAAACCAGGGAATTTCTTTGATTGTGTTCTATGCATAGGGGGTGTCCTACTTACTACAGTAGGAAGGTTGGTACCCTGGGGGGTATGACCCCAATCCAATACTAACATGGTGGTTTTATGGGGGGAGGACTCCTCTTGCATCAAGATCCATACCAATGTGGAGGCAATATTGAATTTTGCATTTCCATTTGGCCAGTTATGTGTATGTAGTAGCCAGACATTCATAGACCTAGCCTTAGACCATAGCCTAGGGCGAGTTTCACATTGACAAAATGAATTTTTTTTTTTTTCAAAAAATGAATTCGTTTTTCAATTTTTCAATTATATATTTTCCCATCATCTACTACAATATTGTGATATGAGTAGCGAAATTATTCAGAATGTAGCCTCTGATAATTATAATAATTTTCAACATGTTAATTTCATATTCTTCAAAATTTTCATTTCACTATTTTGAGGATTATTTAACAATGACCCTAACCTTAGGGTAAGATATAGATTGAAGTGAATGCATAGTCCTATCATTAAAAAAAACTCTCCCAAGGACCAAACTTTAAGTGAATGAAAATTTGGACATAAGTTAAATAGTGGTAATAACTAATAACAACATGGAGAATACTGGTGTTGGCTGATTCTCACTTTTTTTCGAGAATCAATGGTTTCAATCCTTTATGTCTCTATGTGAGAATTGAGTCGATTCTTGATTTTTTTTAAAAAAAGGGGATTTACGATAATTGTCTCAAGTATCAAATTTTTGCCAAAGGAAAAAAATCGGTTTTTAGGCTTGACAATTCTCAACAATTAACAAATAGCTGGTCTTCTTGGTTGGTTTTCACAAGTTGAATTTCAGAAATTTGAATATTTATTTTTGGATTTTTTTTACATTTGTTTTTTTGACAAAAAATAAAATTTGAATGTTTTTCAAAAGCTTCTTCAAATTATTCTAACTCCTCTTATAAGTTTGCATTTATCCCAATAAGTTCTAAAAGGTTAGAAAGGGATTTACAACCAACATCAGGAGTGATCGGGACAATTTTTGTTCATAACAATTAATTTCCTTAAGTTTTCTAATTATAAACATCTTCTCAAATTAGTGAAGATGCTAACCAAGGAAAAGATTCTTTCAATCTTTATTTGAGAACCAGCAGTCCTTACAATCTAAAAAGCAAGAAACCCAAATGTGGGAAACATGGCTTCATGTTTCTCCCACCATTGAAGGGAACAATTGACCTCCTTCACATCCACTTGATAATGTCAAAAAACCAATAATTCTGTTTTAACAATCTCTTTTGTTGACTATTATCTTTTAACTCCCTATCATTTGAAAAATATCCAAACTATTGTTAGATCATCCATTCTTTGGTTAGCAAAATTATTATTAGATTTATTTATGGATGCAAGTGATAATAACATTTCATGACATAGGATATAATGACATTGTGTCATCTTGCCCAACAATTGTTATTCCTTGATCATGACCAATGAAAGAAAATATTAATTGAAGACTTTTAAATCTTGGGTCCAACATTAAAGCTAACATATTATGTGTTTTTCTTTCATCAAATTTCTTCAAGAAGGAAAGAAAACTATTAAAAATTACACAAACCTTTTTTCTAATGTTAAAAGTCAAACAAATTAATTCAAGTGCCACCAAAATCCTCTTCCATTAGGGTCTGAAAAGATGGTGCATTTTTTGGTTCTTCTTTCAATTTTGAACTCATGGAAATGTTAGAATGAAGGGCATAACTTAATAACCAATGTCCCTTATATTGGTTTAGGACATAAGTAGTTCCAACAGGGGAGAAACAATCAACAACAATTTGACAAATATGCCATGTCAAAGGGGATGGAACTTTGGTTGTCATCCTCATTGAATTGTGCTTGCTATAACAAAGCATTATAACATTCTTGAATTGAAGAGCCTCCTGAAAAAGAATGATTATGTTGGCAAACTTGCAAAAAGAAACACAATAAATGATTATTATCTACATTTAAACAAATCTTAACAAAAGTAATAATAAACAAGGAAATTTCAAAGTTTTGATGATAACTTTGTTTTAACTAGAATGTTCAATTTTCTTTTAGGAAGATTCAAAATCTACACAAGCCTTGTTCCAATCTTGTTTACCTTTCCTTGACTTTTTCAACCAAGTTACGCATTTCTATAAATCAAATTGTGTAATTTTAATAGATACATCTTTCAAACCCTTACAAACTTTTTCATTAATTGAAACATACTAATAAGCTTTAGAGAATGCATGGCCAAAATATCTACCCTCAAAACTTTTTGTCAAACCTAATATATCACAACTTACAACAAATTCTAGGCTTGCAATCATAGTATTTAAATTAGATCTTTCATCTTTAACATAAATAATGATTTTTTTCCTCAAGTCATACTTGTCTAACAACTTAGTTAAGTCTTTGGCTAATGCATGCATCAGATGCTTCAAATAACTCAGTTGTAATATAATTTGGTTGTTAATTAACCTTTAAAAAAGTAGTAACAAGGGCAAAAATGTCATAAGCCCCTTTTGACATCTACAAATCAAAACTTGCTATAGAATAACAATCTACCAAAGTAGGTAAGACATACATTTTTTTTTTTCCATCAATTTTGGCAAAATTTCTTTTGCAAATTATTTTGTAGAAGGTAAAACAACCTTTGGACACAAATGTAGACTAAATCTTTTTAACCATTGGCTTTCAACAAGATGGATTGGCAAATGATTTTTCACAATTAAAAGAACAAAATCTTCTAAAAAGTGTTTCTATTACACATCATTTTTTTAATAAAAAGCTTTGGCAACAAAAAAATTAAAGATAATAGTTCCATTTACTTGAGGTCTTTTCTTTATAGGTTCTCTTTCATCAAGATTTTTTAATAGATTGTTTATTTTTTCAATTTTTTTGCAATCATACAATGGTATGTATAAACATGTTTTCTAATGTAGTAATTCCATTTGCAATATTATATAATATTAAACCTTTCCTCACTTGTGTTTTGGAATTTGTTATTAAAACTAAATTGGCATAACAAAAAATGCATTTCATCAATTGAAAACACTTAACATCCATTGGTTTATTATCATTTACACAATAAAATGACCAACATCGTGCATTTCTACTATTTTCTTTTCACTTTTTCCTTTGAAAATGTAAAATTTTCAAATTTCCTTTATTTTTTCTTTCCCTTCATCTACATTAACATTTTCTTTTGTTTGCAAACTTGGCTAGATTCGAAATTCTTCAATTATCTCCTCTTCCATTACAACATCATTTAAATATATTTCATCATTATTATTCATTTTGGGATGAGTCTTTGATTATTAATTGCAAGATCAAATTGATGAGTGGTGAAAAAAACTAAACAATAATATGCAAGCCTATGCAAACCTCTATGCTAGAAATAAGCAACTTTACAAAGGCATTTACAATTTACAAAAGCATTCACAAAAGTGAAGTGCAATGTTAGGATGTAGAGTAGTTCAGGGAACCTTACAACCAAAAACTAAATTAAAAAATCAAAAGTTGAAAAAAAAAAAGCTAAACAAAGCCAAAAACATCAATAAATAAAAAAAAAATCAAAACACAACAAAATTATTGAATTAATTCTTTTAGAAAAAACCTACCTCTTTTCTTTTTTCCTAACCTCATGCTCCAAGTGCTTCAAGCTCCAATTTGCACATGGCAAGAAGAGGGGAAATATAACACCCCAAACAACAACAACACAAGGCGAACAATAGCAATGCAAGGCAAGATGCTAGCAACAACAACACAAAGGAGGGTGAAATGAATAACTCAACGAGCAAAAGCAACACAAGGTGAATACCAACAACCCAAGGCAAAAAACAACAACATAAGACGAGCAACAACAACCCAAGGTGAGTAACAACAACCAAGGCAAGTAGTAACAACGCATGACGAGAGCAAGGAGAAAGCAAAAGCAATGCAAGGCAAGGAGCAAGCACAACATACAAAAACAATTTTTAAAAAAAATAAACATTGAAATCAAGAGCCCAGAAAGCCTCTGGCTTTTAGACGTTAGGGGTCTCCCCTGGCAGAAGTGTCACCTTAAATACTAAACCTAAGGTTTTTCTCTTCCCCGTCAAACCCCAGACCCTCAAAACTGGATCCAGGTTTTCATATGAAAACCCATCTGGTTCTTTTTTTTTTTTTTTCCAGTTTCAGTTTTCCTAGTCGGTTCTCACATGGGTGAGAACCTTAAAACTGGTTTTCACCCAAAATAAGAACAGCCGGTTCTCAATGTAAATACTGCCCAACACTAGAGAATACCAATGATTGATTTTTTTTGGTGGCGAATTTACAAAAAATATACTCTGCTGCAAATTCCTTGTTTTCTTGAAAACAATTCCTCAGAAAATGAAAAAAATTCATAAAAAAATTGCAATAATTGTCCACACAATGGAAGGGTGCTTAAGATTTGATACTTTCATATTTCAAACGTTGCCAACTTTCGCTAAATATATATATATGGACTGTCATCACTTGAGCGATATCACAAAATTGGAAAGAAAAACACCCATACCAATGTGGTGCAGTCCTTTTCTTTTTCAAAGAAAAATCCTGTGGGTGAGGGTGAGGGTATATTGAACCTTGACCTAGGGCTCCTCAAATTAAAGAAACCAGTTTTGAAACTGATCTAAGGCCCACCAAAACAAATTAAAATAGAACAGCCTAAAGAATACCTGCCTTTGGCGAACTGCCGGTCCTTTGAGGGAAGCTGCTTGGCTCTGAATTTTTTAACTTGGAAGATGCATGTGGTATATACTTGTTTTAAGTGATTAAAAATGTTACTTGTGATTATTTTGAAGATCAAATAATTATAAATTACATTTTTTTAGATAAGTCACAAAATGGAACATTTCTACTAATTTTTTTAAAATTTTAAAATTAACAAAAAAAATCCAAAACTGTGTTGCCAGTCAAAAGTGATTAGAAATGTTCTTTACAACTATTTTTGAAGACCAAAATGGTTGTAAATGACATTTCTGGTTGTTTAAGATAAATCACAAAATGAAATATTCTTACTAAAAAGTTATTTAGTTTTAAAATCAATGAAAAATAATTCAAAAGTGTGTTGCCAATCAACATTAACAAAATAATGAAAACAAAAACCACCAATAATAATAGACAAAAGATGTAAACAACAATTGGCACCAAGTTTTTTTTTTTTCTTATTTTGTGATATAGGTTTGAACATTGGCGATCATCCACAAGAGGAATCACCCAAATTTGGTCCAAAAGGAAAGTAGAAATATGTAAGATTTTGGTGACATGCTAGAACCCATTGTGTCTAAATATGGTGATTTCAAACCCCAAAACAATTCATTATATATACATATATATACATGAGCTCTGCCACAGTTCCTAGAGAATTCTTGTCACTGGAATAAACACCTCGAATTGTGTGTCTTGGGCACTTTTTTTTTCATAAAAATCCTGAACCCTAGCACTGAACATGTGATAAAATCTTACTTAAACAATTTCAGCAACTTGTTGTAAGTGTCTCGTGCATAAGCCATGCAATTTTGACTGACCAATTGGTAATTAGGAGTATGGTCTGTCAAAGTTTTGATCAAATCCTTCATCACGATCTCCCCGCCTTTTGAACTACGCATCATCACAGATTTCGGTTTGTAACGAATATTCAACGGACGTGTTACGTGGATCCCTGCTCTGTCACGCAGCGAAGTTCCGCTCGACCCATACTTCTCTGCCTTGATCCGGAAACAGTCACCACCTAGTATGTTGCAGGAGGAATTATTAGACAACTTATTACTCATCTGCTAGGTACTCTCGTGTACGATCTTGCTGGAGGAACTATTAAGCAACTTATTACTCATCTTCAGATTTATATAAAGCAAAAGATACTTGTGTACCATCTTGTGGGAGGAGTTAGATAGCTTACTCTGGAATTTTACATCAAGCAAAAGGTACTCGTGTTCGATCTTGGGGGCGATTGCTCCTCTTTTTCCCTTGATGGGCCTTGCACAAACGTATATATTGAGCACAATTACCCGCCATTCTGAGTACTTTGTTAGCTCTGCATCGACATCAAGTATACCCGGTTGGACACTCAAAGACCTGGAAAACTTGCTGCTGGACACACTCATATTTAGCAGTCCTTGCACACTGCCCTTAAAAGAAAGAGTTGAAGATGGAACAAGAATTCAGAAGCAAGAAAATTATAAGGCGAGTAGAACAGGAGGGAAAGCAAGGCAGAAGAACTAGAAGGGAAAATTTCAGGACATGATCAGTACTCGCACCACACTGCAGAAAGGAAAGGGGAAGAGCAAGTCCAGGAAGAATTAGAAGAAGAGAAAATAACCAAGATACTAGCACACTGCAGAAAGGAACACCAAAAGTCTTATAAACTGCAACCTCGCGGCCCGCTGGTAAACTGCCAGGCGACACGTTAATTTTGGGCCGACACGATTAACAATTTCCAGAAGGTTCCCGCTAGCGGAACGTCTTAATTACCGGGCGTAAAGATCTGGTAGAACATTTTTTATGCCTCTCATTTTGTTTGCGAAGGAGGAGATGCAGCAGCTACTTACGGGTAACTAATTAAGGCCAGGAACCTAATTACTCGTAATTTCAAACGTCCAGGCACCGCGTGGACAGGAAATTGGAAAGTACAAAACGTGTTTCATGAAACAAGCTAGCTATTTCCGACATGTCGTGTGAATATCACGAGTGAACACGTAGCACCAGTTACTATCCCTCCGACATCATTCGTACCTACTACCTCCGACATCATTAGTACCACCAGTTACTATCCCTCCGACATCATTGGTACCGACTTCCTCCGACATCGTTAGGACCCTTTTTCCTTCTCGACAGAGTCTGCGATGGCTCCCAAGGCCAGAGACTTGAGAGCTTCTGTGCAAGGCCAGAGAGCTCTCTGTGTTAATTTTGTCCACTGATTTATTTTAAAATTTTATATTTTCATCCCCTCCCCCCTAATTTTCACCTTTTACAGGTGATTTTGTATTGTTAATTTTATTTTAAATAGAACAATGGTTTTTTATTGATGCTTGGGGCTGTTCTGTTTTTAGGTCTATGATTTTTAAGGTTTTGTTGAAGTTTGATAATTATATAGTGATCATGGATCATATGTGTGTTGGAAGGCTTATTTTAATTTGGATGCTCCTTGCAATGACATTGGGTAATTTTTGGTTTTACTTTTCCTCTTACAAATCAATCATCATTGTGAGTTTTTCATTAATCCATAATCTCTTATCAATTTTAAGCTTTACCCCAAGTTTAGAGGCACTCAAACTAGTATTCACACTCAAGCCCCACCCTAAACCCAAAGGTTGAGAAAGAGAACTCAAATTCACTACTTGAAAAGACCCTAACTTTTGAGAAGTGCTAATACTGAAGCCTTGAAAAGAAGGTCCTTCCAAAAGATAACATGTGAAAGAGTTTGGCAAAAAAAAATTCACTTTTTTTCCTCTTTTATTTTTTTAAAAACTATGTTGTAATGTAATACTACATCAATGATGTACTTTGAATGTGTTTTTGAGCTTTGAAAACACATAAGTTGAAAATTTTCCTTGAAGAAAAAATGTCTTTTCATATATTACAAACGGCTACGTTACATTTTTAGTATGTTTATTAATATATTGGTTTATTAACATCTTGTTTTGAAATTGCATGGATAATTAATTTAATGTAAAATTTGGTACTATAATCAAAACATAGTTTATTAGTAAATACATGTTTTTTGTTGTTTCAAGATATTGAGGTTGTCCCTAAATCGTCGACCATGATAGTTAGCTTTGAGCGTCCAACATCATGAAATGTTGCCATGTTCTCAGGGACACACGGATAGTAATGGAAAAGAAAGAAGGCAACAAATAGTGAAATGCAATCAAAGCGCAAAGCACGAATTTGAATGCTCCAAAAGACAAGGATTGAGGAGGATGGCAAATGGAATGCCTATCAAGATAAAGTCGACAATATGTTTAAAAAATGAAGTGGGACGAATATGGAATCAAATAAAGAATAATGTCAATTTGACACACATAAAAAAAATCATTGAAAGATTATTGTAGCCAAAGATTATGGGATCCAGGGTAGAATATTGAAAGTGAAATGGGGTGATCAAATTGAAATCGACATAATACAAGGCCTTGGTTAAATTCCATAACTATTTTTGAAACTAGGAAAGAAATGACAAATGAAATGAATTGTTGAAAAGAGTTTTAAAGTGTAGAACAATCGGGAAGATTTGGCATTCAATTGATTCCCTGATCACCAACAACCACATTTTGACAAATTTGCATTCGAAAAGACAAATGAAATTAAAATATATATACCGTCACCACAAGAATTGATTTCAGCGATAAGACATTGAAAGCAGGGTCAATCCTATAAGAATTGCCATTTATGTAATGATGAATCAATTTGACTTCATTTAAAATCTCAAAAGAAATAGAAAAATAGAAATATGGGTGGAAAACCATAGAAAAAAGTGTAAAGGAGGGGTAGTTAATTAATACAAAAAACGACGATGATTTCTGGAGTCATAACTTTGACATAGATTGATCAAATCATGTGAATTGCTATTGGCATGATTTTGATGAGACAAGGTTTGATTGGAAAAGAACATGCCACCAACAAAAAACAATGAGCACATTGTTAACGAGATGTCAACAAGACCAAGATATTTCTTTCAAAATTGGATGCCATAAATTAACATAAATAAAAAGACATACTCTATCAAAAAAGAACTGCACTTTCATGGGAAAACACAATTAATATAAGAATCATATATCATAAACAAATCAGAACCCATTGGGATTCCAAGACATCCAATGTGGCAATCTTCTAGCATATAGAAAAGATTTTGTGCATTTGACATTGAAATATTTGAAATATTCTAAATTTGGATGTGGTGTAAATGTACATCCCACATATGTGATTGTACCAGGCATGTGATTGTTCCATACAAATCTACCATCTAGATATGCAAGAAGCATGAGCCTAATGTATGTGCGATTAATAACTAAACACCAATAGAATTATCCAATGAAATATGCATGTGACCTATATGAAGCTGTAACATATTAAGTTATTTGTGGCATATGCATATCTGCAAGTAAAATTTGTATGTGCACCATGTGTATATATGGCAAATGTATCACGACATGAAAATAAAACATGTGGTAAACACATTACGACTCAAGCCCACATGCATATTTTACATTTAGTTATTCAATAATTGGAAATTTACATATATCACACATCACACACATTAGTTATCATCACCCCACATATTTGGGTCATTGTCGGACTAATAAAAAGAATAAATGATTCATTTCCCTTGGAGATCCGTAAAAAACATGGTGGGGATGATCATGACATGTACTGATGGAACGAGCACACCTCAATAATGACAAACAAAATGCAACAAATCTCCAAAGCATGAATTTCCAAATGTGTTGGTCAAATTTGATTTTGTCATTTACAAAGGTGTGGTGACAAGGGCACAATTGTTTTGAAATATCAGATATAGCATTGCAAGTGAATTATTTAATATCAGGTGAAAGGGCATTCCAACAATAATGTAGGTTGCATCTAAAAAACATGATTTATTTGGAAGTTCAATAAAACAAAAGACGTTATTGGAAAGCAGAGCATTACTTTGAAAGGAATGTCCTATAAAGTATTTAATTGAGATAAATAACAAGGAAATTAAAAAGGGAAGTGCTTGTGAAGTCATGCAACATTTTCTTCAAAAGGATAAATTGAAATTGGAGATTTGGACAATTGCCATGAAATTCAATGAACAATTCTCATATTTTGATTTCTATTAAATTGTGCAAGTGATAAAACTCGTCTTGAATCATATTTTTTTGAAAAAACTTTCAAAAGTTAAAGGGATATATGCAAAACACAAATATGTTTATCATTGATGACCATTATCATCAGGAAAAGATTTCAAAGGACTGAGTTAAACAATTCATCCAAAAAGTTTATATTTAGTATGATCATTGGATTAACTAATTAAACCTTCATCACACTTCATTGGGATCATGAGGCATGGATAAAGATAGGGATACTATTTGCTTTGGGGAAATGTGGTAACCAATTTTAAGCCAATTATATTTTTATCAAACATCAATAGTTTGAGGCATGTATTTAAATGAGAGAAATAAATATTTGATTTCCTCCATAAGAAATGTGTTATTGGAGTTACTTCTAAGTGTGTCAAATTGTGTGTGAGTGTGTGTGTTTTTTTATTCAATATTATAAAGTAGCTGAAGTCATGATCATCCATAAGGCAATTTTAAAAAAGAAGGTAAAAAAAGAAAAAAGAAATAAAATTAAGCATCCTTCTATATTGTTTGCTCCATATTTGCTCCATACAAAACATGGTTCTGAAATTTAGCAACTAGAAATAACACATTTTTCACCATGTTCATAAAACTGCCAACAAGATTTCTTTTTCAAAATTGTGATTTCAAAACCTTGATGATTTTATCCAGAAACGCAATAAAATTAGTTGAATTTACATTAGAAACTTTTTTCCAAAAACATTTGTAAAGAAAAAAAAACCAAAGTAGCCCTCTCACTCCTAAGTTGTAGGTGCAAGATCCATCCTCTTATAAAAGTGCATTTACATTTGGTGTTAAGGACTCTAGTGTTGAGTCCCTTAACACCATGCTAGCCATTAGGACTCAAACCTAGTACCATGAAAAATATAGGTTAAGCTAACATACACTTAAGATTAAGCTATCGACCATTTAACATTGGGTGCCACCTAGGATGCCACCTAGATTTTCATTTAACATTCACTTAACATCAAGTGTGAATGCACCATAAGGAGGATATCCATGGATACAAAAGGTACCCTCCAGATAAACTAGGGAATTTCTTTGAGTGTGTTCCGTGCATAGGGGGTGTCCTATGTACTAGAGTAGGAAGATTGGTACCTGGGGGGTATGACCCCAATCCAATACCAACATGGTGGTTTTCCCTTCCCGCAGATATACACATTAGGTTTTTTCTTCAAAAACCAAATACCCACCCAACTGTGCACCAAACCCCTGGTTGTTATTTGAATGGGTATTGGTTAAGCTTTCTTCACATTTTTTTTCCTTCAATGGCTCAGATATTTCTTTTCATGCAAACTACTCTTACTACTAAAGTGTTATAGACTCAAGGTACTATGATAGCCTAGGGTCAGTTTCCACATTGAGAAAATGAATAAATTTTTTTTTCCAAAAACTGAAATCGTTTTTTAATTTTGAAATCATATTTTTTTCCCATCATCTACTATAATATTGTGATATGAGTAGTGAAATTATTCAGAATGTAGCCTCTGATAATTATAAGGATTTTCAACATGTTATAACTTCACTATTTTGAGGATTATTTAATGATGAAACTGAGCTTGAGGTAAGGTATAGACTGAAGTGAATGCATAGTCCTTTCATTAAAAAAAACCTCTCATGTACCAAACCTTAGGTGAACCAAAATTTGGACACAAGTTAAATAGTGGTAATAACTAATAACAACAGGGAGAGCACCAGTGTTGGCCGATTCTCACTTTTTTTCAAGAATCAATGGTTTCAGTTTTTTATGTCTCTATGTGAGAGTTGGGTCGATTCTTAATTTCAAAAAAAAAATAGGGGACTAATGAGAATCTCTTGAGTATCATATTTTTGCCAATGGAAAAAAATCAGTTTTCAAGCTTGACAATTCTCAACAATTAACAAATAGCTGGTTTTCTTGGCCAGTTCTCACAAGCTGAATTTCAGAAATTTGAATATTTATTTTTGGAGTTAATTTTACATTTTTTTTGGACAAAATTTAAACTTTGAATGTTTTTCAAAAGCTTCTTCAAATTATTCTAACTCCTCTTCTAAGTTTGCATTTATCCCAATAAGTTCTAAAAGGTTAGAAGGAGATTTACAACCAACTCTACAATGATTTCGTCAATTTTTCTCCATAAAAATGATTTTTACAAAGTTTTTATTATTATAAACATCTTCTCAAATTAGTGAGGATGCTAACCAAGAAAAAGATTATTTTAGTCTCTATTTGAAAACCAACAATCCTTACAATTTGACAAGCAAGAAACCCAAATGTGTGAAACATGGTTTCATGTTTCTCCCACCATCGAAGGGGACACTTGATTCCCTTCACATTCACTTGATAATGCTGCAAAACCAATAGTTCTCTCTCAACAAGCTCTTTTGTTGGTTACTATCTTTTAACTCCCTATTATCATTTGAATTAAGTTTGGTTAATATCCAAACTATTGTCAAATCGTCTATTCTTTAGTTAACAAAATTATTATCAAATTCTATTGATGGATGCAAGTGATAATAACATTTCATGACATAGGATATAATGACATTGTGTCATCTTGCCCAACAATTGCTATTCTTTGATCATGACTAATGAAAGAAAACACTAATTGAAAACTTTTAAATCTTGGGTCCAACATTAAAACTAACATATTATGTGTTTTTCTTTCATCAAATTTCTTCAAGAAAGAAAGAAAACTATTAAAAATTCCACAAACCTCTTTTCTAATGTTAAAAGCTAAAAAAATTAATTCAAATGCCACATCAGAATTTTCTTCCATTAGGGTTTGAAAAGATGGTGCATTTTTTGGTTTTTTTCTCAATTTTGAACTCGTGGAAATGGCAAAATAAAGGCCATCATTTAACAACCAATGTCCCCTATATTGGTTTAGGATATAAATAATTACAACAAGGGAAAGGCAATCAACAACAATTTGACAAATATGTCATGTCAAAGGGGGTGGAACTCTAGTTGTCATTTTCATTGAACTATGCTTGCTATAACAAAACATTATAGCATTCTTGAATTGAAAAGCCTTTTGAAAAAAAATGATTATGTTGGCAAATTTGCCAAAGACATAACAATAAATGATTATTATCTACATTTGAACAAATCCTAACAATAATAATAATAAACAAAGAAGTTTTGAAGTTTTGATGATAACCTTGTTTTAACTACAATGTTCAATTTTTTTTTTAAAAGATTCAAATTTGCATAAGCCTTGTTCCATTCTTGTTTACCCTTCCTTGACTTTTTCAGCCAAGTTATGCATTTCTATAGGTCAAATTGTGCAATTTTAACAAATACATATTTCAAACCCTTATAAACTTTTTCATTAGTTAAAACATATTAATAAGCATTAGAGAGAATGCATAGTCAAAACAACTACCTTCAAAACTTTTTGTCAAACCTAATATATGACAATTTATAACAAATTTTAAGCCTACAATCATAGTATTTAAATTAAATCCTTCATCTTTAACATAAATACTGATTTTTTTGCTCAAGTCATACTTGTCTGACAACTTAGTTAAGTCTTTGGCTAATGCATGCCTAGAGGCATTAGATGCTTATAATAACCCAATTGCAATATGTTTCGGTTGTTAATTAACCTTTAAAAAATTAGTAACAAGGGAAAAAATGTCATAAGCCCCTTTTGACATCTACAAATCAAAACTTGTTATTATAGAATAACAATTTGCCAAAGCAGGTAAGACATACAATTATTTAATTTTTTTCACCAACTCTAGCAAAATTTCTCTTGCAAATTGTTTTTTAGAAGGTAAAACAACCCTTGGACACAAATGTAGACTAAATCTTTTTAACCATTGGCTTTCAACAAGATGCATTGGCAAATGATTTTTTACAATTAAGAGAACAAAATCTTCTAAAAATTGTTTTTGCTATACATCATCTTTTTTATAAGAATCTTTGGCAACAAAAAAATTAAAGATAGCAATTCCATTTACATGAGGTCTTTTCTTTGTAAGTTCTCTTTCATGAGGTTTTTTTACTAGATTGTTTATTTTTTCAAATGTTTTGCAATCATACAATGGTATGCATAAACAGGTTTTTTAATGTAGTAATTTCATTTGCAATATTATATAATATTAAACCTTTCCTTGTTTGTGTTTTGGAATTTGTTATTAAAACTAAATTGGCATAGCAAAAAATGCATTTCATCAATTGAAAACACTTAACATCCATTGGCTTATTATCATTTACACAATACAATGACCAACATAGTGCATTTCTACTATCCTCTCTCCACTCTTTCCTTTGAAAATGTAAAATTTTCAAATTTTCCTTTATTTTTTCTTTCCCTTCATCTACATTAACGTTTTTTTTTGTTTGCAAACTTGGCTAGATTCCAAATTCTTCAATTATCTCCTCTTCCATTACAACATCACTTAAATATATTTTATCATTACTATTCATTATTTTTTCATTTTGGGATGAGTCTTCCATTATTAGTTGCAAGATGAAATTCTACTCAATGAATGGTGAAAAAAACCAAACAATAATATGCAAACCTATGCAAACTTCTATGCTATTAATAAACGACTTTACAAAGGCATTTACAATGTACAAGAACATTTACAAAAATGAAGTGTAATGTTAGAATGTAGATTAGTTCAAAGAACCGTACAACCAAAAAATAAATTAAAAAATCAGAAGTTGAAATAAAAACAAGCTAAACAAAGCCAAAAACATCAAAAAATAAATAAAAATCAAAACACAACAAAATTATTGAATTAATTTTTAAATTTAAAAACCTACCTTTTTTCTCTTTTCCTAACCTTGTGCTCCAAGCTTCAATTTGCACATGGCAAGAGGGAGGAAATATAGCACCCCAAGCAACAACAACAACACAAGGTGAGCAACAACAATGCAAGGCAAAAAGCTAGCAACAACAACACAAAGGAAGATAAGGTGAGTAACTCAACGAGCAACATCAACACAAGATGAACAAAAGCAACACAAGGCAAATAACAACAACCCAAGGCAAGTAACACAACATAAGACAAGCAACAACAACCCAAGGCAAGCAACATCAACACTAAACAAGTAGTAGCAACCCAAGGTGAGTAGCAACACAAGGCAAGAATGAACAATAATAAGGCAAAAGTGAGCAATGCAAGGTGGAAACAACAACACAAGGCAAGAGTGAACAACAACAATGCAAGGAAGGAGTGAATAGCAGCAATGCAAGGTGAGCAACTTGCAACAACACAAGGCAAGGTGAGGAGAAAACAGAAGCAATGCAAGGCAAGGAGCAAACACAACAAACAAAAGCAAATTTTTTTGAAAAAACACTGAAATGAAGAGGCCAGAAAGCCTCTGTCTTTCATACAATAGGGGTCTCCCCTGGCAGAGGTTTCACCCTAAATCCTAAACCTAAGGTTTTTCTCTTCCCCCCCAAACTTTAGACCTTCAAAACCGGATCCAGGTTTTCATATGAAAATCCATCTGGTTCTTTTTTTTTTCCCGGTTTCAGTTCTCCTAGTCGGTTCTCAGATGGGTGAGAACCTTAAAATTGGTTTTCACCCAAAATGAGAACAGTCGGTTCTCAATGCGAAAACTGCCCAACATTAGAGAATACCAATGATTGATTTTTTTGGTGGCGAATTTACAAAAAAATACTCTGATGCAAATTCCTAAAAAAATGAAAAAAATTCACAAAACAATTGCAATAATTGCCCGCACAATGGAAG
>Ga0116229_10008301_pt1 | contig 16186 bp, 18 predicted proteins | sample S1TSphgellanicum_3_FD_87313 | JGI IMG/M metagenome (GOLD analysis project Ga0116229, IMG submission 87313) | Host-associated microbial communities from peat moss isolated from Minnesota, USA - S1T2_Fc - Sphagnum magellanicum MG | ecosystem: Host-associated > Plants > Peat moss > Unclassified...
CGAGCGACGGCATCGCGCTTAAATTCGGCGCTAAAGGAACGACGTTCTTTTCCCATGACCCCTCATGGTCGGCTTCTTCGCCGACGCTATGTGAGTGTCCGGGAAACCGGGGTCGGCTCAGACAGACCGTTTACCGCTTTGTGAATGTAGACGGCCTCTGTTCCGTCAGGTTCAAGGTGCTTGGATGTGGCCTCGGGTTCGATTGACGGAATTGGGATCAACCAATGGTCGGTCGTTCGTGAAAGCAACGAACCCCGAACTCGCCGTCTCCATCGACTCACATGGTAAGTCTCTGATAAAATGCCGCAGTTCCGCTCGTCTGCTGACGAAATAACTGCTAAGATGCTCGGTAAATATTTCCGAGATGGCTTCTCCTACTGTCCGTTTCTCGTGTCTGGATCACCCGCCGCATCCGCTTCTTTCTTGCAGACGTACGCCCCGGACTTCGTCCGTCCGTACCAGCGCATGCCTTTCTCGTGGTAGATGCCCGTGTTCGTGTTCAACCAGACCACCTCATCACGCGGGCAGTGTGCTTGCGCTGCCGTTTCCGAACTGAAGAGTTGAAGTGTTCCAGCGGTAACGGATACGGGCTTGTGGTTCGACGCGAACGTCGCGATCGGTGCGAACAGAAATACGGCGCTCAAGAGCGCGACCAAAAGACGTCGTTTCATGGTTGTTCCTTTCGAGCGAGGGCGATTGCCGAATCGGACAGCGCCCTTAAAAACTTCCGACGACGGGAGGCGGTGCAATGTACTTGTTCATAGGGCGCCATCGTCACAGCAGCCTCGTCACACGAGATTCGTGGGAGACGTGGGCGGGTCGATGTGAACGATCGACCCTGGTGATCCAGCCGCAACGCTTACATCGTCGAGGTCGAACGTGAGGACGACGGGCGACGACGAGGCGTTATCGGGAATCGTGTAGACGTCGACGATGCTCGATGAATGCGCGGCGATGGGCCAGGTCGCGAGCTTGTATCGCGGCGGAGGGGAGGATGCCGACATCAGCCCGGACTCAAGACGGGTGCCGTCGATGACGTAGGAGCCCGTGGAATCTCCGCCGTGGGCCGCCTGGTACAAGGCGTAGACGGCGTCGGATGCCGTCGGATTCGTCAAGGTCGCCTGCATGTGCGAGAGGACGGCGTACTCGCCCTTGTACGGGATGCCCGGCTGGCCGTTCGCTCCCGGTCGTTCGTTAGCGAACGTTCGCTCGCCGAGACGCTGCTCGACGGGCGCCGTGCCGTCGTACGAGAGCGCGAACGGCGTCTTGTCGGCGATGTCGAACTTGCCCGAGCGGCCGCGTCCGTCGGTGGCGAACGTTGCGCCTTGGGAGGCGACGAGCGGAACGCGCGCGAGCGAATTGGCGACGATGAGCGACAAGCGGACCGGGCCGCCCGACGCGACCCGGAATTCGCAGATGCCGTTGAACAGATCGCCGGCATCCAGCGTGCCGGAGACGACGATGGATTGCGCGTTTGCCGCAAGGTCGAGCGTCGTCCACGTTCCGGTTTGCAGAACGCTCAGGAACCCAGCCGTGCAATGGTGACCGGCGTTGATGATCGCTACGCTCGGTGCGGAGACGCTGCCGCGCCACGCGAGCTGGGCTGGCGCACCCGACAGATTCAGTGCTCGCACGGCGATGATGCGCGTCGCCCCGTCCCGCAGCCAGTGGTAGAACAGGAAGCGTGCGACGTCAAGGCCGGAGACGTCGAAACCGAAGAGCACGCCTTCGCCGTTGCGGTTCGCAGTCGCGCCAAGCGTTTCCGGATCGTCGCTGTAGTACAGGAGGGTGGCGACGTCGTCTAAGGTACTCACGACGGGAGCGGCGGCCATTGCTTCGTCATGTCGGGTCCCGTCGAATACGCGATGACGCGGTAGATGGCCGACACGTCGCGTTTGACGGCGACGTCGACGTATGTCACCTCGTTCGGTCGCACGAGCACGGGTACGTCGGGCGCGAGGACGTAGTCCATGACCTCGTAGTCGATCAGCGGACTTCCGCTCTTTGCCTCGATCCGGATGCCGTGATTGATCGGCGCGGCCGGATCTCCCGTGAACGCTGGAAAGTTGAGATAGAACGAAATCACGGACCCGTCCACGGCACTCTGGATGGGTTGATGGTCCTGCATGCCCTGAAGCTGAGTCGGCGTTCCGGTGAGGTCGTAGAGTAGGATGACGTTGTCCGGGATCGGCCGGCCGCCCTCGTCCACGAGCCGGAAGACGATCATCGAACAGCAGTCGGCGGAATTCGCTGCGTTCCAGGCGGCGACTGCCTGCGACCACGTCGTCCGAAGCGCGTCGTACGACGCTTTGTCCACGACGCGGAAGGCGTCCATGATGGCGGCGAATGGGGCATCTCGCGTCGTCGTGACGCTGTCGATGATGCCGGTCTTGCCGGTGTGGCTGTAGCCGTGCAGGACGAGGAAGGCGACGTCGGTTACCGCGGCGCGCGACTTGATGACGGGCGGCGTTGCGTACGGGTCGGCCTCCAGCCACGTGTAGTTGAAATTGGCGCCGGCGATGCGGACCGTGGAGTCGGAGCCCGGCTCATGCGCCTGCCAGAACACCTCGTCCTGGAATCCGCTGTGGTCGTCCCCGACGATGCTGAAGCAGTATAGGTTGTCGAGTTTGCCGGCCTTCGCCGCGTCGAGCCAATCCGCGTCGTCGCCGCGGAGGAACGCGCTTCCATAGTCGAGGTCGGTAAGGACCTGCTGCCCGATGCCGTTGGCCTTCGACAAGTCCTGCCGAAGGCGGTTCAAGATGCTTTGGCCGAGCTGCGCAAGGGTCGAACCGTGCGTCGCGCCGGCGAGTGAGACGAAGTGGGAGGGGAGGGCTTGTTCCCGGCCACGCGGTCGAGGATCCAACGCCGAGCGATCATCGCGCCGGTCGAATGCGTCACGATGGCGCTGTCGGCGATGTCGATGCCAGCAGCCTCGAGTTCGGCGACGCGGTCCTCGAGCGCGGCCGCGAGGTCGTCGCAGGTGACGCTGTTGTCCAGCGAGTCGAACGCCGAAATTTGAATCGTCTCGGGTTGTATGCCCTCCGACACGAAGAGCTCCGGCAGCTGTCCATACGTCGAGAGACTCCGGACGCTGTAGCCGTGAACCAGGATGACCGTTTTGGGCATCGCGACGCTCTCCATAAACCAGGTCATCGTGACCGTCTCAAGGTGGCGGTTCGATTCGTCGTCGCTCGGCGATGATGCCGCAGTTTGCGTTACGCCTATTTGAGCATACGCAAAATCACATGAAGAATGAACCGACGATCTCGATCTAGACCTCGCGAGAATCAGGCTTAGTCATGGAGCCGCCCCCTCCTCATCGTTGCATGGAAGTCCTACATCCGAGATCGCTCCCGGATGTAGGACGACGGCGGCTCCCTAGTCGCAGACTATCGTCGGGCTACCCCCGTAGGCGCCGCAGACGATCGGCGGCCCGGAATCCGCTGGTTTAACGCCGACCGCCGGAGCGGAAAGCAAAAGCCCAATCGCTGCGCCGAGCGCAGCGAGCATCGTGACGAGCATGAGTTGACCTCTCTCGAGAACGGCACGCCGGAACTGGCGGGCCTGAGGGGTCAATCGGCTCCTATCAATAGTACTTTAGTACTATTTTTGTGGCGATTTGGTCCCGCGCCGAAAACGGGGATGGTTCGGGAAGAGTCGGCTGCCGACGAAGTCAAACCAAGACCCGTGAGCCGCTCGCTATCGCATGCCAAATCGTCCTTCGATGAGGTCTTTCGCCGCGCTCGCGAATCGTGGTTTGATGGCGACTATGACGCGACGCTGAAGACGCTCGACGAGGCCGCGCCGCGGAGCAAGAGCGACGTCGCGGACGCGGCGCTGTTGCGTGCCCGCGCCGAATATCGCGCGAAGCGGTATGCGGCCTCGCTTGAGGCGGCACAAAGTGCTGGTCCCATCCTCGACGGAGAGCGTCACGCGACTGCGCTGATGCTGCAGGGAGCCGCGCTTATTCGACTTGACGAGCTCGATGTCGCGGAAACGATCTTGGGAAAGGCGGAACGCATCCCCGACGTTCACCGCACGATCACAGCGGAGATTCTCCATCAGCAGGCTTTCCTGGCGTGGTTCCGGCGGGATCTGGTCGGAAGCCGGGCGCTAGCGGTCAAGGCGATCGGCAAGGCCGACGACATCGTCCTGGCTCGGGCTCAGGAACTGTTTGGCTTCATCAACGCCTCGGAAGAGAAATATCCCGAAGCGGCCCGATCCTATCGCGAGGCTCTGACGACGCTAGCGACGGCGAAGCATCGCGACCGGCTTCTCCACCTCAACTTGCTCAATGCGACGACGAGTCTCGCGGTCGAACGCTTGGACGTCGACGCCCTCGACCAGACCCGCAGCGAATTGGCGAAGATCCGCTGGACGGACGACCTGCTCGAAGGGCGCTTCCATGCCTACGATCTGGCTGGCTGGCTCGCGCTGATCGCCGGCAGGCCCGAAGACGCCTGGAGCGACTTCGCCTCCGCACAGGCAAGCGTACCGGCGGACTCCCCCTATCGCGTCAGCGTTTTCACGAATTTCGCCGCGTTGCATCGTACGACGAACGAGACGTTCGCCGCGCGACAGAACATCGCGCGCGCCTCCGAGATCGCACGGGCGACCGACTGGAGCGAGACGCACGCCGACCATCGCGTCGAGTTTTTTCTTTGGGCCGCCGAAGCCGCACGGCTCGGCCTGCCCGCGCGGGTCGACGAACTGAAGCGGTTCGATGCGCTCGCCCAGGGGACCGGGAACCACGCCTACGACCGCGGAGACCGTCGCTTCCAAGCTTACCGACTCGTGGCGTACGGACTCACCCTTGGCGCTGGGTCGATACGGCGCGCGCAGAAGATGCTCGACGAGGCCCTCGGCATCTGGACGTCCATCGGCTATCGCTTCCGCGCGACGACGACGGCGCTCGACCTGTATGCACTTACGAACGACCCGACGTACCTCGAATTTGCGCAACGAGAGACGGCCGCGCTCCGCGTTGGGTATCTCGCACAGTCCATTCGCAGCGACCGGCGACGCGAAGAGCGCGGCGTCAAGGACCTAAGCCGTGCCGAGCGGCGCGTTCTCGCCCATATCCTCGAGGGGAAGACACTCGTTCAGATCGCCGCCGAGACCGGACGCGCGCTCTCGACGATCAAGATTCAGAACGGGTCGATTTTCGACATACTCAAGGTCTCGAATCGCGGCCAACTCTTCGTCGTTTGCGCGGAACTCGGCGTTACGCCCGAATCGCTCGCCGAGGAGTAGACTCCTGGCTGAGCGGCGTCCGATGGCGGATATTGTCTCGGAAAGGGCCTCAGCGTCCGCGATGCAAAGCCTTCATCCCGACAGCCCATGCATGTTGGCATCTCGCTAGTCGATGATGCTCTGGATGTCCGACGCGGCCTTGACGATGGCCGGAATGCTGCCGCCTTGCAACGCTTGCGCGAGCGTGACGGCTCCGGCGGCGATGCCGACGATGCGCGCCGTGCTCTTCTCCTGCGACGCGATTTGATTTGCTTTGGTGTTTGTCTCGCCGGTCAAGGTCTGCAACTGCGCGAGGGCCGGATTGTTCGCGAGGATTTGGGAGACAGCCAGCGCGTTGATCGAACTCGCCGCGTTCTCGAGTTGCGTCTGGGGCATTCTCTACCGACCCATCGACGTCGACGCTCGTGCCGAGGAGTGGATCCAGCGCATCGGCCAGCCCGGAGAGGGCGTCGCGGAGCGCGTCGCTGTAGCTGTCAGCCACGCTCATTTTCCTTTCGGCGCGTACGCCTTATCGATGGCTTCGATGTCCGGTTTCATCGCTGCGAAGTAGCTCTTAGCGACGTCGAAGGCCGCCAACGTGTTGTCCCTGTCGATCGCTTGGAGCAGGGCGGCATGGGACTTCTGCAGCTTCTCGAGCAGGTCCACGTAGGACGTTGCGGCGGCGGACCTATCGTTGATCGCCTGCTCGCGCTGCGTCCACGAATCCGCGAAGCTGAGGACCTGGAAGGCCTCGGCTCCGGGCTTCGCGAGTGCGAGGTTGGCATACAGAAATCGTTCCGTCTCCGTGGCTTCCTGCTTCAGGGAAAAGGCGTAGCTATCGGTCGCGATTCCGGTGAGCATCTTCGTCGCGGCAGCCACCGACGCGTCCGCCTGGGCGATGTATCCCGCGAGTGCCCCGCGCCGCTTTGCGTCGTAGATTTCGTCGAGTACGTCGTTCGCGAGGCCGCCGATTGCCGAGGCTTGCCCTGAACTCATCACGCTGGACCCGGAGAGGTCGGTCGCCAGTGCCTTGACGCCGAAACTGTCGTTCGACCGCGCGCCCCCGGCGAGTTTTCCCAGAGCGACGTAGTAGCCGAAGAGCACGTCGTTCGCGGCGCGCCAGGACTTTGAGGCGGCCCGTTCGTTGCTACAGTCGTACGTGGTCGCTGGCGATGCGCTCGTACCCGCGACGGCCTGTTCGCTGGCGGGCTGCTTCGTGAGGGATTCGATTGGAAATTTCGCCCGCATCTCGCTCGAGACGGTGAGATAGATGTTCCGACGCACGCACGTGTCGTAGAAATCCTCGGCGACGGCATCAGCGGACGCTTGTGCGGTGGCGGCGTTTGAGGCAAGTTCGCGAACCGCGTCGAGGTCGAGAGACTGCTTGCAGCCCGTCAGCGCTACGAGCGAAAGAGCGACGAGCAACGCGAGGACGGTCGCCTCCCACGAGCAAAGCCATCGCTCTGGCCAGTCCACCTCCTGGCAACGCCCAAATTCCGGGTCCGCTCGATTGCAGCATCGTCAGACCAGATCTGCTCAGCGCGTGGACGCATGTTCATCCTCGTGTCAGCCTAGTACGAAGCACTAATTTTTAGAAACGCCCGGATGTTTTCCTTGCGTCATCGAGTTGGCTAGTCCGCGGCTACGGACGCTCGAGTGGCAAAGCGAGGTGCTGACCATCATGAACGCCGCGGCCGAATTTGTTGCCTACTCTCGGGAGCGTAACCTTTCGGCGCATACACTCGCCGCCTACCGTCAAGATCTCCGCTCCTTCGCCACCTTCGTAGGCGACCAGCGATCCGTGAAGACGATCGATGGGACGTGCCTTGTCGGGTTTCGCGACGAGCTCGAAGGCCGACGATGTCTGGCGCTCGCGACGGTGAAGCGTCGCCTGGCGTGCCTGCGGACATTCTTCGCGTGGCTCGTGCGCTCCAAACGGATTCGGGTGTCGCCGTTCGCGCGAACGTCATTGGCGATCCGCCTGCCTGAACGGCTCCCGCGAGCGTTGACGCTCGACGAGGCGACTCTCGTCATGAAGCAGCGGCACCTGATTGACGATGCGGGCGCGTTAGGCGTCTCCCTCATGATCGCGACCGGCCTGCGCGTCGGTGAACTTGCGGGACTGCTTCGATCAGACATCGACGTCCAGGCGGGCCGTTTACGCATCGTCGGCAAGGGCTCGCGGGAGCGCGTCGTCTTCCTGACCGACGGCGCACTGCTCGATGAGCTAGGGCGTTACCTGGAGACCTGTCCTCCCGGACCCGAGGTGCGCACGCTGCTGGTCGACGGGCGCGGCGTGCCACTCTCCACCGAACGGCTCCGGCGTCGCGTGGTCCGGCTCGGGAAAGTCGCGGGTCGGCGTCGGCGGCTAACGCCGCACATGTTCGGCACACGGCGGCCACGTTGCTGCTGGAGTGCGGAACAGATATCCGGTTCGTGCAGCGCCTGCTCGGCCACCGGAGCATCGTGACAACCGAAATCTACACGCATGTCGCGGATCACGCGCTGCGCGCCGTTTCCAAACGCGTACCGCTGATGTCGACGAGTGAATCGCCAGGCCAATACGCATCGATGGCTTCCTAGGGCAAGTCGGTGCGCATCGCAGGTAGCAATCAGAGACATTTCACGATCCGTTCCTGCGGCATCGCCATCGTGGGTCGGTCCAGCGTATCGCCTGGTCGACTACGGCATGGTGTCGTGGATGGTCCGCGTCCACGCGCCATCGGGCTTGCCCGTGACGCTCTCGATGTCTGAGCTCAAGTTCCACAACATCATGCCACGCTTCGTCCCGGTGCTCGGCTCGTAGGTGCAGAGTTGGCCGACCTCCTCGATCGAGGTTCCTTGCGTGATCGAGCCGACTAAGTCGGCCTTGACGCCGATCGAAATCTTCGCCGGTTCGATGACCGTCGCGTACTGTTCGACGAGTTGCGTCATGGAATCGTAGTCGAGGAAGTACGCCATAGTATTAATGCCGTCGAGCTGATCGCCGATCTCCTTGATTACTGCTTGATCGCGATCGAACAAGTAGGTGTCGAGAGTGATGATGGCCTTCGGCATGGCGGCGCGCATGCCACGCACGGTCGCGCAGAATTGGTCGCCTGGGAACGTGTCGAGGTCTTCATTGTCGATGTCGAACCCGTCGAGATCCCAGTCCATCGCGAGGTTCGCGCACCAGGCGCCGAACTGCGCGGGGTCGGTGATGCCGTCGTTCCAGCCGACCGAGGGCACCGGCGTGCCGATCACGGAGAGAAGGATCTTGGTTTTCGGCGAGGATGCGCGGACCGCGGCGATGCCCGCGCGAATCTCGTCTTGACTGTGCGCCTTCTGCAGGAAGTTCTGGCAGGTCGTGTTCCCTGGGAAGAGATTAGAGAAGGCGAGCACGAGGTTATCGACATAGGAGGGGGTAGCGCTCAGCGCTGGCCCCGCGCCTGGTCCCGACGGCGTATAGCCGAGCCAGAACGCGGTGAAAATCTGCGACGACACGCCGTCAGCCGGTGATGGTCGTGCCACTTGCGGTGGGCACGGCGTAGACGGCCTCATCGATGGATGCCGGATACTGTGGCGTCATCGGATTGAAGTACAGCAACCGGTGTGTCGGCGTCGCGGACAGCAGGCCTCGTGTGCTCCCTTGCACATCGATCGACACCGTGCCGCGCCAGCCGGTGCCCCCTTGAGGAATGGGTGCTTCAAGCGCCCCGGCGGGGGGAATGCACTGCACGCCGTAGATGATTGTTTGACCCGCGGCAATTTTCTGGTTCAAGAAACCTCGGCCGGTAGACGCGAAAAATTGGTCGTAAATATTCGCCATGCCCTGCGGGTCGATGTATTGCGCCTGCACCGACGCTTGACCGAAGGGGCCCTGTGTGAAGTCGGTCGTCTCGCGGAAAACGATGTTAAAAAGGGCCTGTTGGACAGGAGCATTAGGCACCAACGAGACTTGCACCCAATACCCTTGGAGCACCGTTGGATTGGGAATGCCGGGCGGCAGGACCCCTGCTGGCGCAAGCGTCTCAAGAAGGATCTCGAACGCGGAAAACAACGGCATAAGGGAGCACCCGTCTTTCGATAAAACCGCATGGGCGGCGTGTGATTGCGAAACGAGGAATAGTACTTACGTACTATGAACGTCGCTGCACTATCGTAGCGCATCAGTCAAGGTGTGCGCACCATGCTCCTCGTTCGACAAGGGTGGTACCAACATATGGAATATCCGACTACGGCAAGCCCCGTTGCTCCAGCTCTCCTCATGGCGTTGGCTGGAATTGCCTATGCCGAGCCGGGCGACGTCCCGCGTTACCTCGCCGAATATGCGCCGACCGCCGCGTGGAAATCCGTTTGGATCGCGGACGCCGAGGAGGTGCCCGTGAACTTCGCATTCATTGCGCAGGCGCCGACCGGCGAGTTCGTCGTCGCGATCCGCGGTACGTATCCGATGCCGCTCAACTGGGCCTATTGGGAGGACGCGGCGCAAGAGAACCCCTTCTCCCCCTTCGTCGCGTGGCCGTATGCGACCAACGGGGCGGAAGTCACGCAAGGCGTGCTCGACGGCTTCACCAACGTGCTCGCGCTGAGCGGCGCTGGAACATCGTTCACGAGCGCGATATCCGCGCTCCCGACCGATGCGGCGATAACCGTCGTCGGCCACAGCCTCGGGGGCTCGATCGCGCCGCTCGTCGCGCATTGGCTTTCGACTCATCATGCCGGCTCGGTGTCGCTCGCGACGTTCGCCGGCATGACGCCCGGCGACGCCGCGTTCGCGTCGCTCTTCGGCGGCGACGGCGTGCCGGCGGACCGCTGGTGGAACACGCTCGACACGGTCGCGTACGGCTGGAACGACGTCCTAGGCACAGCCGACTTCTACCAGCCCGCGCCGCAGGGCGGCCCGCTGGTGAAGGCCGCGATCGAGAGCCTAGCTGCGAAGCTCGCCGAAGTTCCCTATGCTTCCGTCGGAACGTCGCGGCCGCTCGATGGCGAACTCGCGTACGCGCTCATCGGCTATCTGTTCCAGAACCTCTACCAGCATCTTCCCAATACGTACCTCGGGTTGTTTAATGCGCCGCCATTACCGTTCACGCTATCGACCACGACGGTCGTGGAACGATCCACAAACATCGCTGAAGATACACGTCCCATCCGTATCGTGAACCTGGCGACGGCGATCGAATGACGAGGCGGTCCATCGGACGAACGCTCGACGGGATGGCGTAAGCCTCTCTCGATGACGCCGCTCGAGGAAATAGACCGGGCGCTCTCTGAGCTCGGGAAGACCGTTCGCGAAATCGTCGTCCGGACTGACGCGTACGGCGACCACTTCCTCGAGATTCGTGACGCGCATCGTCCCCTTCATGCGCCGAGACCAGTCGAGCACGGCGAGTTGGTGGACGTCCTGTACGCACTCGATCTTCCGTTGAGCGATGGCTCGAAGGGCATTCGCTCTGGTAGCGGCGAGTATGCGGGACGAAGCTTCACGTTCAAGGTTGAATACGGTGCCGCGCGGAGCACGGACGTCCGGATGCAGATCAGTTTTCTCTCGTCTTAAGTGACCGTCGACGACATGGCCTTCTTCCATTCGTCGTGGAAGGTCTCGACCGTGTAGCCGAATCCGATCGGGTTGATGAAGAATCCGCCGAGGTGATCGTAGGCCCATGGACGGACGAGAAGGTCGAGCCGACGCCGATAGACGATACGCTCGCCGCGTAGCCAGAGACGTCGCGGGAATTCCATGACTGCGCTATCCGTAGAGACGATGGTCGCGCGGCTCGTAGCCATGATGCCGACGGCGGCCGGTATTTCGACGATCCGCTCGAGCGGGGCGTAGTTAGAAAGGTCGGCGATCGCGCGACAGACCGGATCCATCGCTTCGTAGGCCCGCTTCAACCACGAGGAATCGATGCTGGTCAGAGCCGACGGTTGGTGGTCGGTAAGGGAGTAAACTTCTTTCATCGCTTTTATAGCCATTCCGTGGCGTTGGGCATCATCGTTTCGATGAGATGCCAGACGCCACGGAATGGCTTGAAATAGCTCAAGTGTCGTTTCCGGCACCTCCGCTTCGAATGGTCATCGAAGGTGGCGCTCGCGCCACGAGCATCACGGGCGCATTCCCATTGCACTTTCGACTTATCGCGGAGCGCCACTAGTTCGATTGAGTCGGCTTCGTCGTCTTGAACGACGAACCGCTCGACGGAGTTGATTGTTCCGTCCTTCGTCGCAAGATCTGTTACTTGGCAACCTCAGATATCGACAGTCATCATGTCGTCAAACGGGGCGACGACGTTCGGACGGAAGTTCTTCAGGTCGCCATTGTAGGCCACGATGAAGTCGCGAACGTCCACCACGATCGTCGGCACGTCCGCGGCGATCCGGTCCGTGACCATGAAGTCGTGCGCCTTTTGCTCCTGCTCGTCGTACTGGGCCTGGAACGCCCGCATCGCCTTCTCGGCGACGGGATCGCACCAGTGCATGATGTTCTGCCCGTTCGGCGGGAACTGCCCGCACGAGAACAGGTCCGAGAGGTCGCCGCTCGCGTCGAGCGTCCAGGAAAAGAGCGTCACGTCGAACTTCCCGCCCGAGAGAATCCCGCCGTTCTGCGCCAGCGCAAACATGAGCGTGGATGGATAGTGACGCAGGGTGATCTCGACGCCGAGCTGCGACCACGTCTCACGGATGAGCTCGACGATGGCATCGGCGTCCGGACCACCCGACGCGACCGCGAAGTCGAGGCTCAGGCGCACGCCGTTCTTCTCTCGAATGCCGTCGGCACCAGGCTTCCAACCGTCGTCGTCGAGGAGCGCCTTCGCCTTGGCGAGATCGAACGGCACGAGCGGAATCGGATGATGGTCGGGGTGATTGGGCGCGAACACGTCCTCCGAGAGCGACCCGAGGCCATGCCGAATCTTCATCCGCATCGCCTCGCGGTCGATGCCGTATCGGAGCGCCTCGCGGACGGCTTGCTCCCGAAGCGCGGGCCGCACGAGGTTGAAGTCCAGATGGTCGTACGAGAACGACGGCTCGCGAATCACGACGTCGCTGGCGATGGCCTTCGCTCGGTCGTAAAAGTTCGCCGTGACGGGCAGCCAGAGGTCTACCTCGTGGGTTTCGATCTGGGTCATGACCGTGTTGCGGTCCGGGACGATCTTGAACGAAATTCGCTCGAGCTTCGGCTTGCCGCGAAAGTAGAACGGGTTCGCTTGCATCTCGACCGAGTCGCCACGGTGCCAAGCCGTGTAGCGAAATGGTCCGATGCCGACCGGAAGATTGTTGTACGGCGCATCGTTGATGGTCGGCAGACCTCCGAGGATGTGCTTGGGCAGGACGCACGGATTGGAGCCCATGGACGAAAAGAACGTGAAGGCGTACGCGGCGTAGGGCCTCTTGAGATGAATCGTGACCGTGCACATGTCGGGCTCATCGATGCTGGTGATGAGATCCCAACCGTCCCGGCTCACCTCAGGACTTGAAACGCACACGAGCATTCACACGATACTGGCGTTTGGCGCAATATCGCCGAATGTCGCCGTTGTTGCTGCGCCGACGCTGAAATGCAAAAAGTCCCAATAGCTCAAGTTTGTATGTGCAGCATCGTAGTACCGCTGGAAAGCGTCGTAGAGAGGCTCTTGTGCCTTCTCAACGGCTAGAGCCAGCTGATAGACTTGCGCCTTTAGCGCATTGCATTTCCGGTTCAGTGCGATATGAGCTAGTTGATCAGGCCGACGCTGGAACCTCTCCAGATGTGTCGTCGCGTAGTTCATTCCGGCCGATTTTTCGGCTAGCTTCTTATACTCAAGCATTGCAATGTCGGCATCGAGCTCGGATACAGCGGCGGCAACTGGGCCGATCGGCAGATTTGATACCGACCTGGCATTCGAGGATATTAGTAGATCTGAACGTGCCGCCTTATCAACACTGAGTTTCGTATCGACTGAGGCACTCGTGGATGCAACGTACTGATCGACTTGCGCATACATTTCTTTCTCAAAGGTATTCTTGCCCTCGTCTGCGCGCGTACATGTCGACGATTGATCGCGATCCACGTTGGTTGAATGACTCTGAGCGTTTTTCGATGTCTCGGTAGATCGTTCGAATCGCATTCGCGGCTTCATCTGTAGCATGGATCGGAATTTTGTCTAGCAGCCTAGCGGAATTTCTCCCAGACATGGAATTGTAGCGTCGCGCAATGCTATAGAGTCACCGCTGATGTGATGCATGCAATTCACGATCGCCAGATCGCGGAGCATGGCGGTCTCGACGGCGTTCGTGATCTCGGCGCCATCGAGTCCGCACTCGCGCGGCCGCGAAATCTCGCCTCCTACGGCGAGCCAGACGCCGCAGCGCTTGCTGCCTCGTAGGCGTTTGGCTTCGCACGCAACCACGGTTTTGCTGACGGAAACAAACAAACGGCCTGGGTTCTGGCTCGAGTCTTGCCAACAACGGTCATCGCCTCCGATTCGATCCGATCGACGCGATCGGAACGATCGCGTCACTCGCGGCGGGAACGCTCAGCGAAGAAGATCTCGCGACATGGTTTCGCGCCGGCCTCAAACCATGAGCGGAGATTAAGTCCATTACTGGCATGCGATCCGCGCTCTTAGCAATCACCGCATAAGTAGGTATCGCCTTCGCCATGACGGCCAGTTGCTCAAGCGCGACGGACCCTATGAGGTGGTCGGTCGCTTTAGGGTGTCGATACCGGAACGGGCGTGCCGCCACCGGAGGTGGCAGTTGTTGACGACGGGCAGAGTCCAGCATCGTAATCAAACCGAAACGCGTAGCAGGTCGGCGATGTAAGGTCGAGCCTCCCCTTAGCAAAATATGTCTCGCCGTCGGTTGACCAAAAAAGACCATGATTTACGAATTGTTCCTTCGGAAAGAGCGCCTTCGGCCTTTCATCGTCAGTAGTTTGAAGCGAAAGTGACGCGGCTGTTCCGGAAACCCTATCGCCAGGGGCATACACTTCAGAACCCAGCTGTGCGTACATCTCACCTTTAGTGAATAGGCTAGCGATATTCATCCTGTAAATGGATACGCCGTCAGCGCTGACAACGATATCGTTGGCATAACGTCGTATATTTATAAGGCGCGCACGCGAAAGACTTTGGTCGGGAAATGGTGGGAAGCTTACGTACGTTAGACGTTCGTCGCCGATTCGCCTAAACGCTACGAATGGTGCGAGTTTATAACCCGTCTTTTTCTCGCGCATGAGCCCTCCCTGAATGAATGGGAGGCTGCCGGTGTCTTTCCCGCGCTGGATGAGGAGTATCCAAATGCAGTACCACGATGCATTCTCGCGCACACTTGGCAGCGTGAAAGCGCCGGCGATGTTAAATGCGCTGGGCAGAAAGTAGCGGGAGTACATAATCGCGGCAATCCCATTGCCGCCTAACCTTCCGTCGGCCGCAGTCGCATATGGGAGCGGCGAGATTACGGTCGCGAGCGTTAATATGGATACGGCGGCGCGCATGAAAAAAGCGACGCCGCGGTGTCGTGCACCCATCATGCTGGAGCCATACTCGGGAAGCCAAAAGAGTACCTCCGATCGCCTTCAGGCGAAGGCGGAAGGGTTTTCGGGCCGCCCGCTTGCAAAAGAGCGCTCGTTCGGGAATTGCGCCGAGCATCATTATTTAAGGGTGATAAGAATTATGCCGATCGATCCAGTTAGTTCGTTCTCCATATCGCCATACGCTCAAAGCCAGCCGCAACCGGGGCCGGGCCCCGCGCCGGTTTCTCCGCCGTCGCCATCGCCGGGACCGTCGCCCACGCCGGGACCTGCGCCTGGTCCGCAACCGCCGCCGCCGCCGGACAATCCAGCGCCGGCTCCGGCCCCACAGCCCGCTCCTACGCCGCCCCCGCCATCAAATCCGAGCGGCTCGACGGACGCTACGGCGCGCGTCGACGTGCGGGTGTAACGCGAGCCTGCACCTCGGCGAAGGATATTCGTCGAGGTGCAGGCTCGCGTCCCAGGGTCGCGTACGAAAAGCCCACATTATCGAGCAATAAGGATAGTCAATTGGTCAATCAAGTCGTTGTTTCGGACGAGCCGGAACTGTCGGTCATGGCCGAAAGTCTCGATGAGTCCCTTGTTCCGAAGCAACTTCTTTTGAATCTCATACGAGCCGTCAAGGAGGAATTCGGCGAGTCGCTCGTCGCGATATTCGCGTCTGGATCGCGAATTAGAGGCAATTCGCGGCCATCGTCTGACCTGGACGTGCACATCATCCACCTAGGAGAATGGCAGCAAAAGCGGTCAATTGGTCCATCGCACAGTCTTTCCAGCATAACGATCGACATCACGATCAATCCTCTCGGATCGTTATACAGTTGGGCGGCAACGTCACGCGCTTATGCGGATTTTTACGCCACCGGCGTCTTGCTTTATCCGCGCGAGATCCCCGAGCCGCTCGCATTTGTCGTCGGCGTAGCGAAGCGAACCATGCGAACTGCTCCGTTGAGCAACATCGAGTCAGAGTCACATCATCACAGATATCTCCACATACGCAGGGTTCTGGACTATGCCTTGCAGGCGGACGCAGCGGATCAACGCGCAGCTGCTGTGTATGCACTCTCCAACATCGCGACTTTTCGGCTCTTTCTCTCGGATGAACACCACATCCGACACCATGCACTGTGCCAGCAATTGCAAGCTATCGATCCAATTTTTGCAAACCAATTCGTCGAGTGCCTACAGCAACAGACCCCAGAAGAGCAGTTGGCGGCGGCGCGCATTCTGCTGGAACAGATGCGTCCTGCTTCCGACTCGATGGTCGGAAGCAGGACGTAGCTTAGATGCTTCAATTCGAAGCGGATCTTGAGGAACTGTATCGGCGGGGCGAGATCGATCCGGCAGCCATTCCTCCGGACTTAACTCGAAAGATCATCCAAGAGTATATAAAAGAGTTTGGCGAGTCCCTGGTAATGATTCTGTTCGCAGGATCAAGAATCAGACAGGATTGGCAATTCA
>Ga0116229_10008303_pt1 | contig 16182 bp, 8 predicted proteins | sample S1TSphgellanicum_3_FD_87313 | JGI IMG/M metagenome (GOLD analysis project Ga0116229, IMG submission 87313) | Host-associated microbial communities from peat moss isolated from Minnesota, USA - S1T2_Fc - Sphagnum magellanicum MG | ecosystem: Host-associated > Plants > Peat moss > Unclassified...
AATTTTAAAAAATAAATGTGGGAAAAAATTTTTTTTTTTTTTTTTTTCGCAAATTTTCACAACTTAAAAAAAAAAAAAAAAGGGCTGACAAATCCAACAAAGCGATTTTTGAAAATTTTAAAACAAATCACCATATATTGACAAATAAAACTTAGAAGTCATCAAATTTAGACAATGTGTTTCTGTAGGTCGCCAAAAAAACCTACTAGTCCATTAGGACAGTCGCCATTTACTCCTAATTAATGCTGAGGATCCTAGCTAGTGCACCTACTTGAGGAATTTGAAAAAAAAAAAAAAAAATTGGTGGGAGATATTGAATTTTGAATAGTTTTTGTCATTGGAAATTTAATTAAACTAAAAAAAAATGATTTTGAAAGAAAAAATTAGTTGGGTAATCAGTTCTCACATGGGCCAATGGCATAGTAGAGTATCTATAACTTCACCTTGCTACAGTGTAAAAGTTAGGGGTGTGGGGGGTATCCAACAGATTTTGAATATTAATTGAGCATTTTTTATGTAACTATGAAGTATGTTGATTGATGTTCAATGGGATTGTCATTCAAGACTTTGTACTCATATGGGTGAAAGCTCAAAACTACCAAGTCCCTTGATCAAAATAAGAACAATTAAAAAATTCTTTAAAACAACCTGCCTTGATTAAATAATAAATTTCAAAAAAAAAACTTATATTATATGAAAACCTTATTTAGCATTTTTTTTGGGCGAAATATCACCACTAGGCCCAAAAAAAAAGGGTGGGGGTCAGGGAACTTTAAAAGGTCCGAATAGCAAATTCACCAAATTGATCAATGTGTTAATTTTGTTGTTAATTAAAGAAAATATGATATAAGCTATAGTGCTTACGAGTGAGCGAGGGGTAAGCAATTATGTTAAAACTGGCTGTCATATTTTGTGACGCTAAGTAGTTTCCAGTGACTCCGCTGGAGATGCTCTAAGACCGATAATTTGATTAAACCCTCACCCTCTAGAAACATTAAAGAAGTCGGTAATGTAAAGTCACCCTGTCTTCACCCTGTCTTTGGGCCTCCTTTCACCCCCTAACCCCTCTTTCAGTGGTATCCATAAAGTAAGGAAATTTTATTAAATCTGGGTATGAAATGCTGAAGGGTGCTCATTGGGTGAGGAGTGAGGAGGATTCAGGAGTCCAAAAACTGTGTTAAAAAAACCAATGATGCTCTCAAGAAGTAAAGTCCATGTTAGATGGAGGAGAGAGGTAACTATGAGGGAAAGGTTGAGTCTTGTTATTAGAGCCTCACTTTCTGTCACTTTATGAAAAAGGACTTTAGTTTTCGTGTGCAATCCTTAGTTTCTCCCCCATCCCCATCCATGAACCTGAAAAGATGGAATCTACAAAAATGAGAGACTACTTAACTCTCACCACCTGGGCCAATCATTGTAGTTGGCCAATGATAAACAATCATTTATTGCTGAGAAACAGTCATTTCTTTTGAAGGCCCCAAGCAGTTTCACAGTGTAATTCTTAGCAAGTCCTCATCCAAAAAGTACTGTACAAGGGCATTTTATGGCTTCCATTGGGCATGCTCTGACATATAAGTATTTTACATCTGAAATATATTATACAGGCTAAGTGTCTCTTTCCATTAGGCTACTCTGATCACAAATTCTACTTCAATAGTAGCTTTTCATTACATTTTGTCCATCTAATTGTGCTCGTAGTCACCTCAAAGCTCTACAGGTCAAAGCATTGACAAAATGAAAAGCTGAGAGTCGACAACCTCTGAGTGTGATTGGAACATGACATTCGTCTTTCTTAAAATTGAAACAAATGTTCATTCTATGCCCTTTCCTTTAGACAGTTCTAGGTATGAAATATTCCTACTGTTCCCAATATTTGATTACTTACATATTTTCAACCCAATTGCAACGTGTAACTCTCCCATGGAAAGTGCTTATCCATGCAACAAGACCAAGACTCCATCTCTTTCCATTAGGCTGTTCTGATCACAATATAGCCACCCACTCCCCCCCCCAACATCCATTGGGAAAGTTGGAATAGGGGTTTTTTTTCGATTTTTTTTTAAATTAAAATTTCATTAATTTAAAAATATTAATAACTTTTATAGATGATATTCAGGTCAACCAAGTAGTAAGTTATTAGAATTTGAAAATTAAATGCCATAAAATTATCAATTTAATTGGCTATCAAAAAATCAAGAACCGATTGATAGGTTATTAATAACTAGCTTGATAACCAAGTCAAAACTCAATAACCAACCAACTTGGTTTTATACCCTACTACTAGGTACCTATGCGTGTGGATGCTGGTTAACCTATGGACAACTTTCCTTTTTAACCCCAAAAGTTGGGCCCCCATGTTTATGGCTTATGCCATCATCACTCTTCCCACCTTTGTCTTGAGGACTAACTAACCCTGGTCAGTGATATGGTGGGGGAGGGAGGGGATGTGTGTGAGTGTATTTTTGTTTCTATGTTTTGGAAATCCTTGCTTCTAAGGAATCTAGTAGAACCCACATCATGGAAGGACATAACCTTCAACTCCAAAAGCTTGAGGATCAATAGTAGGTGGAAATTCAAAGTGGACATTTAATGAGTAGTAGTATCATGTGAGGTTCACATAAAATGCCACCATTTGGCATCTCATTCCTTCTAGAACTAGTTGTTGATGATGATGGCATAAGCAAGTGGTGATGGGAGCCCAACTAGGTACCTTGGTCTAGGGTATATTGGGAATGTTGTGGGGTTCTTCTCTTAGAAAAGAGAGAAGCTTTTGGTCCCAATTTTGACATTGCAGAATTTATTTGGAGGTTTTTCAAGTTCGGGTTTGAGCTTGGTTTCTTTTTCAAATTTTAAACCTTTTGGTTTTAGTTCTAGCACAATTTCTCAAATTTAAAAGCCTTTGGATTCAATTCAAAAACCAAGTTTAATTTCATGTATAAATTACACATTCCTTCATGCTAAAAATTGTACATGTACAAAGTTTTACTACAAATTAAAATAAGGTTTTATGTAAGTATGAAGTTCAACAACTAATGAAAATTAATGTTTAATTATAAAGTTCAACCTACTTTGTTCATGACCATGTTTTTTTTAAATGTGGTATATTGCACATCTTTTTTTTTCTCTAATTTTTGTGAAATGGGAATAAGCAACAAGCACCCCAAGGTAAATTTAACATTAAAAAATGATCAAAGTTCTTAAAAAGTTGTCCAAACTTTTATTCATATAGCATGAAAGTGGCAACTTGACTTCAAAAATCAATTTTTTTTTCAATCTTTCAAGCAAATTTTTTATAAATCCATAATGAATTATTTTGTTTTAAAAAATTTTGGTCGCTACACTACCAAATTCAACGCAAAAGACAATAAATCGAACATATTATGCTCATGTCACATTATGATAAGCACCAAATAGTTTTTTACATAGAAATGAATGAAACCACAAACTTTATGGCATTAATGTGTTGTGAACCATGGCTCTATTAAATATGGACTACTCCAAATGAATATGGGTCACAATTGATTTAAAGCAAAGATGATAAAGCCTTTGACTGTGAACCACAACATAAACCCAATTTTGTTCTAAGAGCATCTCCACCAACTTGGGCCCCCTATTTGGGCCTCTATCAATAATTACCATATTGGACATAGAGTGTTTTTATTCTCCCATCCCTACTTATAAAGTATAAACATGAAAAATTGAACAATATAAAGTGAGAGACTATTGAAATGCAATCACATGAGCCAATCATTATGGTGAACCAATTGAAGCTAGTCATTTTGTTTTATTGACTTTTTTTCAAGATCCCTATAATCTAGTGCGTATTTACAAGTCCAAACTCAATTTCACACCATTTGAAGGCCATGCTTCATCCACAGTATTTTGTGCATGTTGTTTTACTCCTCTAGGTGGAGATGCTCTAAAGGGTCAAAGGGTAAGTTAAACATCTAAAAAAAACCATAATCGCATAGAAGCCTTTTGGAAGGAGAGAACATACCCAAGGCTATAGCTCCCAAATTGTTACAATGTAGGGTAATATTGCCTTGGATTTGTGACATTAATTCTCGAAATAAACAACCACCAAAGCCAAAACCAAGGTAGTTCTTATTTGGGAATGCCTCACCTTGAGGCATTACCTAATGTAAAGCATCATCAAATTTTATTTTATTTTTTTCATTTTGTCTTGTGATATTGAATTGATATCCACCATGTATCATGGGGAAATGAAAAAAATTAGGTCGAGAACTTAGGGTTTAGTGTTTGGACCCATTTGTTGGTCGGTCACAATGGACATTTCAATTTTTGAAATGCCTTGCCTTTGGTGGAGGAAAGATTCCACTATTATGGTGCATTCACACTTGATGTTAAGTCAATGTTAAATGAAAATCTAGGTGGCATCCTAGATGGCACTGAATGTTAAATGGGCCATAGCTTAATGTTAAGTGAATGTTAACTTAACATAAAATTTTAATGGTAACAAGGTTTAAGTCCTATATGGGTAGCATGGATGGTGCTAGGGGACTCAAGCTTAATGTCCCTAACACTAAGTATGAATGCAGCTCAAATAAAATGGCCTGCAAATAGACTTTATTTTTTTCTCTTGGCGCTTTACACTACCAAAAACCTCTTCAGACACTCTCACTAAGACTAGTAACAATACATATACATTATGACAATCTTGTAGCAAAGCAATTTCCATGCAATGAAAAATCTAACTATTGAATGCATAAAAATGTTAAGGAAGCTGATAATTGAGTTTGTGGGAGTTTGCTTGTTTGCACATGGAAGCAATTGTGGTGGCATTTTTGGTACTTACAATTATGTCCTCTAGTGATTCAAATATAAATTCCCCACGAACTACAATCTTTAATTATCAATAATCCATTTCTCTTTTAAGTATGTATTTTTTATATTTAATTTAAATTATATAAATATATCTTTAATGCAATATATTCAAATTGTAATTCCTCATAGCTTTTGAGGAGTACATCTTTTGTTGTTGAAGGTTACATTTTATATGTTGTAGCTGCAACATTGAAAAGAAATGGTGATAGTGACATTAACATCTGGGATAGAATGTATGATTCTTGATGGTTTTCTTTTTTGGGTGAGTTTTATGTTTGTGTGAAGTTTACAATTTTGAGGTTTGAATTTTGCTCCAACTTCCAATGACCGGCAATTTATAGTTCTTTGCTCAATGAAACTTTGTAATCTTTAATAATGCAAAATGTTCATAATGTCCAATGTCCAACCACAACCCATTGTCTATAGAAATAAAGCTTGACAATCAAGACTACCAATCTAATTTGTTTATGACCTTTGTTGCACTCCTCAAAATTTTGCTACAAATCTTCAAAAATGTTGAAAGTGGAACTACTTTGACAAGGTATCAAGTTCTTCACAAGAGAATCAAGATCTTGCCATGTTTAGGGTACCAACCTTGTTGCATGGAAGGGGAGCTAATGATCTAAGATCATTGACTACAAAAGGGTTGCCAATTATAGAAGGTATTTTAAAGTTTTACATGAACAAGATTTTTTTTGGAAATCTTAGAGTCAGACCAACCTTACTTGGGCCTTTTTTTGCATGAATGATGACAAACTTGTAGACATTATCAACGTTCAAATTTTGTTGTGCATAGTTTATTACAATGAACAATTGGTCCAACTATCCTTATTCAACAAATGAAATGTAAGAAAAGTTTGATCACTCATTTCAAAGTGAATGGGATCACAAAAAATGATAAAAGACATGTGTGTCGAAACTCCAAGCTTTTTTAAAAACTATCTAAAGAAATGATGAACACCATAAGAGATCCACATATCTAACAAATTTCTAATAAGAAGCATGGAATTACTGAATTTTAATATGATTTCTAATTTCTTCAATGTCAAATGTAGGAGTCCAACCATGAAAATGTTAAATTTCTAAATTTTAAATGTGTTGGGTTTTTTTTTTTGTTGTAAACAAAAAACATTAGCTTTTGAATTTTAGGTTGATGAAAACTACCTCTAGTTGTCATTGATGTTAAACATTTTAAATGTTTTGATGTGGGTTTGATTATATGAAATAAAAGAAAATTTATTTTAGTGTGCAAATTGTTAATGAATCACTAAGATTCAATTCATTAAGAACACTATTTATATATATATTCTTTCCTATGTGTTGTTATTTCTTATGGAATTGTTTTTAGGTAAAAGTTGCAACTAGAAAGTTGCCAAGTTTGTTGATATTTATATTTTGCTATAGCAATTATTGGGTAGTCCTTTTTTTTGGGATATGATATGTAGTAGGTTAGCACCAATTGAAAGGGTTCCATTTAAAGAATAATTCAATGCCATGGGTGAAGTGCATCAAATTCAATTTTGATGTTGCAAATGGGATTGCCGTGATCAAGTGTGGGTAAAGGTGCTATGGGTTGTTATTTTTCTTGGGGAGGGAAAGCAAACAACATTGTTATAAGTGGGTTTTTGCAACAATTGGTTGTTGAAGTTTTTTAGGCCCTTCTACCAAATGGGTGATGAAACTTAATTCAATCAAACAAATATGATTATTGTATCTTTTCCAATTTGATTTTTTCTAAGTATTGAACCTTTTAAACTCTTCTTTGGATCATTGATGTTTGTGATATATGAATTTGCAATATGGACCAATAATTTTGCTATCACTTTGTTATCTAAATGCACATGTTTGTTGATGTTTATATTATGTTACAACAATTGCCTAAATCTTTTAAGCATGGACTTATGTTTTATTTATTATAGCTTTTGGTTTTGCAAATATAATATTTGGGTCATGCCTTTGAGCATTCCAAAGGACCTCATTTCTTCTAGGTGGTTTGTTGGTTGTGGTGGATGTTGACAATTAACAAGGTTTGATACTTTCTTATTATAAACAAGAGGATCTAGATTTGAACTTCAGTGGATTTTTTTAAAGGAACAATTGCCTTATATATTTAAATAAATGGAAAAAAAAATTGTGTTGGATTTTTTAGGTTCACAAATAAAATTGTAATGTTTTAAAATGTATTATTGCATCGAAAAATGACATTGTTGTGTTACAATTGTTAAATGTAATCATATATTGTTGGTCAAGTTCTTCCACCATTATGTCATGGAAAATTGCTCAAACTATTGTGGACAATTTGAATCATGTTGTTTTAGCTTGCATGTTGAACTAATCTTTTAGACACTAGCTATTCAATGATGTGTTGAATGTGGCAATCATGATGAGCTTGAAGTTTCAACAAAACATACAAATCCTACCATACCAAATGACATGGTTGATGATGTGATTGGTGGGTATTCAAATGTTAAATTAGTAAAACTTCAAAATGTAAGTCATATGCATGTTAGATCCATTTGTGTCTTTCATGTGATAGTTTCAATATGAAAGGGCTCACAACATGTTATGTCTTATGTTGGATCCTAGATATAAGATCTTGAACTTTGTGTTTCCATTCATTGGGTGCAATACTGGCATTTTGATTATTGATGAATATGATCACAAGTCATTAATCCCAATATTGTTGAAGTGTAATGAACATTTGCATCACATTTCTAGAACTCCATATTCATAGTATGTTCAAATGGATATTGATGCAAAATGTAATTCAAGGACATATTTGAAATGGGAACTTGTGCCAATGACCCTATGTAGGAATGTGTTAATTGAAAATTCTTGTTATTCTAGTTTCAAGTTGACGTCAAATGAATAAAATGTCTTTTGCAATGGTGTAACAATCACAAAACTATGTTCCTTACCATGTGATTGTTTACAAAAAAAAATTTGGAAATTGCAAAATCTCATATTGAAACAAAACACATTTTCTCTAATCTTACTAGTATTCTAACTAATCTACATCAATGTAAGCTACAAATTAATAATCTTGAAAAGTAAATTTTTGTTCACAAAAATTGGCCTCATGGTCCTAGGTTGAGTTGTAAGGGTGGCCCCGAAAGTATGGTAAATATGGTTGAACTTGAAATAAATCTTTAAAAAAATTGGAAGAAGAATATGAAAGAGTTTTGATGTTTGATGTACATGTTAATGCCCATGTAAATTATGTTAGTTCACAACTTCCCTTCAATTTATATCTTGTAAATGAAAAACAAACAAGACATTTTGATTGTGCTACTTTCAATTTTGATGTTGTTGTTTTTCATTGATATTGTTGCCTTCCATTTTGATGCTAGTACATTTATGTTTTTCTTTTAATTTTCCTTACATTGAATGTTTTTTATATGTGTTCTATGCATGTGACTAGGGACTTGGAAGGGGTTATTGGTTATTGTTTGTAGTTTGTCCTAAGAAGGGGTAACTAGTTATTATTTACAATATGCCATGGTTTGCGTAATGGCTATAAGTGGAGGCAATCACAAAAGGATGCAAGAATGAGCTTTTGTGGGTTGGATGAATATAAAATACCATAAATTGGGGATTTTTGTTTGGAAACATTTTGTCCTTCTTCTTGGATCAATTTTGTGAATTACTTTGATTTAATTGGATGCCATGAACTTGTTTGTTTATGTTGAGACATCCATAATCAAACATTAGAATGATGTGGGCAAACATGTAAACATGTGGTGGCAATTAAATGTGTAGTATCATTCATTTTGTCAGCATGCATTGGAGCTAATGCAATATTGTAAAGCCCTCTAGATTTTAAACAATCTTATGTTTGATAATTTTGATGTTTTCAATTAGTTTTGAGCTATTGTTGGTTTTGAACTTGTTAGAATTAGTTGTTAGTTTTAATTTTTAAACCAACAAAGAAAGGGCAAAATGTTGCAATGAAGATTGTTGCATTTGAGATGCAATAGATGTTTGGTGTTTGGTTATCATTTTAACATTGAAAAGGAACTAATTATGAATATTTTTTTAATTGCATTTTTCCAACTACCAACCCCTTATTTCTTTGTATTTTGCCTTTGAAAGCTTGTCATTGAAAGTAAATTGAAAATCAATGACATAAAAGATCTTCATCAAAATTTGTAAATTAGTGATTCAAAGAACATGTTCAAAATTGTTAACAACCTTTTCATAACCATCAATGGTCATGTTCTTTAAATTAAATAATCATGGCATATAATTGCTTATTATTTTATCATGATATAATTGGTTCAATTAGGTACTAAAAAAACTTTTAAAATTTTAATATCAAAATAGGTAGGTTGTTTGATTTTGAAAGTTTTCAAAAAATTCAAAATCAAAGGCTCTTTGATTTTTTAACTTTTGAAACAACAAAACCAACAATTTTTTAAAAAATTAAAGAACAACCCAACACTAGAAATAACTAGTATTGGGTGGCTATCAACTTTTAAACAAACAAATTATTTACAATATTGAATTTTTTAACAAGTTTTCATACTAGCTTAGTAATGGTGTCAAGGTCCAAAGGTAATTTTTGGTTAGTATGTTGTGAATATTGACCTAGTATTGAAATTGGCATGGTCATGTTATCATTTCAAGTCCTTATAAAGCAAATATTGGTATGAGATTATATGACATCATGCCCCTATTAAACAAATATTCTTATGAAGCTAATATTGCCTTGGGTCATATTAGGCTAGTTAGTTTTTTGATATCATAACAAGTTTTTTGTCCATATACCATGGTTCCAACATGGTAACTGCCCAACACCCAAAATAATGGTTATGGCATGTACATAAATTAGCTACCAAAATTGCATGCACATATTTTAAGAGCTTTCCAAAGGCAATTTGTGTGTTTTGAACCTAAGGAATTTCCTAAAATTTGTAACCCCAATGCATGCAAGAAAATGAAAAACAATGTGTCCTACCACCCACAAGTGCATGTACACCATCCATTAGAAATGCATTATGGCATAGGTGTGGATGAACCACATTTGAATTACCAAGGTAACATACCCTATGCACCTACTTATTTTTCCCTCGCTTCACTTAACAATCTAGTATCAACCTATATAAGTGGGTATTTATCATAGGTAAGTATGTAGGGAATGTAAAATATTATTTAGGCATGTAAGTAAGCCATTTGGTGGTTACTAGGTACGTTGATGCATGTGGATGGTTAGTATACGATACATTGTCATTAGCTATGGGATGAGAATACAATGAATTCTTTTTTCCTATCTAGAAAACATCCATCTTGCATGGTATGTTGATGGGTGTTAGTTCACTTTGGCCTTTAGAGACTTTCTATGAAATATGAACCATTGTACTTACAATTTCATATGAAGTATAGTAATCAAATTGTGTGAAAATACACCTTATTGATGGTAAAAAATTATATTTGGGAGCATTAAAAGCATTTGAATTTTTTGTGAAGGGTTAATAAAAGTGGCCCATGGCATAATTATAATTATATGAAATTGCCATATTCACACTAAATTTGTTCAAGATAGTGACACCTATTTGAGAGCTTCACTACAAATAAATGAATGCTTTTGATTAGCCAATGTTAACAATTATTAAATTACATGGTGAGATTTAAATGATTTCTTAGATTACATTAGTAATTTTTCCTGGAATGGGTGGGGAAGGGGGACTAATTAAAGTTGAATCTTGGATGTGGTAATACTAAGGGGCACCAATAGAACTACCATTATACAGCAAGTCATATGCTAAGAACTTGAAATTGCATTAGGTATAAGAATGATTATGAGTGAAAAAAAATTGATTGTTTAACCAACATGCTATATTTTTAGTTTTATGCGCCTAATTATAGAAAAAAGTTTTACAACATGAATTTGAATTTTTTTGAAAGAATTTTTTTTTTGTTCCCAAAAATATCCTTCCCCAAGATTCTTAAAATTTTGAAGTTGATACATGTGAGGTGTTCTTCTAGTAAACAATAGGATTTGAAACTATGTTTTCGAATTCACAATTTGACACTTCTTTCATTTTTCAATTTAGACATTAAGATTGTGTGTAAAGTACCCAAGATAGGGTGTTTTAGTTTTGTTTTTAATTGAAATAGAAGGTGAGAGGCGAGATAGACAATTGACATACAACATAACATAATAATAGCATATTGAACTCCAATGACCACTAAAATTTGTGGTAATTGGAATTTGATCTTATATGTTGTGTTTTCAAGTGTTTGGCAATGTGTGTAATTTTTTTTCTTTTTTTCATATGTGAGATTTGGAGCAAAAGATTCTTGTCATTTTTGTGTGTGCAATTTTAAGGAGTGGCACATTAGTTTTGTGTGTAAGAATTCATTTTAGTTTGTGAAATATGGAATAGACAATTCTTGTCAATTTGTTTGTGTACAATTTGGAAGAACAACATGATTTTTATGTGATGATTTGAAGAGAGGTCATAGATAAGAGAGGACTTTCTTAGCATTGTAAGGCTCTACTCATCTCACACATTTATTTATTTATTGGTTTTTTGATGAGGTCACATTTATTTTTTCTTTTGTCACATCTCAAAGAAACAAATACTAGCAATAAGGAAAAATGTGTAAAAAAAACAATGTAGGGTTAAAGATCATCAATTGGGTTTTTGATGGAATATAACTTTGAATTATAGAGAATGTAGTTGTCTTTGACTTGCAAATGTGATAGATTAATGATTTTTTGGCTTCTTGAAATTCTTGCTTTAAGTGATACATGGGAATACCATTTAGAGAAAGTTGGAGAATATGACTTTTTTTTGTTTTGTGGAGTTGTAACATTATTTATTTGACTTTCCAAGATGCATGAAATGGAAAATTGAAAAAGCTAATCTTGTTATAATTGATTCATGTGATGACTTATTGAAAAGAGGAAAATTATTCTTTGCAATTGATGCATGATTTGAGTAAATGGAGTATTACATCTTCTTTTGTCAAAGACTTGCTTTGATATGGCTTTTCCCGAAACATGAGCCACCTTAAAAATAATTGTTGTTAATTTAATTTAATTTAATTTATTTATTACAAGCAAGGAACATTGAAAATGTGTTTTCTTTTTCATGATCTCATCCTTAGTTTTGACATTGGTCCCCTATTTGGGTGACTTTAAAAAATATTTATTAAATTATTTGCTATTTGATCTAAATTCAAGATTCCAAAAAAAAGAAGTATTTAACAACATTATTTTATCAAAATAGGTCCACCCACATCCAATAAATGATTTTTTTTCTTTAGTTTTGTGGGTTCAATAGTTTGGTGATTTATTTTTTTAAATTGCATTTTTTGGGTCAAATTTGCTCTAGGGAGACCAAAAAAATTAACATTTCAAATGAAGTTAATACCACAATGGTGTAAAAATTAATTCAACTCTTGTAAATTTGCACATGATCTTTGGATGTTAAAAGACCCCAAAAAAGAAAGTGACCACTTTTGACTAGTTGGTTATAATGTTTGGCTACACATTGATTATTATTGATCGATGACCTTAGTGATTGGCCCATGGGTGCATTTAAATGCTCTCTCAATGTGTAATGTTCACTATTTATTGTTTATTGGTGAACATTACACATTGAGGGAGGGGCAAACAATTAACACTAAAATTGGATGTGATAAACAAATGATATTGCCCCAAATATTACATAGTTGAAATCCCTTTCATGGCTTTATAATTTTCAATTTTATCAATTGATTGTAATAGGGCAACTACACCTATCACTAAACACACTTTTATCATTGAATGGCCAAATAGTTGACATGTTGACCTATGTCGAAATGGTGAATCATCCACTATCATTCATCATAGAACTTAGGATTAAATATTCAATGGGAAAAAATGAAATTGCTTTTCTTGCACAAGCAACTAGGGCTATTGTAATTGTGTTTGGTCATACATGTAATGCATAACACTTGTTTTTAGTATGTGTTCAAATTTTTTGAAAAGGTATTTGGTGATAAGATGAGAGTTGTCACATTAAAATGCACACAATTGCACACAAACCCACAAATATTTGTTTGGAGGGACACAATTCACAATAACATAAGTGGGAAATGACAAAATCATCTCCCATTGACCACTTTATTATTTAAAACATCATTTAAATTTGTATAATAACTAAGTTGGTCCTTCACATACTAGAGAAAATATTTTTAACGACACATTTTGTGCCCTTGTATTGCATCTTTATGGCTCCATTGACCTTTTATCGACATTTTTTAAAGGCATACCATATAGGGTGTAAAATGCATGGTAGGGGGCACCTTTTCCAACCTAAATAAAATTTTAGGGTTAATTTTGTTCAAAATGGATCTTTAGTTCTTTTGGGAAAAAATGGCACATGCTTCAAATCAACATTTCCTTCAAGAAGGTCAAATTAAAAATTTAATATGCCTAGAAAGTGGTAGAATTTACCTTTCAAAATCCTTCACATGAGTTGTAATGGACATTATTAACCAAAGTAACACTAATAAGATAATGTTAAACACCCCATATATTAAACTTTGAAGGGGTGTTAGAAAAATGATTGTGGTGCCATATGCAATTTTGCCACAAGGTTTGATTTGAAAAGTGAAAAATAAATATAAATTTGGATGGAGTTGTTTCAAGTAGTAAAACATAAGCTAATGATAACATTATTGGAAACATGGGTTCAATTCACTAACCCATTTCACTATTAGCCTTTAAAAATGAAATGAATTCACTAGCTAATGTTTTAGCCTAGTGTGATTTCACCATGGGTAAAATCATTTACACCTAATTCATTAAAATTATTTGTAACTATATATATATATATATATATATATATATATTGAATGTGTATATTTATTAATTCATTAAGATATTCATATGTTATAATTTGTATTAAATTTATTTTCATGAAAGAAAGTACCTTTCAAAAAATTAGATGAAAATATTATTCAAAATAAAATTTAATACAATTTACAATACCGAAAAATATATATGTTTATAAACTAATAATTAAAACATATAATGTTAGTAGTTTACATGATGTTAAAATTAGATGATAAACTCACTTACCCCTAAATCAAAATAATTCATTTTAGGGCCCATTTTTGTGTTATTCAAATTAAACATTGATTAGAATAAAAATTTTAATTATTAGTTTATAATTTATGAATTCATTTTAAAAATATTTATATAAAAAATAATTTAAAAATTTGAAAAACCCTTAAAAAGATGAAACTTTACTATTCATGATAAAATTTAATAAAAATAACAATATTCAAAATATATATGTGCAGAAATTAGTAATTATTTTATATACTTTATACAACATTATAAAGTATAAAAGAAATTAACATAATATTATGTGGGGATACATAATATAATATATTATCATTAACAATCATATGTTTTCTGAAACAAAAAATCAATGTTATTTTTATATAGGTTTATTCACAAATTATGTTATTTGCAAGATTGTTTTCTTCCTCAAAGCATGTTGTTGAAATGTATGAAATAAAAAAAGTCAAATGCATTTTCAGTTAGAAAATTTATTTTCCTTTAAAAAAATTATATGTTTGAAAATCTTAGAAAAAAATATAGAATGAAATTCATTTGACAAAGTATGGAAAAAAATGATTAAAGAAAGAAAGAAATTTCAAGACACCATTGTCGAAATGTATTCAATTGCAAGTTTCAAATATATTTTGAATCATATTAAATAGTTATCTCTTTCTTTAAATTTTTTAAAGATGTGTACATAATGTCTTAGAATGAATTTTTTTTTCCCTTGTGGGCAAACTATGAAAAAGATAATAACGGTTAAAAGAAATAAAAAAATTTCAAGACATCATTGTTGAAATGTATTAAATTGCAAGATTCAAATGCATTTTCAATCAAATTAAATAGTTTTTTCTTTTAAAAAAATAAAGATGATTACATTTTTTAAAAAATCTTTTTAAATGAACTTTAATTTTTTTTTCATTTGGACATAGTATGAGAAAAATAATAATAGTTAAAATTGGCTTTTGCATAACATTTGGAATAAAAAAAAAAATCTACATATCACCCCACTTGTTTCATGTCAAATCAATTGGTTGGATGGAAATGGCAATGGGTTATCACCTTGGAATCCATGGTTCAAACCTCAGTAATACTTCCATGTCATCAATAATGTATGTTGATCATATTTATGTAAAATGATATTTATTATCAATAATTAAAAATAAAAATCCAATTAGTATTAAATAAAATATAAATAAGTAATTCAAAAAAATTAAATTAATTAAAAAAATGCTACATGGAAAATTTTAATTTGATTAATTTTTAGTGGATTCACTTATTTGTACCAATTGTTTCGATCACTAAGTAATGTAATGATTTTATTAAATTTTAAATCTATTGAATTAATGATGATTTCAACTGAATGATTAATAAAACTTCCAGTGAAACAGGGACAAATTCTTACTAGTGTAATCCTACTTGAATTAGTGTTGGGCAATTTTTACATTTTTCTGAGAATTGATGGTTCCAGTTCTCTCATAAAGTTGTAAGAACCAACTTGGTTGTTTTCAAAATAAATTTCTTTTTATGAAAACCATTCAAATTATGAAAAAAATTGTTTTTAAAATTTCAGTCAATTTTCAAAGTTATTGATTCCAAATATTTTAAGAAATTATCATTTCCAATGATTCCAACAATTCGATCATTGAATTTATATTATTCAAACAACAAGGTGAGCAATGTGCATTAAAAATGGGCACTCAAGATATTCTTCAATTCATCACCATAGTTTGTCCCATATTCTCTGCTCAAAGGTGTGGGCATGTATTGTATAGAGCTTAGTTTGAAACAAGCCCTTCTTATGTTAGTTACCAACACATTGGAGAGCATTAAAAAAATAGTGTCAATTGAAATGATCCATTAAAATAAAAACATTGAGCTTTGGGATGTATTGACAAGGAACTAATAAATAATTGCATATTACCTACCCTTAAAGTAGGTAACCCTGTAATCTTAGACCTTGAAAATTGAAAATCGCCTTTAATATTTTTAAATACCTTGGGCAATTCTCATAATTCTCACTTTTTATTTATAGTAATGGCTGTGGAGTGAGTGATTTTCATTGAAGTGAGAATTGGAGGGGGTAGGTTTCCAGATGGGGGTTTAAGTGTAGGAATGACCAATGGTGATGGTTAACAATTATCAAGGTAAGAATTGACCTGAAAACTAAGCTAGAATGGATCTCACCTCAATTCCAAGAATTGCTCAACACATTGGTTTGAATCCCATGAGAAGTTGCCAAAAAAAATTTAAAAAATAAAAATTATATATATATA
>Ga0116229_10008305_pt1 | contig 16181 bp, 15 predicted proteins | sample S1TSphgellanicum_3_FD_87313 | JGI IMG/M metagenome (GOLD analysis project Ga0116229, IMG submission 87313) | Host-associated microbial communities from peat moss isolated from Minnesota, USA - S1T2_Fc - Sphagnum magellanicum MG | ecosystem: Host-associated > Plants > Peat moss > Unclassified...
CCATTCCAGCGTCACATCCAGGCCACGGCAAAACGCGCCAGCGCGCGCGCCAGGAACACGCGCCACGCCTGGCGCCGAGGTAACCGACAGCAATGCCTCGATCGCGGCACGGGTTTCGTCACTGCCGCGCAGATCATAAAGCCGCATCACCTCGCGCAAGGCGCCGGCGCCGGCTTCCCCGCCGACCACCGAAAGATGGCCCAGCGAAAGATGCGAGACCAGCGGCCAAAAGCCCTGGGCACGCAACGGCGCCCGCAGGCTGGGCGTCGGCGCCGTCAGGCACGTGATGCGGCTGACGGCAGAGAGACCCTCCACCAGGGTCAGCGTCGGCCGGCCGCCGCCGAAGGGCAGGTCGGCGGCCAGATCGCGGTTGGTGCACAAGGCTTCGATGGACAGAACGGCGTCGGCGGGGGCCCCAGCATCGAACCCGGGATCGAAGGGTTCGAGGAAGACATCCGAGCCGGCAAGGCTGGATGAGGGGCGGCGGGCCACCGCGTAAAAACCACTGGCGGCGGCCTCCGCGCCCGCTGCCTGCTGCAGCCGGTAAAACGGCTCCCACGGGCGGGTGGTGCCATCGGCGCGGGTTTCGCGTACCCGTTCCACCTGCCAGATTTCCAGAGCGCCGGGGCGACGCATATCGGGCTCGATACGATATTCCGTCGACATATGGGTCAGCGCCACCGGTTCGCAGCGATGGGCGAACAGGTTCACCACCGGCGTGCAGCCAAGGGCCAGGGTATCGGCGCCCACCACCCGCTCCAGCTCAGGGGCCGCGCGATCCAGATAGACATAGATCGTCATCCGGTTGCCAGCGCCGCGCAATATCTTCGCCTCCAGCCGGCCGATATCGAAAAACAGGAATTTTTCCGGCAGCGCGAAATATTCGGTGAGCAGGCGAAAACCGGAAAAGCTGCGTGCCGGCCACGGCAGCAGCGCATCTTCCGGCGCGAAGCCGACCTGGGAGAGAACATGGCCCGGCAGGATCACCGGGTTGCTGTCGGCCTGGCTGTCGGCCAGGGCCACAGAAAGCGTGTGGCCGCAGAGAAGTTCGTAGAGCGGCAAAGCCATGTTGGAAGCCGCACGAATATGGAAACGCAACGTGTCCACACCCAGGGTGGAAAAATCCATGTCCGGATCGGCGCATTTCAGGGTGATGGCGAGCACCGACTGGGCGCGGCCGGCCAAACTGTTCGGCGGCGCCGCCAGCGGCAGGCCTGAAAGGCGGGTGGCTTCGATCTCGATCGGCCAGAGGGTGAGCGGGCTGGTGGTGCGGAAGCGGCAAGGCTCGCCGCGCACACGCTCGCTATCCAGCATCCGCCCGGCCTGGATGCGCACCGGCACCTTCAGCGCCGGCTGGCACACCAGCTGGATGATGGCGGCGGGCGGGATCGGCGCGAGATAATGCGGGTAGAGAACGCCAAGCAGGGCATCGGTCAGTTCGGGGAATTCATCGTCCAGGCGCTGATGCACGCGGGCGGCGAGGAAAGCCGCACCTTCGAGCAGGCGCGCCACATGCGGATCGTCCACGCTGTCTTCGGTCAGGCGAAGGCGCCCGGCGATCTTTGGGTAGGCGCGGGCGAATTCCGAAGCGAGTTCGCGCACCGCGTGAAGTTCGCGATTGTAATACGGGAGAAGCGTGTCGGACATTCAGGAGCACCCCTCAGCCAAACCTCTCCCGGAGGGAGAGGGTTTTTTGGCGGGGCTATGCATCGGTGCCCCTTACCATCACGTCGGCGGTGGTGGCGTCGACCAGTGTTTGAAAAGCGATGGCTTCGGGGGCGGGGTCGGCGTGGAGCAGCGCTTCGATTTGCAAGCGCAACGTGGCCTCCAGCGGGTTCTTGCTTTCCACCAGGCTGACCCGGACGCGGGCGAAGCGGGGTTCGAAGCGGCGCAAGGTGTCCTCGATTTCGGCGCGCAATACTTCGCGCTGGCGTTTGTCGTGGAAGGTGCCGGCGGTGCAATCGGGGATGCCGTAGGCCAGCACGGACCGTTCCAGCTCACGCAGTTCCACCGGCCAGCTGCGCCAGCGGCGGCGGCTGTTCAGCAGCATTTCCAGGTCGCGGCGCACGGAGCGGCGCAGCGCCTCCATCGCTTCCCCGGCGGCGACCGGGGCATCCAGCATCTTTTCCGGGGCTTCGTCGATCAGCCGGTCCAGCAACGGCATTTGCGCGCGCTTGGCGGCCTGCCTGCGGACATTTGGGTTCATTCGGCAAATTCCAGATCGGTGATCGATTGCAGCGCCAGGGCTTCCTCACCCACCACCAGAATCCGCTGCCCGATGCCGATCACCAGGCCCGGATGCTCCGTCCAGTCGGTCACCCGGCCGAGTTTGGCAGCCGGTTCCTGGGTATCGTCATTGCCGTAGATCGCCGGCACATACACTTCACCGTCCGGGCCGGCCTGCACCGTCATCGTCACCCGGCGCCAATACAGGTCGCGCGGGCGGAGTGGCGGGTGAAAAATGGCGGATTCGATTCGTTCTGTCGGCACCCAGAAATATTTGCCGGTGGTGGTGAGAACTTCGACAAAACCGGCATGGAGATCGCAGGCATCACGCAGATCGTCGAAGGCGGCGCTGGCATGGCGCCCGGCGACCCGCGGGCGCAACGCTTCGGCTTGCGCAACATGGGCAGCGGCTTCATCGAGCTCGCCGGCGCGGAACGCGACCCGGGCGGCGAGGACAGCAGACAAAGCAGGGGTTGGTTCGCCGAGGAACTCCGGCACCCGGCCATCGCGGCGCAACTGGCGCCGGGCCATCTCCGCGCGCAGCAACTGGCGGAATTCGGCAACGATGAGGGTGGCGGCAGGGTCGATATCGCCGGCTGCATCCAGGATCACATCGGCGCGTTCGAAATTGCCGTCGAACAGCAGCAATTCCGCCAGCAACACGCGCGGCCCCAATTCGGCCGGCGCGGCCCGCACCGCGGCATTGGCGGCCGCGATCGCCTCGGTAAGTTTGCCCGCACGATAAAGATCGCCTGCCGCGTCGCCCATGAAACCTCCCGATTATGATGACCCGCGCGCGGCTCACCGCGAAGACGTAAGAGTTCTTGCTTCTTTTTTCAAAAAGAAGCGCTGTCTTTTCTTGCTACCCGGCCCGCCCGGGCGCGGTTATTTCCGTCGTCAGCCGGAACGTAGCCGATACGTCATCCAACTGGAAATGCGGCTGCAAAAAAATGGTGCAGCCAAACGATCCGGGCCGGCCGACCTGCTCACGCACCGTCACCTGGCCGGCGAGCAATGGCGAACGGGCGCGGCCCTCCGGCCCGGCGACGACACTGGTATTGACATAACGGTTCAGCCAGTCCTGCAGGCGGCGCTGAATTTCCTCTTCGGTCTTGAACGAGCCGGCCATGTCGCGGCCGATCACCTTCACATAATGGGCGAAGCGGCTGACGCAGAGCATGGCGTTGAACTGGGCGGAGATGCGGGCATTGGCGGTGGCGGCCTGGCCGGTTTCGCCGGCGTAACTTTGCGGTACTTGCAGGCTGCGCAAGGCGATGAAGGCGGCATCGGCGCTGAACGGCAGGCCGGAGAGCGGAATCAGGCCGGCTTCGACCAATGAGCGTTCCTGCCGATCGTTGAACACCAGCTCCAGCGGCGCGCGCGGCCAGATGCGCTCGCGTTCGGTGGAAAACCCTTCCGCCGGCAGATCGGTCACCAGGCCGCCGCCTTCGCGATCGGTATCGATGCCGCGTATATCGGCAGGCCAGCCATGGGTGGCGAAGGCGCGGGCAGCGGTGGCGGCAAACCCATAGACGGCGGACATCCACACGCGGGAGGCGGCATCCGGCGCGTGCTCGGCATAGCGGAAGCCATCATGCCGGGCGGGATCATCGGCCCAGGGCGGCCGGGCGAGCAGGCGCGGCAGGGCGATGCCGATGAAGCGCATATCCTCGCGCTGGGAGAGCCGGCGGAAGCGGGCATGCGCCGGATCGCGCAAGGAGGATGCGGGGTCCACTGTCAGCGCCAGATCGCTGAAATCGTCCACGTCCAGCAGAGCCGGGGAAGCGGAGAGCAAGGCGGGGGTGAAGGCGGCGGCCGCGACCGCGGCAAGCTGGGTGATGGCGGCCGGGTCGTCGGTTGGGGCGCCTGGTTGCGGGCTGTGGCGCAATTCGTGGTCGATCACCAGAAGCCCGTAGGGCTCGCCGCCTGGCATGCCGAATTCATCTTCGTAGATGCGGCGAAACAGATTGCTCTGGTCGAACTCGGCGGCGCGTTCCAGGTCGCGCACCAGCTCGGCCCAGCTTGCGGCCAGCAGCCGCACTTTTACCCGCGCAGAGGGATCGATGCCGCATAGCAGCCAGCCCAGGCCGCGCCACGAGCCTTCCAGCCGCCGCAGGCGCGGGGCATGCAGGATGGCATCCATCTGGGCGGCGATCAGCGCATCGATCGCGGCGATATCGCGGTCGATGGCGGCACATATCAGCTCGGGATCGGTAGCGGGCGAAGGGCCGCGCCAGGCGGTGAGGCCGGCGTTCGGGTCAGCCAGAAACGCGGCAAGGCGGCCGGCCTGTTCACGGCCGGCCGGGCCGAAAAACCTGCCGCCCAGAACCACATCCCTCAGCGGTGCCGTATCCTGGTCCGGCGCGCTCGGAGGGTCGGCGAGCGCCTGATCCACGGTTTTCGGCGATCAGGCTTTCTGCGGAATGCGCGCCACCATACGCATGCTGGTGGTGAGCTCTTCCATTTGCAGCCAAGGGCGCAGATAGGCCACCGCATTATAGGCGCCCGGCTTGCCGGGGATTTCCTTCACCTCGATCTTGGCCTCGCGCAGCGGGTATTTGGCCTTGCTTTCAGGGCCCGCCTTTTCATTGGTGTTGACATAGTTGTTGATCCACTGGTTCAGCCAGCGCTCGCAGTCGGACGCCTCCATGAAGCTGCCGATCTTGTCGCGCGCCATCACCTTCAGGTAATGCGCGAAACGGCTGGTCGCCATCAGATAGGGCAAGCGTGCCGAGATGGCGGCGTTGGCGGTGGCTTCAGGCTTGTCGTATTTTTTCGGCTTCTGCACGCTCTGGCCGCCGAAGAACACCGCGTAATCGGTGTTCTTGTAATGGCATAGCGGCAGAAAACCGAGATTCGACAGCTCGAACTCGCGGCGATCGGTGATGCCGATCTCGGTCGGGCATTTGGTATCGGAATCGCCATCATCGCTCTTGAACACATGGCTCGGCAGGTTCTCCACCTTGCCGCCACCCTCGGCGCCGCGGATGGCCACGCAGAACCCGTGCTGGGCGAAGGCATCGGTCATCCGCGCGCCCATCACATAGGCGGCGTTCATCCAGCAATATTCCTTGTGGTCCTGCTCCTTGGCGCTGCCGCTATCGTCGTACGGCGCTTCCTCGTAATTGAACTCGTCGATCGGCTTGGTCGCGCTGCCGTAAGGCAGGCGGGCCACCACCCGCGGCATCACCAGGTTGACGAAGCGCGCATCCTCGCTATCGCGGAAGCTGCGCCATTTCTGGTATTCGGCGGTCTCGAAAATCTTTGCCAGGTCGCGCGGCTTGGATAGCTCGGTCCAGTCATCGAAGCCGAACATGCCGGCGCCGGCGGCGGAGATGAAGGGTGAAAACCCGGCGGCGGCGACGTTGCTGATCAGGCGCAGGCTTTCCACGTCGTCCGGATGGTTGGTCCATTCGTAATCGCCGATCAGCGTGCCATAGGGCTCGCCGCCCGGGGTGCCGAATTCGTTCTCGTAGAGCTTCTTGAACATCTGGCTCTGGTCGAACTCCACCGCCTTGGTCAGATCGCGGTTCAGCTCGCGCTTGGAGACGTTCATCATCCGCACCTTCAGCTGGGTGCCGGTCTCGCTATTCATGATCAGGTAATGCAGCCCGCGCCAGCTGCCTTCCAGTTTCAGGAATTTTTCCGAGTGGATGATCGCATTCAACTGGTTCGACAGCTTGCGGTCGATCTCGGCAATGGCACGATCGAATGTGCGGGTCAGGTTGCGGTCGAACGTCACGGTGCCGGAGAGCGCCTGTTCGACCAGGTTTTTCACCAGGTCCTGCGCCTGGTCGGGTGCAGTCTGCTTGGTGGCGCCGAGCACCTGATCGAGCAGGCTGGCGCCGTCAAGCGTTACGGTTTCGGCTGCACCCGCGGTTTGTGAACCCGACATGGCCTATTCCTTCTTTCCGAGGCCGAGCTGTGAGGAGAGCGCCTCCAGCTCCTTCTGGTTCTGCAGCACCTGCTCCAGCATGGTCTCCAGCTCCTCCGAGCGGTCTACCTTGCTCATCAGGTCGCGCAGCTTATTGCGTGTGTCCATCAGCGCCTTCAGCGCCGGCACTTGCTCGACAACGCGGCCTGGCTCGAAATCTTCGATCGACTTGAATTTCAGCGCCACCGCCATCTGGCTGCCATCTCCGGCCAGCGTGTTATCAACCTTCAGGTTCAGGCCTGGGCCGATGCGCGCCATCACATCGTTGAAGTTGTCACGGTCGATCTGGACGAATTTCCGTTCGGAAAGCGGTTTGAGCGGCGAGGTCGGGTCGCCGGAAAAATCACCCATCACGCCGACCACGAAGGGCAGTTCGCGCTGGATCTGCGCGCCTTCGGTTTCCACTTCGTACGTGATATGCACGCGGGGCTTGCGCACCCGGTTGAGTTTATCGTGGATGCTGGCGCTCATCGTCGCTCCGTCCCTGTTCAGGGTTTACCGCGGTTTCCTCAAGGCTGTCCCAAGCTGCGCCGGGGTGCCCTGGCGCGGCATCAGGCCGGAGGGACCTTAAGCGCGCGCAGGCGCCGGGGTCAATCTCCGTTTCGTGAGACGCTGGCTAGGCGGTCCTAATCCCTCTATAATGACAATATGATCGATCAGCAGAGGGGTTTGGATGAACGGCCACGCCAAGCATAAACCGCCTCAAGACATCGTTAACGCGCTGGACGCCAGCGTGCGCGATATCGCAGCCGGGTCGGTTCCGGATGCCGAGGGCGTTCAAGTCAAGGCGCGACGCCTGTTCAATGATATCGAGGCGGACGGCGGTGCTTCGCACGCCGCAGGCGATCGTCACGCAGCTTTTACGTGTTTGAAACGTTTTTGAAATTGGATCGTGGAGCGGGCCTTGCCGTATCTCCGTCTTTCGATGCTCCGGACCCGTAACAACCGCCAAAGCCGCCGCGGGTGAGCAACACGGGCACCGGCCCACGCCACGCTTCGCCTGCCAGGGCACTCATCAGCGACCCAACGCGTTTTGCGTTCGACGCCGCCATTCGCATTCTGCTGCACGAGGCTGGCACCGCCGATCCGGGCCGCGCTGCGCGCTTCGCCTCGCCGCCGAACCTGGCTTATCCTGGCGCGGAAATTCAGTCCGTCAGGGCGGCGCCTGAACCATCCGGCGCCCGGCACCCCATGGTCGTCACCAGCGTAATCGGCATGACCGGACCTTCGGGCGTGTTGCCGCGCGGCTATACCGAGGCGGTCGCTATCGCCACGCGTGACCGGTCGCCGAGCCTGCATGGCTTTCTCGATATGCTGGCCAATCGTTTCGTGGCCGGTTTCGCCCAGGCGGGCGCCAAATACCGGCCGCACCGGGCGCTGGAAGACGCCGGCTTGTCCGGCCGCCCCGATCCGATCGGCACCGCGGTGCTGGCCCTCACCGGCTACGGCATTGCCGATCTGGGCGATCGGCTGGCGCCCGGGCCGGAGGCGTTGAAACATTATGCCGGATTTTTTGCCGCCAGGCCGCGCTCCGCCGACCGCCTGGCGGCGCTGGCCTCGGATTGGCTCGGCCGGAAGGTGCGGATCACCCAGTTTGCCGGGATGTGGCTTGCCTTGCCGCCAAGCGAGCGCACCGCCTTGCCGCTCGGCCGGTCGGAGGGGGCGTTTGCCCAGCTTGGCGTGAACGCCGCCGCCGGGGTGCGGGCGTGGGACAGCCAGGCGCGAATCCTGCTGCGCGTCGGCCCGCTCGACCGGCCTGCGTTCGAAGCCTTATTGCCGGGCGGGCCGGCGCTGGGGCGCTTCGTCGCCCTGATCCGCGCGTTTCTGGGGTTCGAGACAGGATTTGCGGTGAATCTTATCCTGTTGCGCGATGCGGTGCCGCCGCTTTGCCTGGCCGGATCGCCGGCACCGCGCCTTGGCTGGAACACCTGGCTGACCGCGCCGGTGGGGTCCCGCCTGCGGGATCCGGATGATCCGATCTTCGAAGCCGAAACGGTCGAAGCTGAAAACGCCCAATGAGACGCCCGGCGTGGCTCGGCCGCAGGCTCGATCCGGATGCGACATTGGCGCTTCGGCCAAGGCAGCACAGGCAAAGCTGGCCGCTTATTGGCCTATCCGCGATCGCGGCCTCGGCGGCGATCATGGCGTTCGCCGGCATCTGGCTGACCCTGCGTGCGCCGGCACCCCAGGCGGGCGCCGCCCCTGCTCTGGCCGATGAGGCAGCCCTGCTGGCGGCGCCAACCGATCACTTCACGCTGTGGCGTTTCCGGGCCGCTCCCGGCATCCTGGTGGCGATTTTCCCCAGCCTGCACGCCCAGGCCCTGGCGCTGAACCGGGTCGCCGCGTTTGTGGAAAAGCAGGGCGCGCCGCGCGATCATGTGCTGGATGACGGGGCGCTTTCGGCCGCCATCGGCGGGTCCGGGGAAAACTTCGACAGCTATTATTACGGCCATGATTACCGGGCCGCCGACCTGGCGCGGTTCTATGCCACCGCCGCGCAAGACGGCGTTGCCTTGCGTCCGGCGGAACGCAGCCTGCGCGCGGCGCTCACCGCCGCCGGGCTGTTCAGCGGCGATCTGTCGGGCGCGGTGATCACCCTTCCGCCGCGCGGCACCGGCCTGCTGGATGAGTCGGGCCGCCTTGCCATCCTGGATCACGAACTCGCCCACGGCGCCTATTTCACCGATCCGGCGTACGCCGCCTATGTGCAAGGTTTCTGGCGGCGTCTGAGCGATGGCGAACGCACCGCCTTCCGGCGCTTTCTCGGCGGCGAAGGCTATGACACGGCCAATGAGGACCTGATGCGCAACGAAACCCAGGCCTATCTGGTGTTCACCGGCGATCTGCGCATGTTCGATCCGGCCAGGCTGGGCTTGCCCGAAGCCGCCACCCTGCGCGACCAGTTCGAACGCGGCATAACCGCGCCTTGGCTGCGGCAGGATGCCATCTCCCACTGAACGACCGCCCCCCGCAATGCCGCAAGACAATCCGTCGCCGAAGACGATTTGCTTGCCGTCGATTTGAAGAGCCGACGCGGAAGTGCTAGGATAGCGCGCAGGGTTTTCCGTGGGAATTTTAACAATGCCGAAAAATCGTAGCCTGGCGATCCTGGCCGCCCTGGTGCTGCTGCCGCCCCTCTCCGGCGCGGCACAGGCTGGCGACCCTTCGGTGGATGATATCCTCTCCGCACTGAAACCAAAGGCCGGCACGTTGAAGGGCACCACGCGCGGCATCCGCGCGGTAACCCCGGATGGTCCGGAGGCGCCAAGCCCGTCCTCCGCACCGAGGGTAAGGCATGTGGCGATCATCTCGCCCGCCACCAGCGATGCGCCGTCGCTGGACCTGACGATCATGTTCCGGTCCGGCTCGGCGGATCTCACGCCGGCCGCTACCACCACCATCAGCCAGCTCGGCAAGGCCCTCTCCAACCCCGCACTGGCGGCCTATCGTTTCCGCATCGAAGGCCACACCGATACGGTCGGCACCAAGGAGGCGAACCAGGCGCTCTCGCAGGCCCGCGCCGAGAAGGTGGCGTCGTTCCTGGAGAGCAATTTCGGCGTATCGCCGACGCGGCTGGAACCGGTCGGCCTGGGTGAGGACGGGCTGTTGGTGCAAACCGCGGATCAAACGGCGGAGCCACGCAACCGCCGGGTGCATGTGGTCAATCTGGGGGGCTAAGCGATGTACTGGCCGGCAAGCCTGGCTTGGTGCACGGTGATCGCGGTTCCGATGCTGGTGTGGCCAATCATTGGCCAGGCGGCAGCTGCCCCGCCGCCGAGTGCGGACGAGATGGTGCAGAGACTCTCGCTCAAGCCGAACGCGACCGATCTGGCGGCGCCGTCGCGCGGCATCAGGGCGGTTGCCCCAGACAGCGCGCCGCACGAGATCGACCTGGAGATCACCTTCGCCAGCGGGTCGGCGGCCCTGGCGCCATCCGGCGTGCAACTGGTCGGCACCCTTGGCCACGCTTTGGCCTCGCCCGCTTTGGCCGGCGATTCCTTCCGTATCGAGGGGCATGCCGATACGGTCGGGGTCGCCTCCGCCAATCTGGCCCTGTCGCAGCGCAGGGCAGAGACCGTCACCGCGGCATTGACGCAGCATTACGGCATTGCCGCCGCACGGCTCACCTCGCTTGGCGTGGGTTCGGACCATCTGGTGGTGCCGACACCCGACCAGACGGCGGAGCCGCGCAACAGGGTGGTGCGAATCATCAATCTGGGCCCAACGCCATAGGCATCGCTGCCCGATGATCACCACCGCCGGTGCCGCGCGGCCGGGTGGCCGGCCGCGAGCAGCGCGCCCTGGCCGAACAGTTTTTCGCGATACGTGCCCGGTGCATAGGCGGTTTTGAAAACGCCGCGCGCCTGCAGGACTGGGATAACCAAGTCGATGAAGCTTTCCAGGCATTCCGGCATCACCGTGCGCGACAGATTGAACCCGTCCACATCGGCTTCCTCCATCCAGGCCTGCAGCGCATCGGCCACCTGGGCTGGATCGCCGATAATGGGCATGTGGCGGCTGCCGAGCACGGCGTGGTCCAGCAGCTTGCGCTTGGTCCAGGCCGGACCGGCGATCTGCGCCATCGATGCCATATTCGACCGGATGGCGTTGCCTGGTCCCGCCGCAACCGGCTCGTCCATGCCATAGCCGGCAAGATCGACCCCCAGGGAGGCAGAGGCGTGGGCCAGCACGCCCTCGGCGCTGGCATGGGCGGCGTAATCGGCCAGCAGCGCGCGCGCCTCCCGCTCGGTTCGGCCGACCACCACGGTGGCGCCCACGAACACGAGCAAAGGTCGTGGCGCCGCCCGTGCCCGCAGATCGGCCACCAGGGCGGCGACGGCGGATGGGGTCGTGCCGTTGACGAAGACGCATTCGGCATGGCGCGCGGCAAACGCCCGGCCGCGTTCGCTGGCGCCGGCCTGATACAAGACCGGGCTGCGTTGCGGCGACGGGGCGCAGAGATGGGTGGCGCTGATCCGGAACTGCTTGCCGTTATGCTCGATCCGCCTGACCTTCCCTGGATCGGTGAACACCGCCTGGGCGGCATCGGCCATCACCGCGCCATCCGCCCAGCTGCCCTCCCAAAGCGCATAGACGATCTCCAGGAACTCGTCGGCAAAATCGTAGCGGTCGTCATGGCGCATCTGCCCGGCATAGCCCAGCGCCCTGGCGGCGCTGTCCAGATAGCCGGTGACGATGTTCCAGCCGAGGCGCCCATTGGTGAGATGGTCCAGCGTGCTCATCCGCCTGGCGAACAGATAAGGCGGCTCGAAGGCCAGGTTGCAGGTAACGCCGAAGCCAAGATCGGTGGTCACCGCGGCCATCGCCGATACCAGCATCAGCGGGTCGAGCAGCGGCACCTGCACCGCATGGCGCAGGGCCGCGTCCGGCGACTGCCCGAACACATCGTAGATGCCGAGCACATCGGCCAGGAACAGCCCATCGAACAAGCCGCGTTCCAGCAGGCGGGCAAGGCCCACCCAATGCTCCAGCCTGGCATAATCGGCACTGCGATCGCGCGGATGGGTCCATAGGCCTTGCTGGATGTGGCCAGGGGTTGCCATGTCGAACGCGTTCAGCCGCATCTGCCGGCCTCCTGGCTTGGGACACGAAGCTGTCATTGGGTTCGCTTTCCTGCCCGCGATATCGGATGCGGCACGCCGCGCCGATGAAGCGGGCCGGCATCTTCACACATGCGTAGACATGGACATGAAAACCATGTTTTCAGATAAAATCTCAACGGACGAAGGCAGGCTTGCGGATGACCCCAGACGTGGCGGGCCGAGAGAACCTGCCAAAAGCGCCGACCGGCATTGCCGGCCTGGATGAGGTAACGCTTGGCGGGCTCCCCGCCGGCCGGCCCACCTTGATCTGCGGTGCGGCTGGCTGCGGCAAGACGCTGCTGGCAATGACTTTCCTGGTGAACGGGGCAACCCGCTTCGATGAGCCGGGCGTGTTCATGACCTTCGAAGAGCGCGCGGCTGATCTGGCCGCCAACGTCGCCTCGCTCGGCTACGACCTCGATCGCCTGGTCGCCGAGGGCAAGCTGGCGATCGACCATGTGCGGGTGGAGCGCAGCGAGATCGAGGAAGCCGGCGAATACGATCTGGAAGGCCTGTTCGTGCGACTGGGCTTTGCGATCGATTCCATCGGCGCCAAGCGGGTGGTGCTGGATACGATCGAGACGCTGTTTTCCGGTTTCACCGATCCGGCAATCCTGCGGGCCGAGTTGCGGCGCCTGTTCGGCTGGCTGAAGGAACGCGGGCTGACCGCCATTATCACCGGCGAACGCGGCGATGGCAGGCTGACACGGCACGGGCTGGAGGAATATGTCTCCGATTGCGTCATCCTGCTCGACAACCGGGTGGAGGATCAGATCACTACCCGCCGGCTGCGGGTGGTGAAGTATCGCGGCTCGGCGCACGGCACCAACGAATACCCGTTCCTGATCGACGATGACGGGATCAGCGTTCTGCCGATCACGTCATCAGGGATGCTGCGGCCGGTTTCCACCGGCCGGATTTCCACCGGCATTCCCAGCCTGGATGCCATGCTGCGCGGCGGCGGCTTCTATCGCGGCTCCAGCATTCTGCTCTCCGGCGTGGCAGGCACCGGCAAGACCACGATCGCCAGCCATTTCATCGACGCCGCCTGCACCCGCGGCGAAAAATGCCTGTTCCTGGTGTTCGAGGAAGGGGCGGACGAGATCTGCCGCAACAGCCTCTCGGTCGGGATCGACCTGCGCAAGCATGTCGAGGCCGGGCTGCTGCGGTTCGAAGCAGCGCGGCCGAGCCTGTACGGGCTGGAGATGCATCTGGCGCGCATGCATCGCGATGTGGACCGGTTCGGGCCCGAATTGGTGGTGGTCGATCCGCTCTCCGCGCTCAGGGGCCCGCTGACCGAGGTACATGCCACCCTTCTGCGCATGGTGGATATGCTGAAGGCACGCGGCATCACCGCGCTGTTCACCAGCCTGCGCAATGACGGGGCGCTCGCCGATGGCTCCGATTCCGGTTTGTCGTCATTGATGGATGGCTGGATCAGGCTGACCGACCTGGAAGCGAATGGCGAGCGGAACCGGGTGCTGTATGTGATAAAGGCCCGTGGCATGAGCCATTCCAACCAGATCCGCGAATACCGGGTGACCGATCATGGCGTCGAGTTGATCGACGCCTATGTCGGGCCGGAAGGGGTGCTGACCGGAACCGCACGGCAAACCCAGGAGGCGCGCGAGAAGGCGGAAGCGGCCAGGCGGATGCAACAGACCGCACGGCGACGGCGCGAGATCGCCGCCCGGCGCGCGGCGCTGGAGCGGCAGATCGGGGAACTGACCGCCGCCCTGGACGTGGAGGAGGAAGAGGCGCGCGCGCTTTTGCTGGAGGAGGAGGCCCATGAGCTGGTCCTCTCGGATCAGCGCGCCGCCTTGGCGGCACGACGCGGAGCGGTGGGATGAATGGCGAGACGACCGGTGATCCGGATAGCGATGACCAGCATTATCATCTGCGGCTATATGTGGCGGGGCAGACCGCCAAATCCCTCGCGGCGGTCGCCAACCTCAAAGCGGTATGCGAGAGCCATCTGGCAGGACGTTACGAAATCGACGTCATCGACCTGATCGTCAATCCGAAGCTTGCCGCGGGTGACCAGATCCTGGCGATCCCGACCCTGGTGCGCCGCCTGCCCTCGCCGCTGAAGCGTATTATCGGTGACCTGTCCAACACCGAAAAGGTGTTGGTGGGTCTCGATATCAGGCCCAAGCCTGGCAGGAATTGAGCGCGCCAGCGACGACGTCGCCCCCATCCTATAGGCTGAAACTGTTCGTGGCCGGAACCACTCTTCGATCGCAGTGCGCCATCGCCAATCTGCGGCATATTTGCGACCAGCATCTTTCCCAGGGCGCCGATCTGGAAGTGGTGGATATCTACCAGCAGCCGCAGCTTGCGGAACGTTACCAGGTCGTCGCGGCGCCGACGCTGGTGAAACTGGCACCGCTGCCGGTGCGTCGGATCGTTGGTGACCTTTCAAATCTGGCCCAGGTGCTCAGAGGCCTGGACCTGCCGCCCCTGCCGCGAGGCGCCGATGATGCCGAGTGAGCGTGAGCCCATCGAGGGCGCCTGGCAGGCGAGGATCGCCGAGCTGGAGACGCGTCTGGAAGAGAGCGAAGCGACGCTGGAAGCGATACGGCGCGGCGAGGTAGACGCGCTGGTGGTCGGCAGGTCCCCGGAAGAGCAGCGTGTCTATACGCTGGAAAGTGCCGACCGGCCGTATCGCGTGCTGGTGGAGCAAATGCAGGAGGGGGCGGTGACCCTTTCGGCCGAGGGTGTGGTGCTCTATTGCAACCGGCGCCTGGCCGAGATGCTGCAGGCAAGGCAGGAGCGGGTGATCGGGCGGCGGCTGAGCGAGTTTGTGCGCCCGGACGACGCGGCGCGCTTCGCGGCCTTGCTGCTGGAGGCGCGACACGCGGTTTCCCGCGCCGAGCTGGCGCTCGATACCGCGGGGCGGGGGCCGATCCCGGTCTATCTCTCTCTCAGCCTGATGGTCGATGGCGGCACCACGCTGATCTGCGGCGTGCTGACCGATCTGACCGAGCAGAAGCTGCATCTGCGGGAGCTGGCCGATGCGAATACGCGGCTCACTGAGGAAATCGACGAGCGCGGACGGGTGGAGGATGCGCTGCGGCAATCGCAGAAGATGGAGGCGGTCGGCCAGCTCACCGGCGGCCTGGCGCATGATTTCAACAATCTTCTCACCGGGATACTGGGCAGCCTGGAATTGATGCAGGCACGGGTGGCCCAGGGCAGGTTTGCCGATATTGGCCGTTACGTGGCCGCGGCGACTGGTGCGGCGAACCGGGCCGCCTCGCTCACCCACAGGCTGCTGGCGTTTTCCCGCCGGCAGACGCTCGATCCGATGCCCACCGATGCAAACCGGCTGGTCAGTGGCATGGTGGAGCTGATCGGCCGTACCGTCGGGCCCGGTGTGCGGGTTGAAACGGTGCTCTCGGCCGAGTCGTGGCAAACCTTGTGCGATCCGAACCAGTTGGAAAACGCGCTGCTGAACCTGGCGATCAATGCACGCGACGCGATGCCGGAGGGCGGCACGCTCACCATAGAGACCGGCGCCATTACCGTGGAGCCACGCGCCGCGCGGGAGCGCGACATGGCGCCGGGGCATTACGTGTTGCTGATCGTGACCGATACCGGAATCGGCATGAAGCCGGAGGTGGTGGCGCGGGCCTTCGATCCGTTCTTCACCACCAAGCCGATCGGCCAGGGCACCGGGCTCGGCCTTTCAATGATCTATGGGTTTGCCAAGCAATCCGGCGGCCAGGTGCGGATTCGCAGCACGCCCGGCCAGGGCACATCGGTGCGGCTCTATCTGCCACGACTGGACGATGCGCCGGCGGACCACGACCAGGATTGCGCACCAGCGATGGCTGCCGGAGCGAGCGCGCGCGAAACCATCCTGGTGATCGATGACGAGCCCACCGTGAGGATGCTGGTGACCGATGTTCTGACCGAGCTTGGCTACGAGGTGCTGGCAGCCGGCGATGGGCCTTCCGGCCTGAGCCTGCTGCAATCGCGGCCGGATATCGATCTGCTGGTCACCGATGTAGGGCTGCCGGGCGGGATGAATGGGCGGCAGGTGGCCGACGCGGCGCGATGCCACCGCCCCGGCCTGAAAGTGCTGTTCATCACCGGCTATGCCAACACCGCCGCCATCGGCAAGGACGAGCTGGAGCCCGGCATGCAGGTGATGACCAAGCCATTCCCGATCAACGCGCTGGCGGCGACGATCAAGACCATGCTGGTCAGCGCCTAGTACCTCTGCACAGAAGTTTTGACCGGTTGCGGAAACTGGCTTGCAACTCATCCGCGGTATGAACGCTCCATTTTAGTGCCCAGATGGAGACGGCAGGCGCCGCCAACGGTTTGCTTGGCGCCCACGACCGTCGTTCACCCGCCTTGTCGCATTCTCTGAAGCTTGCGTTCCCGGCGGGCGCTCAGATGCCGGCAGCGGG
>Ga0116229_10008309_pt1 | contig 16174 bp, 3 predicted proteins | sample S1TSphgellanicum_3_FD_87313 | JGI IMG/M metagenome (GOLD analysis project Ga0116229, IMG submission 87313) | Host-associated microbial communities from peat moss isolated from Minnesota, USA - S1T2_Fc - Sphagnum magellanicum MG | ecosystem: Host-associated > Plants > Peat moss > Unclassified...
AGTGGTTTTATGAGTTTAAATAGAGTCATTGTATGGAAGTTTTGGACACTGTGGTGTTTTTGGGGATTGGTGGGTTTCTTGGGGGGGGGGGGGGGGGTGGTGGGGAGTGTTCTCCCTGAATTTGTGCTGACTGCGTCATTTACACCCACAGTAAATGCGATCTCTGCACAAAGAGTTTTAATTAGTAAATATTTTATAACGGGTATTAAAAAACCATAACGGGTGGACCGTACAAATACCGTACTAGTAGCCGTACTACCCATGGGTTCCCCCCGCTACCCCATCAGTTACAACTTACCACTATTTACCAAGTTCTTTAGTCGGTATTGAACGCGGAGAACTAAAATTACCATCGGTAACAAAACAGCGACCTTCCAAATGTGGAGGTAGGTAGGGACCAGGTACCTACTACCCTAGTGGTCCCTTCGTGGTTTTTTCTCGAAAAATAATTCAAAATTTTAAATAATTGAAATAATATAATAATTAAAAAGGGTACGCGAAAATGTGATTGCGTGGAAGGCGTTCGGCTTCCTTCCGCGACGCTGCGCAAACGCTGCAATTTTTTTGGGAGGATGTGGAGCCTCATCCACCAGACTACAACAGTTTATCATCCATCCACTCATTCACCGTGTGCAATCAATTCGTTTCATCCATGCGCACCTTCCTCGAAGGGCACCCCCTCGCTGCATGCGCGTGGCACAGCATTGGATGTAGATGAGGATGAGGATGAGTCATATTATCTTGAAAAATCTGTTGACAAGAAATTTCTGTTGACCACTCAGCAGGGCAAATCCTTAAAATCATCCACAAATATATTACAGTATTATATATAATGAAAAAATATATACAAACTTAAGAACAGGCCCCCAAAAATTAGAGATTAATTAATTAATTAATTTTCTTTTTATGTGATAGCTGTTTAATTTTGGCTAGGTTTATTTCTAATGAGTGCCATTTGGACACAATAAAGGATGTAACAAATATGAAATATAGGGTTTCAAAGTGAAGAGAACTTTGAGAATGATTATATTTTTTATTCAAGATTTTATATATATAGGTGAAAACAATTTAGACATTTTTCAATTGACAAGGTAGATTTTTTATTTCTCTTTTTCTGGTCATCAATTTCATTAAAAGGTGAAGAGGTTGAAATTTTGCGAGGGACGGCATCCTTCTGAGTGTATACATTTTTTTGGCTATGAGATAAATGTGTTTTGCTTGTTTGGAAGTTGAAATGTTGAAATATTAATCTTTTTGCAAGTGTTTTTTGTGCATTAAATTCATTTATGGGAATTGTTTCAAATCCATTGCACTTGTAGTAGCCCAATAATAATTATTTTTTCCAGTTTAATGTTCCTTAAAAAAAAGTGAGTCTAGAAATTGGTGAAATTCATACCATTATTGATAAACCCTAGATGACAAAAAAAATTTGGAGTATCAAGTCTTTTCCAACTTACAAAACTTCTTGAAAGATATATCCCAACTCTAGATTAAACTTTTAAAGTAATAAACCTTAAGTTGGTTCAATTCCGTGATTAATGTCATGTAGGGGACAAGGCTACCATTAACTACTTCTGTATTTTGGGTCTATGGGAAATTCCTTCACTATGCCTCAAAATACAATTTGAACACATATGTCATATAAAAAGAGCATGGAAAATAATACTTGAAAATTGATCAACAACAAAATGTCTAATTGACACATGAACTTGTTTCTTAAAATGATGCCATGAAATTTGGTCTTGTGAAATATGGGGTAAAACATAGATGGATGTGAAACTACTATTAATAAAATAAAGAGACGTTAATCCACACCTTGTCAATTTTCATGGAATCCAAAAATCAATATGTTACCATTATTTTAACAATTTAATGATGGCAAATGATGATTCATGATCAACTCATTTAAAATGGGTGATGAATGTGCACTTTTTTGTGAAAAATATTGAAAATTTGTGAATTTAAAATATATCCATGCATCTTTCACATAATTTCTCATTTAATTGCATGAAAACCTATCTTATTGCAAAGGGAACATAAAACACTAATAAAGATGGAAAGAGAAATTAATTAAATTGAAACTCAAAAAATCTAAATTTTCTTGCATCAAACTTAAACCCATGTCAATTATAATACTTAGCCTTGACTACATGAACTTTAATGTGTGCCTTCTTTTGAAAAATACTACGACAATACTATACAACCATACAATAAATAGTTTTGATGCATTTTTGTTAGTACACGTTAAAATTTATTTGAAAAACAGAAGAAACAACGGAAAACTCCAACTTGAACATCAACATCCCAACACTATTACAAAACATGTCCCCATTCCACTATGCAATACATTCACATTTTTCCCTTCCCATTCAATGTGGGGCAAAATGTGAACGCAACACATAATCAAATGGGGACATGTTTTATAAGAATGCAAGAAATTTGATTTATCAACATTAAAACATTTTGATGTTATTGGATTTTAAGGTTTCATAACTCCTAAAAAACTACATTGATTTAAAGTGATGTTTTGCACTCGAAAATTGAAGATATGGAAATCAATTTAGCCACGATGCTTAGTTGGTATGCTCAAGTTGACCCAATATGCTTGACCAGCGGTCGTGAAACATACCTATCATTGGTTTGGATTTTTATTTATTTCATAATTAAATAACAATTTTTTCTATCTATTTGAAAAAAAAAAGAGTAAAAATTCATAAGCCTAAAAAAATCGATTAGAATCGTCTTGATTGAACAAGGCTTTTGACATTAGAATGTTCAAAGGTTTGGGATTCATAAATTTTAGGCCAATGTTGAAAAATATTGAGCATTTATATTTTAAAATTTAGTCAAATTTTTGGTTTAAGCTTTCTGCACATACCTATCAACAAATCATCCTTGGACCTTAAAACTAAAATTGTACTATCATGAAAGTTTAAAGAAATATCTCATACCAATAAAAAAACTATTATGAAAATTCTGAAAATAAATCCAATACCTCTACAAGGCTTTTTTCTTTTTCTTGAAAAAAATGGTTACTAGTACCATGATAGTATGGTATTTCAAAATTGAATTTGGAGTCTTTTATCTTGATCATGTCCAAATTTGGAATAATTTTATTAGCAATGGGCTAATTAATGTAGTTCAACCCAGATTTTTTTTTTTTAATGCACCCCTTGCACCCACAAATAATTAACATTAATCACAAGAAATATGCCCAATTTATAATCACCAAGTTGGAAATGGTGATGAACCACTTTGGAAGAAAAAAATTCATGCAACCAATTAGAAAGTTCAAGAGGCTTAGTTTTTTCCTTCTAGATTTGGGGGGGGGGGGGTTTCTTTTGCTTTCTATGTGTTCTAAAAATGTTCCCATCAAGATCCCAATGTATTCCTTATGATGTTCCCAATAACACTTCATGGTTCAATTTCCTTGTATACAAGTTGTAAAAGGGGCATGAATAAGTACCCCCACTTTATGAGTATAAACCCATAGTTCATGGCCTTACCATTAGCATGGGCCAAAAATGGCAAGAACACAAGTAGGAAAAAAACAAATTCTTGTAACCAATGAGATGAGATAACATGCACCCAATAACCAAGTTTTTTTTTTCCTTTTGTAAGAAGATGGGGATGTTGGATTATTGTTGTTCCCATTAATTTCTCAACATGTTCCTTGCGTAAAGAGAGGTTATAAAGCATGCTTTAAAAACTATATAATCAAAGTTCTCAAAAACCAAATAACCAAATGAAAGAAAACTTTTCCAACTACTTAACTGCCTTTCCGTAGTTGGTTACAAAATTTTCATTACCATTCTTGCAAATTCTCTTCTTCATTCTTGCTTCAAAATAATGCAACAAGCTCCTTGATTTTTTAACATTGAAAGTTTTGTGCCATTATCCTCTCCAATGCAATAAGTATCCCAAAACTCCTATACACCACATCTTTCAACCTCTAAAATTACAATTGTTTTCAAAAAAAAATTCAATTGGTTAAATGTGAATATTTTGAAACTCCTTGACAATTTACAATTCATGTTTAACAAAAGAAACTCTAACATACAAGGTTATTACACTTTCATGACATAAAATTCATATATTTTGATATGAAAATCTAAAATTTCTAAATACAAATATAAATTGAAAACAAAAACTATATATATATATATATATATATATATATATATTGTTCCAAATTAGTTTAAGCAATTTGGTATATGAATTTAGGAATTTGATAATTGAACTTTCATTTTGCTAGTGGTGTAAAATGTAATTGTCACATTTTAGTTATTAAATTTGAAAAGAATATCAAGTTTATTGGTGAATGTATTCTTTTTTGGTTCTTTCACAAACTTTTATATTTCTACAACATATTTATAGTTGGATGTTCAAGGTGAAAATTATAATCAATATGTTTTCTAAGCATTCATATATATTTTTATACAATCGTGATCATAAAGCACTACACTAGTATTAATGAACTTGGACAAATTTATCATGATAAAAATGGCCACCACTTCAATGAATGGGGATAGTTGTTATGAACAAGTGATTTCATTAATAGCTAATCAAATTCATTAATAATTAATTCATTAAATTAACTTTCTAATCCATAGTTAGCTTAGGTTAAGCATTTAGGCACCTAACTTAACCTAATTAAGCACCTAGGTTAAGGTAACCACCTAACCCACCAACTTAAGGTGTAAATGTGAATGTTTGAACATTAACCTCCCTTCACCTCCATGTTTAAAGAGAAAATATTTAATTGTTGGACTACTATTCAAATGAATGATTTGTCATTGCATATTATTATGCACATTCGTTTTTTAACCTATGTGTAGGTTACCATAAGCTATTTTAAACTATTCATAGGCTGATAAGTTATCTTAAGCCATAGGCTAAGATTTTAAGTGAATCCTATGCTTTGTTTATTCCACCTTTGAATATTTTAAGCTATTATATCTTAAGTTTGTTTAGACTATTCCACCTTAGGTTATTTTAGATTATATCACCCCAAGTTATTTTTAAGTTTGTGTACTTTTGGTTACTATAAGATATTTCACCTTAAGTTATTTTTGGTTATTCTATTTCAAGTTTTTTTGGGATATTTTAAGTTATTCCACCATAAGTTATTTTTGATCATTCAAGGTTATTATACCTTATGTTATTTTTGATTATTTTAATTTATTCCACATTTGTTATTCTAAAATATTTTTTGGTTATTTTTAGTTATTTCACCTTAAGTTATTTTTTGTTATATTATAGGCTACTATACCATAAGCTATTCCATTTATGTAAATAAAAGTAAAATATATGTTATGCAACATAATCTGCATGGCTAATTATTTCACAAAAAACCTATAAGTTTTGAATTTATGAAAAATAAGAAAACTTCAATAGGTTCAAATTTGTGATATAGATGTCATCATAGAAAACCAAAAAAATTACAAATAATGGAATAATATGTTGATCGATTTATAGAAAACAAACTTAATATATCGATGTTAAAACTTCACCATCCATATTCACTAGTACAAAAGTGGGGTGTAATTCATTAGCTTGAATCATTATGGGGCCTTAAAAGTGAAGTGAGTTCATTACATTTTGTTGATTTCATCACGGTTAAACTTATTTCACTATAATATCATTATGTAAACATCATGTTTCATTACTAATTGACATAATTCATTATTATTTATTGTGGTAAATAGGTTGATTTTTATATTGTTAGTTTAAGTATCCTATGTTATTTTATGATATACCTTATATGATTTAGGTTATTTTAATCATTCTAACTTATAACCTAAGTTATTATATGCTATTATACATTATTATACCCTAAATTATTACATGTTATTATACTTTAAAATATCCTAACTAATTTATTATAAATTGTTTACTTTAAATTATTTCAAATTAAATTATTCAATTAACTTTAGCCTATATCTTAAGTTATTTTATTTTAAGTTAACATATGTTATTTCAAGTTATATTTTACATTATTCAAGGTCATTATGCTTTATGTTATTATAATTTATTTTAGCTTAGGTCTAACAATTTAAAATAATTTAAAATAAATATAATGACTTAAGGTAAAATAACCTATAATAACCAATAATAACCTATGATAAATAATTAAAAATACCCTACAATAAAATAAATACCAATAGCTTGTAATAATATAGCCAAAAAAATCCAACAAAAGCTTATAACATAATAACCACCAATATGCTAGCCAACAATAGCCATTAATAAAATAACCACAGATAACCACCAATGAATAGCCACCAATAGCCATTAATAAAATAATCACAACTAACCACCAATAAAATAGCCACCAATAGCCATTAATAAAATAACCACAACTAACCACTAATAAAATAGCCACCAATAGCCATTAATAAAATAACCATTAATAACCACCAATAGAATAGCCACCAATAGTCATTAATAAAATAACCATTAATAACCACCAATAGAATAGCCACCAATAGTCATTAATAAAATAACCATTAATAACCACCAATAAAATAGCCACCAATAGCCATTAATAAAATAACCATTAATAACCACCAATAAAATAGCCACCAATAGCCATTAATAAAATAACCATTAATAACAACTAATAGAATAGCCACCAATGGCCATTAATAAAATAACCATTAATAACCACCAATAGAATAGCCACCAATAGCCACTAATAAAATAACCACCAATAGCCATTAATAAAATAACCAACAATAGAATAGACATCAATAACCATCAATAAAATAACTAATAATAACTAGTAATAAGATAACCACCAATAAAATAATTATTAATAACCATTAATATAATATCCATCAATAGTCACTAATAGGATAGCTATTAATAACTATTAATAAAATATCCATTAATAGAATAACCATTAATAAACATTAACAATCACTACTAAAATAATTACCAATAGCCATTAATAATTACCAATATAAAAATCCCCAATAAAATCGCCACTAATAGGCATTAATAACCAGCAATAAAATAGGCACCAACAAGCATTAATATAATAACCATCAATAGAATATATAAGCACTAATAGAATATGCACCAATAGCCACCAATAAAATAAGCAATAATAACCACCAAACTAATAACTATCGATAAAATATATAAACAACAATAAAATATGCACCAATAAAATAGCCACTAATAGAATAACCATTAATAGTCACCAATAGAATAGCCACAAATAGCCTATGGTAATATAATCTAAAATAACTAATAATAACAAAATGTGAAATAACCTAAGGTGAAATAGCTAAAAATAACATAGAAAAAAAAAACTTACAATAGTCGAAAATAACTTAAGGTGAAATAGCAAAAAATAACATAAAATAATTAAAATTAGCTTACAATAATTGAAAATAGCCTAAGGTGAAATATCCAAAAATAACTTAGAATAACCAAAAATAACTCTTAATAATCAAAAATAGCCTATGGTGAAATGGTCAAAAATAACATAGAATAACCAAAAATAACTTACAATGGCCGAAAATAGCCTATGGTGAAATAACGAAAAATAACATATAATAACAAAAAAAAACTTACAATAGTCAAAAATAGCCTATGGTGAAATAACCAAAAATAACATATAATAACAAAAATTAACTTATAATAGTTGAAAATAGCCTATGGTGAAATAAAAAAAAATAACATAGGAAAACCAAAAAAAAACTTACAATAATAAAAAATAACCTATGGTGAAATAGACCAAAAAAATGAAATAACAAAAAAAAACTTATAATAGTTGAAAATAACCTAAGGTGAAATAATTTAAAATAGACAAAAATAACTTAGAATAACTAAAAGTAACTTAGATAACCGAAAATAACCTAGAGTGAAATAATTAAAAATAGCCAAAAAGTTGAAAATAGCCATAAATAGTGGTAAATAATGTAGGGTGAAATAACTTAGAACAATGAAAAGTAGCCCTATAATAGTTAAAAGTGTTAACATAAATAATATTATATAAGCAAAAAATTATCCATTTATTAAACACTTTATTTTTCAAAATAATGATCATTGAAATGTTATTGAATAATGATATTCAAAAAAACAATTATTGAAACGATTTTACATTTTCAAATGGAAATAAATGTAATTATGTACATTATTCCAAAAAAATAATTAAACTTTAATCATTTCATTTGGACAAAATTTCAATAAGATATGAATTTTTAAATTTTATGTTTTTGTAATGTTTAAAATGAAAATTTTGATAAATAGAATGTAATGTAACACATTATCACAACAAGTGTGGTGGTTTGATGGTAAAGGTGTTTGCTTCCATCCTAAAAGTCAAGGTATCAAAGCTCACAAATGGTGTGTTTATAGTCAACAATGTTGACCGAATATTTTTTTATGTGATTCCCTAAAGTTAAATGTTTATTTAGGTTGATTACATGGCCTATGTACATGGTTAGGTTTTTAACCTAACATAGATAATGACACATGTCAATAATTCTTAGGTTGAAAAATCATGAAATTATTAATAATATTAAACATTACATTAAATATTTAATAATTTAAATTTAATTCATTTTCATGCCGCCTAGTTAATTAACTAGCAAGTGAAATGGTTTCGTAATTTGTATTTCATTTGAAAGTAACTTTGTTCATTGTTTGTAACAATTAATCTTTTTTCACTAAAGGGTCAATTAGTTTCACCATGGTATAAATGTTTAAATTCACTCAAAATCTAATGAAACCCGAAGTGAAATAAGACGCATTTTGATGTAGTGATTGTTCAAAAAAATTTCATACACATATTGATGATAATTCATAAAAACCTAAAATACATGAGTTTTTTAAAGTCCACACAAAAGAAATTCTTTATGTAAGAACATGAAATATATGACCTTTAATTATAATGATATTTATCCCTTTAATATCAAAAAAATTTGTCATAATAATAATAATGTAAATTAAATAATTAACTTTTTTTTTGAAAATTCATATAAATGGATTTCATTAATCATTTATTGCAATATGTAAAGGGTGTTGTAAGTATATGCAAAACACAAAACATTAAAGCTATCAAAAAATATTTTTTAAAAAATAAACAAAGATAAGAAGCTTTGCATTACAATAAATATTGTAAACACAACTTTATTGATAAGTGGGACAACTATCCATTCCTTATTCATTTTATCAATTGATAAAAATATAATTTAAAACAAATCCAAAATAATATTGGACAATTGGTTTGATATTCAAATTATGATTGTCAACAAAATATCAATAGTAGGTTGCGCCATGCTTGTTATAATGCATTTGAAATTACAAAAATAAAAATCAAACATATTACCATTTGGAAGATTTAACATAATGTTTATGGGAATGTTTTTACAATTTCCACCCATCATTAATACACCATTATTTTCAACAAACATCCAACCAATTTTGCATCCACAAATTTGACCCAAAAATAAGTCATAAGTAAAAGTATATGGGAGAACTACATTCATCCAAATAACATCATATTAACTTCTAAAATGCAACAAAACAAAGACATTAGATATGTAATTCTATTACAAAACCTTTGAAATGGAAAGATTTCATATTTTGATTTTGTCTTATTAACAACACGTTTTTTCTTTATTTTAAATGTTAATTTATTCAATGATCCATGGAAAACAACCTTTTTAGTACCTGAATTTTTTATATAGAGTGCAATCAATAACCAAATGAAAACTATTAATTCAATAAAATAAAATAAAATAAAATGTTTGAAACTTAAAACAAATACAATATATAATGACATTTAATACCCAGTAAACAAACTGTATCCACTAGTAAAACTCAAAACTTAACACCTTTTTTGAAAATATACAAAGGAATGAAAGTCATAATAGTTGAAAACCAATATCCTAAATATCAATGGAAATCTTGGTTACATTCAAAATTTTAATCACCAAATCCCATTGGATTCAACAAAATCATTCAATGCACCTTCCTACAACTGTTTTTGTTGATTGAAATGAATTCATTCAAAAAATGACATTTCACAAGACATAACTTTACAAGGTTTGCCAAAAATGTAATATCAATAGTACCCATATCAAAAAAATTCCCATATCATCATCACATACCATAATCAAATACCTCCAAAACATGTAGCATCAATAGATATCAATCATCACTTGCCTTTACTTTCAATTTCATAAACTTCAAAGCTCAAAAATAGACATTTGACCATTTGATCATCAATTTGAAACAATCACCCAACAATGTACCATTTAACATGCATATGTAAAATTATCATGTTTATGTTCATTGGATGGACTCATAATATTAAAAGACATATCTATCAAAGACATATGTAAAACCAAATTCAAAAAGGAGTAATTTGAGATGACAAAACCTATTTCCCCCAAAAAAATGTGAATAAAAATGATACACTTGACAACACCCAAACTAAACTTTCTCACATCAAAATTGACAAAAATATTGAAATATTTAATGATTCAAATAATGACCCCAATGATTATTAGACCATTAAATATTGGCATGAAGCCCTCCAATAAACAAAATAATATGAAAATATCTTTTTGACTTGAACGAATGTTTAAGTGACCAACATTTAGGAACCACTATGCAAAATATTGTATGTTGAAAAGTTACAATCGTTAAGATATGTACAACATACATATGTAATCATAGGAAATACATGTAGATTTGTACATAAATGTTTTCAACACATTCATGAACAACAATTATTGGATTGTAATAAAAATGGACATATTCATTCCTAGTTTGCATTCTACAATACATGATTAAAACATGCTAATAATACAACTTTGCCAAATGAAACAACTCAACTATTATGCAAACTTATAAATGTTCATAATTTGTTCAAAAAACAAGTAACTAGTTCATCATGTGGTGTTTTCACAATAGCATATGTAGTAGATATTGCATTTGGAATTGACTCCAAAAAACTTCAATATGTTTTTATCACAAATGCAAACACATTTACAAACTCCATAAATAGTTGAATATGTCTTTCCATTCCCAAAATATTCAACACTACCCTACATTCCAAAATCTAATAAGAATATCATAATTCAATAAATTTATAAATGAAAAGTACAAATGGAGAATTTATAACTAACTTTCCACATACCAATTCTTCAAAATACCTTAGGCCTATTTTTTTTGGGGGGGGCCGGGGGGTGGGGGGTGGTAGTATTTGTTACTAGTAATGCATACAATAGGGAGCCCGAATGAAATATGAATAGGTTTTTGTGAAAGCTTCATCTAACATTTATGTAATTAATGAATCACCATTAACGTCCTTTCATTTTTTTTTCATTTTTTGGGTTTGGTTTTGTTATTTTTATTTATTTATTTATTTTAGGGTTTTTTTTTGTTCTATTCTTAAAAAAAGGCTCCATGAGCTTTTGTTTCCTTAAGGTTTTGGGATTATTTTTTTAAAATTTAAATTAAAAAAAATGTTCTAATATAACTCCCTCATTGCATCCCCTCTCGGTTCGAAAAACCCTTTGTCCTCATTGTTCTAGCCTCTACATTTTAGGTGGTTGTTTGAAACATGTTAAGAGCGTTCACCTTCTTGCTAGTTTCGTTTCTTGAGCTAGCCAAACTATTTTATTTTTGTAGGTGTCCTCCCCTCTTGTGTTTCTCCTTGGTTTCATTCCTTTTGCTTCTTAGGGTTGGCTTTGGGTTCAGTTTAACTCCATTTTGGGGCTATTTGAATTTTGTTTTGTGTGCCTTCATTTGTTTCATAGGATCCTTCGAACCACCAAGGATGAGGTTAGACAAGCTTTTCATTTACCATTTGATCGAATTGCTCAAGACATGACGAACAAATTAACATGGTTCCTTTTCCTCATGTTGCTCCATTAGTGTTTGTGCTATACTCGAAGAGATCATTCAGGTTAATGAATGGTTTCTATTTGCTTTAGGAAGTTTATGGTAGGCGATTAATCTTTTCTTTAGGAGGAATCCTCATGGGCCTCATGTGTGCCTCATTTCACCATTCATGGGAAGATTCTTCGACCATTCATTTTTACTAATGTCTAACTTTAAGGAAAGCTGGTGAGTACAGTCGCACTACTAAAGTTTTTAGCCCATGACACCAACTATTCCTTTGGAGGACACCATTGCTGCTTTACACTAGCTTCACACCCCTCCTTCAAACCTTGTCCTTCCACCTATTTTTGATTATTAACTTGAACACACCTTTGTCATAGATAGGATTTTTTTTGCGCAAACCTTAACTAATGCTCCCTATTTATTTTCAAGTGGGTTTTTTGGGATGGTACATGAACATTTCTCAAAATGTTTCATATAAGAAGACCTATCTTTAAGGTTTTTAGAATTATCTTAGGCTACTACTACTGTTGTTCATGGGGATATCCTTAGGTCGGTGGCCCTATTGTTGGGGCTAATAGATTGTTGGCAATGGCGAGCATTGTCCCCTTTACCATGTTGTTTTATGATGTCCATTCTTCTTTTTACTACTAACATGGGTGGCATGTGGAGGGGTACAACATTATTGAATCATATTTAAACATGAGGCATGGTGACTCCCTAGGAGGTTTTTTATTTACTTTGGCCCATTATTGAACTCTCTTAAAAACCAACGCACAGGCCTCAAGTTACGTTTTTCCATCCCTAGTGGACGATACCCACATCATGGGGTCTATGAGTGAGATTACTCACACCTTTGACCATTTTTCAACCCAATTAGCCCTAGTTGGGTTTATGGTCAAGGTGTCAAAATGCAAGCTTTGAAGTCCATCAGGGATCTTTTAAGGCATAAAAATTCCTCAAGGTTACATTTTGGTCATAGATGGTTTATGCATATTGGGTGTGCCAATGGGTTCCCAGGATTTGCCACACATTTTTTGGACGAGGTTTTATCTTAGGATGTGGCACATATTAATGATCTTATTCTCTTGGGAGACGCCCATGTTGTTTTGGGCATTTTGTCTTGATGTGCAATTTTTTGACCTTTTTATCTCACATGGGTAGTACCTCTTTTTTCCTTCCTATATTTTTTGGTAGGTTTCGATAAAAAAATTATGCAAGTTTGTGGGACATTGTGGGTCTAAGAGCGTGGGAATCTTTTCAAGGCCCTTCAACGAGACGTCAGGTTCAACTACTGATATCCTTTAGTGGTATAACTTTTCTCTCTATGGAGGATTATGTCCCATTTGTTTTTTTAGGGAATTAAATTTTAATGGCTTTGTATTTGTGCTTTAGGTTTCATATTTTACGAGATGGCCTTCCTTTTGCAGCAAAGGAGATGCACCCTTATTTTGAGAGTCTGGTAGTTTCTAACACCCTAGGTCTATAGGTAGCTTTGATGGACATCTATCATGACACATCCCTTAGGTTTATTTTAGAAGAGGATTCCATTTCTTTAGCATCCAAAGCTCACATTCATTTTTGTTCAAGCAAGGGGCTAGGGCTATGGTTGGTTACTAAACCATCTATTTATTGTACATTGCACACTTTACTTTCACCTCAACGTTCCATTTTCATTTTGGTTCAATTCAGCCCTCAACGTCTAGTTTTTTCAAATGTGAGTGTGGACATGGGTTGGAAACATTTGGCACGCACTTATTTCATTACCCATTTGGAGGTTAGTGAATAGCCACACATGATGCCATTCGAAATGTCATGTATGCTTTTGCTCGAGAGAGTGAGCATGTTGTATGGAAAGAACGGTGGTATGTTTTTACATCATGAGTTTTATCATGAATCGATTTCTACATGACCCCAGAGGACCAAGTCTTTGTTGTCGATGTGGTGGTTGTGGACTCAACTTGGGAGATGATGGCTTCAAGTGTCATTAGTCGACTAGTAGGTGTAGATGGAATTTAACGCCATTGCTAATATTCGCAAGTATAGAAGGTTTCATGAGGGGCATCACATTATTTTGATGGCCATGGAGGTGCACGGTGCACCCAAGCATGATATGGATTGTTTCATCAAGGACCGAGCTCATCTTTTTCATGATAGACGATCAAAAGGTCATTTATCCTTCTATTTTTGCATTCAATTTTTCAGGTTATGTGTTAGTATTATTCTTTAACCTTTGTTATAGAGAGGAAGATTGTTTTGGCGGGTGATGCTTGTTCTAGGCTTCCCATTACTTTTAAATCTCACGATTTGCATGTAGGCGATAACATAAGGGTTGTGGGTGAAATAGCTTCCTACCACGAAAGGCACTAACTTTTTCCCTTTTTTTTTTGTTTCCAGGGGCCTTTTTCCTTTTTCTTGGTTCCCATGAGTTGTGTGTCTTTTGGCCTTTCTTTGGCATTCCCTTGCCATGGTTCTAGCCATCGATCTTTTATTGGATTTTTGTGATTTTTTTTTCATTTTATTTTGACCGCTAAAAGGGAAGGAATGGATCCTTATTGCAGATAGTACAAAAAGTACTCTTTACTTCTTTTTTCTCCTGGTTGTTTAATTGCCCAACCAAGATGTGTGAAGTGATGACTAGACAACGATGGCTATTTATCCAAGTTTTACACATCTTGGTGCTGCCTAGACACAAATTTTGTGTCCTATTCTAACATAATGTGGTCATGTAGTGGAGCTTAGGAAGTAGAATAGGACTCAAGCTTTGTGTATGAGCATCATCCATCGTTTCTAAGGGCAAAAAAGAAAAGAAAAAACAATAATGGGTGGGTCCTTAATAAGGACCCATTTTGCTAATTTAATGTCCTCCCCTAAAAGGTTTAGGAGTGAGAATGACTTTGGCAGATTGACTTGTGGCCACAAAAACAAGGGGTGTGTCACACTATGGCCTTGCCATTTAAATTAAAAAGTGTCTTCAAGCAAAAGAGGAATTATGGAAACTCAAGTACTTCACCATGCAAAAATATAACTTCAAAAAATCCTCTGAAAGAAACCATAATCCTTCAAGATATTATAACCATATAATTAATGTCAAGTTTTAACACAAGCCAAGATATCATGTTTAAAAAATCCTTCTATAAAAATAAAGGTATTATTACCTAGGGGCCAAAATCCCTTAAGCTACTATATTCTATAATGAATCTAAACACAATATCCTTGCCTTGGTAGGCAAGGCAAACAAACAAGTCATCATAACTAGAGATCCAACAATCAGATGTTTGTGTAATGGTGCAAACCATGACAGACTGAAAAAAAAATTTGTTGTCACATAACACATCAATTAGGTGTAGCCAAGATCCAGTAGCCAGAGAAGATCTCGGTGCAACCTAACCCATCCAAAACCAATTATTCCCACCCAAGAGATTTGAAAAATCCTCTGTACCCATGAATCCAACAATGGTCAGATAGTTAATTTTCAATGTGTAATCCGTAGTGTGATTCATATTAATTAGTTCATGGGTGTGCTCACATTTTTTGTTTTTGGTTTTTTTGGAAGGGGCCACATTGATTGGCCCATCACCAATTTCTTTGGAACATTGGGCACTTCCCAATAGAAGCACTTCTTTGGAGTCTTGGACCCCAGTTCACAAAATTGAAGCAAATGTGCTTCACTATGGCCGACCTTTTCAGTTTTCATACATTGGAGTTGAACTTTGAGCAAACCATATGGGACAAAATTGAGGTGCTATTGGGAATGTCTTGGGAACTTGAGGAACCCTTTGGGAACCTGATTGGAACACATTAGGAAGGGCCCTCCGCCCCCCCCCCACTAAAGAAAAAAAAACAAAAAATTGACCCACTGACCTTTGGATCTGGGCACAGGAAAAATCTTCTTTGAGTGGTGAAAATGTGGGAGTTTGGGGGCTTCCAAGAAATCTGATGGTCAAATCACCAACTTAAGTAGGTTGGTTGGTGATTGAACACTTAAGCACTCAGGGTAGGCCGGATCCAAGGGGAGGGCTCTGTGGTTTCTGGTGTCCAAACAAAACTTGAACCCCTCCTCTTGGTGCATCTGAAACATCAACAATCGTTGAAAACAGATTAGAAATGAGAAAGTTATGGCCCCACAAAGTAAAGGGGTCAAGAACTCAAAAAAACAAACCATCAAACATTACAAAAGTCGATTTTTGAACACCCAAACAATTCTTTGTATATTCTTCTATTGTTATAAGAGTTCAAAGATGATTTATAGAATTTTAGGTGGCATTCCTATAACATTTTAAATTGTTTAAAATGAACAAGAAAT
>Ga0116229_10008310_pt1 | contig 16174 bp, 10 predicted proteins | sample S1TSphgellanicum_3_FD_87313 | JGI IMG/M metagenome (GOLD analysis project Ga0116229, IMG submission 87313) | Host-associated microbial communities from peat moss isolated from Minnesota, USA - S1T2_Fc - Sphagnum magellanicum MG | ecosystem: Host-associated > Plants > Peat moss > Unclassified...
AGAGGGGGAATGGAGGTGTTTCTTCCATTCATAACGGGTGGCGCGCCGCCCGTGGGCCGCTCTTAAGAAACAGGGGGTGTGGGGGAGCAGAGGAGCAGAGGAGCAGAGGAGCAGGGGAGCAGGGGAGCAGGGGAGCAGGGAGGATTTAAGGAGGTGTTTCTTTCATTCATAACGGGTGGCGCGCCGCCTGTTGGGCCCTCTCAAGGAAGTGGCGGAACTCTTACTTACTCTGTTTTAGGGGTTCTTATAGTGTAAATTTTGTTTCCAGGGACTTCAGAAACCCTGTTTCTGATGAAAAAGGTGTAGGGTGTAGGGTGTAGGGTGTGGGGAACCCCATGCATAAATGCAGGGGTTTCAGGCAAGGACGTTGTATTTATTGCCCCAAGCGTCTCGCTCAGACATTTTTCTTGAGCTTCCCCCACACCCTACACCCCATTCATGTCATTTTACAAAAGGTTACATAGCTGAGGTTAAAAATAAGTCAGGAACGCACCTTTTTTCTTGTAGGATAGGCGTCTCGCGCTTTTTGGGGTGGGTCGTTTACTATACCCCGAAAGCCTTATCCAAACTATAAAAATAAAGAAAAATTATCACCATGATGTCAAAAAAATCATATATTTTTTAGCAGTAGCTTTTTATAAAGAAAGTATGTATGCTCAAGTAAGTGTGTAAAAATCGTGTGAAGCGAACAAACTCGAGAGAAGTTTCTCGATTATACCAGGGCATCCCATTTACCGAACAGGAGAGAACTTCCTGAGCTACAGTTTTCCCCTATAGTGTCGTTTTTTGAACATCGACTGAGGATTTGCTGTGATGCAAAAATCATGGATTGGTCTTGTTTCTGGGGTGTTTCCTAAACACCCCTACGATTTCACTACAGTATCTATCAGTATAATAGGATGCATCTATCTTCTCTCCTTAGTCTTAATGTACTTTTAGGAAATAGAGATTGCTTAATTATGTAATTGGTTTGTGTCGGCTTGGCAATAGAATTGTCGTAAAGCTTTAGTGCAATATTCTTTTTCTTTCTTTAAAGTGTGGATTACTGTAATAGTTATGCCATTGCATGACTTGAGCAGACACCTCCAGATGATGGGTAGTTTTGTATTTATAGACACGGAAATAAAGACAAGCATTTCTTTATGAAATACAGTTACGTTTTACAACATAGTGAAGAAGATTGCGGTGCTGCTTGTCTAGCTTCGATCGCCAAATATTATGGACGTAATTTAACCCTGAATCACATCCGTGAGGTGGTTGGTACTGGACAATTAGGCACAACTTTATTAGGGCTGAAACGGGGAGCAGAAACACTTGGTTTTAATGCTCGCCCAGTGAAAACTTCGGAAGAATTGTTAAACCGGATGAGTGAAGCACCTTTACCAGCAATTATTCACTGGAAAGGTCATCACTGGGTTGTTCTATACGGCAAGAAAGGCAAAAAATGTGTAATTGCTGATCCAGCAGTAGGGATACGTTATCTCTCTAAAGCTGATTTAGCAGAGGCTTGGTCGGATTGGTTAATGCTTTTGTTAGAGCCAGATCCAATCCGCTTTTTTTCACAGCCGAGTGATAAAGTAGAAGGCTTTTGGCGCTTTTTCCAGCGTGTCTGGATTTTTCGCTCAATTCTTGTCCAAGCGTTACCTTTAAATTTAATATTAGGGTTACTCTCTTTAGCTTCACCTTTTCTGCTGCAACTCCTGACTGATGATGTCCTAGTTCGGGGTGATACCAAGCTGCTCACTACGATGGCGATCGCAGTCATAGTGATGAATCTTGTATCCAGCTGCCTTGGTTGGGTACAATCTAACTTAATTGCTCACTTTGCACAGCGTTTACAACTAGGGCTAGTCCTGGAATTTGGGCGGCAAATTTTGCGATTACCGCTTTCTTACTACGAAGCTCGTCGTAGCGGAGAAATCATTAGCCGCTTGCGCGATATAGATCAGATTAATCAGTTAGTTTCTCAAATCGTTGTCAGTTTGCCTAGCAGATTCTTTATTGCGGTAATTTCTTTTGCTTTAATGGTTTTCTATAGCTGGAAACTTACCGTAGTAGCGATGTTCGTTTCTGTGTTCATGACTTTGTCTACGATAGTATTCCTGCCCACTTTACAGCAAAAAACTCGCGAGCTTTTAGTCGTAGAAGCGGAAACACAAGGCGTTTTAGTAGAAACGTTTAAAGGGGCACTTACCCTCAAAAGTACTACAGCTGCACCACAATTTTGGGAAGAATTCCAAAGCCGATTTAGTCGTCTTGCTAACGTCACACTCCGCACAATTCAAATTAGCATTATTAACAATACCTTCTCTAGTTTTGTTTCTGGTATTGGCAGCATTATTCTGCTTTGGTTTGGCGGTAATCTGGTGATTAACCCAGCAGAAAACCTGAGCATTGGGCAATTACTAGCATTTAACTCGATGAATGGTAATTTCCTAGGCTTAATTGGCACTGTTATCAGTTTTGTAGATCAATTTACGCGTACAAAGACGGCTACACAACGCTTGACAGAAGTTATAGATTCTACCCCAGAAAATGAAGGAGACGGGAAAAAGCCGTATGCTGAAATTCCTGGTAATGTTGACATTGTTTGCCACAAAGTTAACTTTCATTACGCAGGTCGGCTTGACCTGCTAGAAGACTTTACTTTGACAATTCCTGGCGGTAAAGTTGTCGCCCTGATCGGTAAATCCGGTTGTGGTAAAAGCACCCTAGCTAAAATTATTGCAGGGTTATATCCACTGCAATCTGGCAATATTCGGATTGGGCTATATAACCTAGATGACCTCGCTCTTGATTGTCTGCGTCAACAGGTGGTTTTAGTTCCTCAAGACGCTCACTTTTGGAGTCGCTCTATTGTGGAAAACTTTCGCTTAGGAGCGCCCCAGCTTTCTTTTGAGCAGATTGTAAGCGCTTGTAGAATTTCTGAAGCCGATGAGTTTATCAGTAAACTGCCTGAAAAATATCAAACTGTTTTAGGTGAATTTGGCGCAAATATTTCCGGTGGACAGCGTCAACGACTAGCAATAGCTCGTGCTATTGCTACAGATCCATCCGTCCTAATTTTAGATGAATCTACTGCCGGACTAGACCCAGTGAGTGAGAACCTTGTGTTGGATCAACTGTTTAATTATCGTCGCGGTAAAACTACGATTTTGATTACCCACCGTCCCAAAGTCATTAATCGGGCTGATTGGGTCGTATTGCTAGATCAGGGCAAGTTGAAACTTCAAGGTTCTCTAGAGGATTTACGCTCCAAACCAGGAGATCATTTGGACTTTTTAATAACTTGAAATTGTTTGTTAGTTGCTAGTTGCTGATTCTGTATTATCAAAAATTCCCACTAACTACTAACCACTAACCACTAACCAGCTATGCTCTACACCGAACAGCCAAAATTTCTCCGCTCAGTTAAAAGTGACGAGTTTCTTCCTCCTGTTAGTCCTTGGACGTCTTTATCTGGAGTGTTTCTGCTTGGAACAGTTGGTGCTGCTTTTAGCCTAGCTTCAACTATAAAATACAATGTAACAGTGAAAGCCGCCGCTACTGTACGTCCTATAGGAGATCTCCGGGTCGTACAACCGGAAATTGATGGAACTATTAAAAATATCTTCGTTAAGGAAAATCAGGTAGTCAAGCAGGGAGATGCGATCGCCCGTCTTGATGATGAGCAACTACAAATCAAAAAAAGCCAGACGAAAGGTAATATAGAGCAGAGCAAGTTACAACTCATTCAAATATATGCGCAAATCAGGAGTTTAGATGTTCAGATTCTTGCTCAAAAGAGAGTCATACAACAGACGGTTTCCTCAGCAAAGGCAGATTTGGCACGTAACCAACGGGACTATCAAGACAAGCAAGTTACAACGATCACTGACTTGCTTGCAGCAGAAGCAAATTTGCAAAAATCAGATACAGATTTGCGAAAAGCCCAAGCGGATTTAGACTTTGCTAGGGTAGATCGCGATCGTTATAAGCTATTGTCACAAACCGGAGCAGTTAGTGGACGTGATTTTGACTCGAAGAAACTACTTGTTCTGGAAGCAGAATCCTCTCTTGATGGTGAGAGAAAAGCTATTGAGATTGCTAAAACTAAAGTTCGAGCAACTAAAGCTGCCCTCAATCCTAGTCAAGCTACGGTTGACATGGCAAAGGAACGCATTGACCAAGAAATTGCTCAAGGTGAAGCAACTATCGCTACTTTGATCAAAGAAAAACAATCTTTAATTCAACGCCAAGCAGAAATACAAAGCCAAATCAACCAATCTCGAAAAGACATCCAACAAATTGATACTCAAGTGAGAAGTAGCACTATTCGTGCTACTAGTGACGGCACAATTCTAAAGCTAAATGTGCACAACCCTGGTCAAGTTGTACACTCTAGCGATGCTATTGCCCAAATTGTTCCCCATAATGCTCCTCTAGTCGTTAAAACCACGATTTCTCCGGCTGATCTTAAAACAGTCGCAGTTGGGCAAAAAGTGCAATTGCGGGTTGATGCTTGTCCCTATCCTGATTACGGTACTCTCAACGGTGTTGTCAGCGAAATTTCTCCAGACGCTATTACATCTCAAAACAATTCAGGTACAGGAACAACTGGTTCTTCAACCGCTGGCGTGAGCTACTTTGAAGCGACGATACAACCAGAAAAGTTTGACTTCGGACGTGGCGAACACCAATGCCATCTTCAAGTTGGAATGGCTGCTACCGCTAATATTATTTCTAAGGAAGAAACAGCAATGCAATTTCTCCTCAGAAAGGCAAGGATAATATCAGATTTGTAAGCAAGCAGCTACATGTCATATATACTGGGTTTTACAGGGTGATTTCGGTGGCTATCTATTAAAGAGTCTGTTTTTCTTCCCAGAGAAAAAATCAAGTGGTGCGTTGTGATCTACCAATTTTCAATACAAATTATCGTTTTGATGGGTTACATCATGATCTTTATGTGGTCACTCAGATCTCATAATAGAACTCAACAAGCATTGCAATGGTGGTTTTGTAGGCAGTCATCCAAACTTTTCCTAGAAGCCGAGAAAATTCGGGATGGCTTGTTGCAAGAATCTTTTACAATCCGCCGTAACTTAGAACTCTTGCCAGTAGATGACTTGGAGTTATCAGTTAACAAAACTCAAGAATGTTTAAAAAAAACTGATAATTTTCATCAATCCTTAGCGCAATTGAGCGATCGCCTATTTCCAGCATATATTCAAGATAGCTTACCTTTGGCAATTGAGTGCTTATTAGAACCATGGGTCATATCTCATCCCGACCTGTATGTTTACATAAATGTACCACAGGATTGGCGAGAGGAGCCTGCTGACCTCAGTTTGATAGTACTAAGAGCTTTAGAAGAATTACTGAGAATAACTTTGCCGGAAGTTTTGGCGCAAATATCCATTTGCATCAGTTTGCAAGAACAGGGAAATGTAGGTCAGCTGATGGTGCAAATTACTTATCCTGATGTATCTGCACTCAACTTTTACTCGAGCATACCAGAGTTAGGATATCTTTACGAAAGTTTTCGGTTTTTAACCTCAGGAAAATGCTTCTGTAGAAGCAAAAACATCAGTGCGGCTTGGTATTTTTGTTGGTAGGGGAGTGGGGAGGCAGGGGGTAGGGGGGTAGAGAGGTTTAGTTGTACGGAGTTTTTTCAAAAATCAAATAGAGATCCTAAATATTTAATATTTTATTTTATTTTATAAATACTGTATAATTAAATACCGAACTTGCAATAGACCTGATGATGAAAGAAGCTTTATCAGCTAATGCATTGCTGAAAATTCTGCTAATTGATGACCACTCTTCAGTTTTGAGTGGCACGATTGATGTGCTGCGAAAACAGTACCCAGATGCTGAATTTATGACTGCTCTCACTGCTGAGACCGCTCGAAATCAATTGACTAGCTTGCAGCCGGATCTCGTTGTTATGGATCTTTCGATTCCAGAAAGTCCTGGAGTAACCGCGCAACCTAACACAGGGCTTCAACTTCTCAGAAATCTGATGAAAGACTATCCCCACCTCAATCTTGTTGTCCAAAGCGCTCATGTTAGAACACTGGTAAGGGTTAGACTTGACATTGATACTCATAAAGGAGGCTTTACAGTCGCAGATAAAAGTCTGACAAGCAGGGAAATGTTGACCAGAGTTGATTGGGCATTACAAGGACTAACTCATACAAAAGACATTAAAGGAATTCATGGAGGATTAGAAGTTAAACCAGAGTGGCTCCAAGTGCTGAGCCTTGCATTTCAGGAAGGATTACAAGATAGGGCAATTGGAGAGCGAATGTGTGTATCTGAACGCATGGTACGTCATTACTGGAGTAAACTGCAAGACGCTTTAGAAGTTTATCCTGAAGTCGGAAAAAATATCCGAATTCAAACGCAAATGCGAGCAAGAGTTGAAGGATTGATTGATTGATTAGTAGGGGCGGGGAACCCCCCCCTACAGGAGTTAGGAGGCGCGAAGTTAGTTCAACAAACAACAAGTGACAAATGGCTATTTGGGAAAGAATCAAACAGGAAATTGCTATTTGGCATATAGGTGCATTACCTGGTATTGCAGTGATTTTGCTAGTCATTATCCTGCGTTTAATTGGTTCAATGCAATCTTTAGAGTGGTTGGCTTTTGATAGTTTTCTCAGTCAGCGTCCTCAAGAACCTATGGAAGAACGAATTGTCATTGTGGGGATTAATGAAGATGATATCCGTAGTGTAGGAGCCTATCCAATACCAGATCGAGAAATTGCAGTCATACTCAGAAAATTGCACTCGCTAGAGCCAAGGGTTATTGGGATTGATATTTTTAAAGATTTACCTGTTGAGCCTGGTCATCGTGAATTGATATCCGTTTTTAAGGAGATAAAAAATTTAATTGCTATTGAAAAAGTATTACCTGATAAAATTGCTTCACCACCAGCATTACCTCCCGAACAAGTTGGTTTTGCCGATCAAATTACGGATACAGACGGCAAATTGAGACGCAGCCTGCTGTTGATGACAACAGCACATCAAGCATACAAAACATCTTTGTCTCTATGTTTGGCAATAGCTTATTTAGCTCATGAAGGCATTAGCTTAGAAAACGGGATTCGCGATCGCGCTGCTCTTAGGTTTGGCAATATTGAACTACCCCGGTTTTTTTCCAACTCTGGGGGGTATGTGCACACCGATGCGGGTGGAATTCAGACACTACTTAATTTTCGTAGCGGTCGAGAACGATTTAGAACCATTACTCTCGATGATATCAAAACAGGAAATTTTGATCCTAACTGGATACGAGATCGCATTGTTATCATCGGCATGACTGCCCCTAGTGTTAAAGATTTCATCACCACTTCCGCAATGACATCCACCAAACCAGCAGCAGGGCGAGTTTATGGAGTGGAAATTCAAGCTCATGCTGTGAGCCAAATTATCAGTGCGGTGCTTGACTCTAGACCACTATTAAAGACTTGGTCGGATTTGTGGGAATATCTGTGGATTATTGGTTGGGGTATTTTGGGAATTGGTTTGGCTAGGCTGACAAAATCGCCATTCAGAAATTTTTTAGCTGTTGGTATTGCTAGTACGAGCCTAATACTGATGAGTTATTTACTTCTCATTTGGGGTTGGTGGATTCCAGTGACACCAGCAATGCTTGCACTTGCTTTAAATGGTGTTGGACTGACCGCTTTATATCAATATGACCAAGCTTTGCAGTCTAAAATTAACGCTCGCCAAGTTATTATTGAGCGCACATTTGAAACAATTCATAATGGACCGCTGCAAACCCTTGCTAAAACTTTGAAGTCTGTTCGAGAGCAGAGTTTGCCCCCGAAGGAACTACTACCAGAACTGGAAAAAGAACTAGAAAAACTAAATCATGAGCTACGGGGAATTTATGAATATTTGCAACGAGAACCCCTGACTCAAGATCATAGTCTTTATTTAGGGAGAGGTCTAGAACTCAATTTACAAGACCCGATTCGCGAAGTGCTCTACCAAGTTTATAGTCATACCTTAGAGAGAGACTTTCCCTGCTTTAAAACCCTAAGAGTAAAAGTCCGTTCCTTTGATGTGATAGATGATCGCCACTTGAGTCTTGAACAGAAGCAAGGACTCTGCCGATTTCTGGAAGAAGCTTTGTGCAATGTTGGGAAACACGCTATGGGAGTCACGAAGCTCGAAGTTATTTGCTCTTATAAAGAAGGCTGGTATACATTCAGCATTATCGATAATGGCTCAGGCATAAACTCATCAACAGAAGGTCGAGGAACACAGCAGTTTAAGCATTTAGCAAGGCAACTCAAAGGGAATTTTAGGCGATCGCCTGTTTCTCCTCACGGCACTCTTTGTGAGTTATCTTGGCCTGCTGCGAAGTTTTGGTTGTGAGATTTCAGAGCAGGGAAACTCATCATCCATAACCATTCGTATACACCATTAACACCACGGAGTTCTCGATAGCATTCCAAAAATTGACGAGCTTGCTCACATTTATGACATTGGATGTAACTATACGCGACGAGCAAATAGGCATTATAAAAGGATTTATCAAGAACCATCAGAGGTAATTGCCGCAACCCAGGATTGCGCTTGAAAGCTTTTTCTTTAACACGTAACCAGCTAAGAGTCATCTTTTCTTCATTATTACTTTGTCGATTACCATACTTGCGATAATACACCAAAGGCTCATTCAAGAAATGAATGTTCCATTTTTCGATGAGCCGCAAGTACAAGTCGTAATCAAAACAAGGCCCTATCGTTTCATCAAAGCCACCCACCTCATCCCAACATTCTCGACGTATTAATATAACAGAGGATGACGGGATGCAATTACGCACAAATAAACTCCAGAGTTGCTCGCGAGGAAGTAGCGAATATTCTTTGACCCATGTATTGGGAAACACACCATTTTCGTCAAACAAGAACATATCTGAATAAACTAAAGCAATGTTTGGATTAGATTCCAAATATGCCACCTGTTTTTCTAGCTTATTTGGTAGCCATATATCATCATCGTCAAGGAAAGCGAGATACTTTCCATTTGCTCCCTTAGCTGCTATATTGCTAGGAACAGATCCTGCGCCCGTATTCAAATCCAGATCGATAACAGTAATCTTATCCTTAAATTGATCTAACACTTCCCTCGTGTTGTCAGTAGAGCCATTATTGACAACAATAATTTCGTAGTCCATGTAGGTTTGTGTTAGGACGCTCTCAACTGCTTGCGAAACTAGATGAGGTCTTTGGTAAGTGGGAATAATTACGCTAACACTTGGCATTGGTCGATCAGTTCGTAGCTAAGTTAAGTTGCATAATAATGCTTACTGAGTCTGTATTATTATATCCGGAATGCTTTACATCAAATCTACCATAACTTTAAAAAAGGCACATTCATATCAGTGTACAGTCAACAAAAAGGTAACAGGGAGGAACGACCTGTTACCTGTTCCCTTCTAAGTAAAATCCGAGAGTCTGAGTCCCCTACTAAATTTAAATGGCACATTCAAATTAGTGGTAGGCGTTGGTGGAGGTTCAAAGCCCCCACCATACGCCGTCACTGCTCCCCGTTCCCTGTTCCCTTTTACTAGAAGCTCATAAGGAAGAGTAACAATTACTATGAGAATAGGTATTATTTCTGAATCTCCTTCAATAACGACAGGCTTTGGCGTCACTTGTCATCAAATTATGCATGGGCTGGTACAGGCAGGTCATTATGTGGCTTGCTTTGGACTAGGTCTATCGGGAGAAACATTTGATCGTTCTAAGTTCCCCTGTAAAATATGGGCAGCTGGGGGATATGCTTCACCTGACGTCATTAAAAATCTGTCTGATTTTATAAGATATGAAAATTTAGATTTAGTGTTAATCAACTTTGATCTAGGTAAAGTCCAAATATGGACAGGAGCTTTACAGTATGTCAACTGGAGAAAAACAACCATATCTTATTTTGTGAGTGATGGGCTTCCTATATGTGACGATTTTTTAAACCCATTATCTGTTATGTCGGCAAAGATAACAGCAACACAGTCAGTAGCCAACTTTCTTGAACAGAAAGGAATGGGTGGGGTGATCGTAGCACCTCATGGAGTTGATCCTAATATTTTTAGACCTCTCACAAATCGGACAGAATTAAAACAAAAAGCAGGATTAGAAGGGAAATTTGTCGTTGGTGTTTTTGGGCGCAATATTGAAAGAAAGCAACATCCTCGCGTCATGATGGCTATCCAACATCTCAAAAAAATTGGTAAAGCTTCTGATATAGTGCTGTACTTTCACTGTCAGGTTAAGGAGTCATTGGCAGGAGCAGGAAGTTGGAATCTTAGAGAGATAGCAAGAGATTTAGAAATAGATGATAGCGTAATTTTTCTTCCTCAGAACTTTAATCAATTCACAGGAGTTCCATATCTTCAAGATGACTTTAACTTACATCCTCAATCAAATACACAAAAAGTGATTACACAAGAGCAGCAACTATCCATGCCTCATCACTACAATTATGTAGAAAGGTTGAACTGCTGTGACCTGATAGTCAATGCGTCATACTGTGGAGGCTTTGAACTTGGTTTGATTGAGGCGCAATCTTGTGGAGTGCCTGTAGCCGTAACCAACGATGGAAGCATTATGTCAGAGGTCGTAGGTGACGGTGGAGTCTTATTAGATCCAGTAGATATAGGTATTTGGGCAACTGGAGCCAGACAATTTTTTGTGTCACCTTATACAATAGCTCATAGCATTCTCTCTATAAAGGAAGATTTGCATACACAGAAGGAACTCAGAAGCAAAGGTATGGAAAATGCTTCCAAGTATTCATGGGATATCTTAAAAAATACCGTTGTTAAGGTAGTGCAGGAATTATGAGCATATGCTAGAGTACCGATTTAGTAGGTTTTCTTTCCTTCGTTTACTAGATGCATGGCAAATATCGTTATTCAGGGATGGAGGTTCCTTCCCCATTCCTACTCAATTATTAATCAGTTTCAGTGTTTGGAATTACTAAAGCGACCTGACATCCATATTTTTCATGAAGATATGCCGTTTTTTCAAAAAGATTGGCAATCAATCAATGGAATTTTTGATAAAGCTGCTGAAATTGCATTGCAAAACTTGCAAAAGCCTGCTTCAAATCAGCCAGATGACGCAGTATTACGTATAAGTTATCCATATGATTTCAAAAAATCTTCCGCACCAAAAACGTGTGTGTTTGGTACTGCAGAATTAGGCAAAGTGACTTCTAGTATGTTATTGAGCCATTCTTCCCTTGGAGAAGCTCTAAGTAGCTCAGATAGTGTAATTATTACACCTTCTAATTGGTCACGCTCAGGATTTATTAATAGTGGTGCTGACCCATCGCGTGTAGTTATAGTTCCACATGGTGTTGATCCAAGTATATATAAACCTTTAAGTGATTTTGAACGGAATAAACTACGTTCAAAACTAGGTTGGGAAGGCTTTATTTTTCTGAATGTCGGTGCAATGACTCCTAATAAAGGGCTTAATTTTTTATTAAACTCTTTTGCTTTAGTTATGGATCAATATCCTGAAGCAAAATTAGTTTTAAAAGGCTTAGATTCTTTATATCCCTCTAAAGAGCTTTTGCTCAAAAATATTGAGAATTTGAAATATTTCGACACCGAAAAGATTATGCAGCGGTTGATATACATTGGAGACACACTACCCTTCTCTAAGCTTTCGCAGTTGTATCAGGCTGCGGATGCTTACGTATCCCCTTATTTTTCAGAAGGTTTTAATGTGCCTGTTTTGGAGGCAATTGCTTGTGGCTTGCCTGTGATCTGTACAAAAGGTGGACCGACAGATGATTTCACTACACAAGATTTTGCTCTATACATAGAGAGCAAAATTCAAGAATGTAGACTGGACGAACACAACACTGGATTAATGCTACTTCCGGACATCAAACATTTAATCAAGCTGATGACAGTAGTCATTGAACATCAGAATTTTAGAGAGCAGGCTCGGACTACTGGACCTGAGTTTGTAGCGGCAAGATTTACCTGGCAAAAAGTGATTGACCAATTGCTCAATGTCCTCATACCTTGACACGTTAGAGCAAGTCAGTAACTCAGCAATGTATTTTCCAGAAATGAAGATGGCTAAAATCTGTAATGAATTTAGTCCATTTAAATAATAAAGTAAGTGTGAATTTCTAGTACAACCTCCATTGCTTCCCGCCCAAAAGACGCGGAGTTTCCCACTTACCGAGATTTTTAGATGAAGAAGATTAAGTGGCTGCACAAACTTTTTAATCTTCGGGTTTTAGTAAGTTGTGCTTTGATGATTACACTCTCGTTCGCGCAACCCGCCCTAGCTGCGTATCAACCACCGACAGATCTCAAGTCGCCAACTGTCTATACAGACTCATCAGGCGTTAGAGGAGGTTGTAAAGTCAGTGGTGGGCGATCGCTCACCATACTAGCGCCAACGACACATGTTGGGCAAACCACTTTGTCTCACCCAACCTTTGCTTGGCTTGTACCTGACAAACAACCAACACCAATGGAATTCACCCTCTATGAGTTTGACACCAATGACGATCCTACCAAGCTAGCGTATAAGCATGAGTTGCAAAGTTCACTAGGGATAATGAAGTTATCCCTACCACAACAGTTACCAGGGTTAACTGTGGGTAAAAGATATCTGTGGCAAATTGAAACCTTGTGTAACCGTAACCATCCATCACGGAACTTACTTGCTAGAGCAGAAATCGAGGTTGTACAAACGCCACAGACTTTGAAAACTGAACTTTCTGACAGGCGCGAACACTCCCAAAAAGCAACTCTATACGCTGAAGCAGGCATATGGTACGACGCCCTAGGCGAAGCTTTATCCTCAAGCGCGAATGAACAACTCTTAACTGCTGCGAGTTTGTTAGAGGATCTCAATAAATTATGAATTATGAAACTAGCAAAGCAAGTTTTCTGATAATTCAGCATTCATAAATGCTAAAGCCAGTTTCCCACGAGGATAAACGGTGCCCAGTAGTAGGGATGAGCATATTTTTTGCCTGATGCAATCAGTGATTTTTGCGCTGCACCTAAAGCCTCAGCTTTACCCATCCCCTTGTTGCACCATTCTTCATAAAATTTTGTAACTAAAGTTACAGTAGCAGCATCGTTAATCGACCACAGGGAGGCAAGGGCACTTCTGACACCAGCTTGTAGAGCTACACCAGCTAGACCAAGGGCAGCAAGGTCATCTCCGCTTGCAGTGTCGCATGCGGTGAGTGTCAGTAAATCGACTTTTTCAGAACTGCGAATGATATTCCTGAGGTCAGAAATCGTGAGCTTGTCATTATTGCCTGTAACAAGGAAGGTATCTTCAGGAACACTGCCGAATTCACCGTGAGTGGCTATGTGAATTATTGGATACACAGTTCGGCGGAGTTCATCTCGCAGGCGATCACGTGTAAAATTTTCATTCAATAACTGTGAACTTGCGGGAATTTGTGCCTCAACTTGACTGATTTCTTGCCCTACGTTGGTCAAAGCCTCATATATACGACCGTCAACTATCGCATCTTTGGTTAACCCCACAGCCAGCGCCCGAAGATTTTTACGGTTTGCTGTTTGCGGATCTGTCAAGGTAAGACTAGGGGTCGTAGCAATAGCATAATTCTCCACCAAGAATTTCTCACCATCATGCAGCGCCGCCATAGGTACACTGCGGAGAATTCCGTCTTGGATGAAAACTAGAGTTTTGATTTTTGAAGACTCTAAATCATTCGCAAAAGGACGAACGATCCAGTCGTACAACTTCTGTGCTTGCTGAGGATTGTAAATTATGTCACTACGTTTTTCCAGTCCTATACGAAATTTTCTGATTTCTTGTTTGAGGCTGTTAATATCAAGGTTGATCCACTTAAACTTCTTGTCGCCACTAGGAAGACTAACTATAATTGCGGTACGGTCTTCTAGAAGAATCGAGCTAAAGACAGCCGTGGTAGCACCGATTAGATCAACTTTTTTTTGATGAACAGCCTTAGAGATAGAATCTTTTCCCAAATAATTTTGCAGTTCGGCAAGTTTCAGAGTATCAACGGTGTTAAGCACGTAACTCAGATTCTCATTGCGATTATGTTTGCTTGATGCATATGAGTTATCCTCTAAACTTAACTTGAGTGCAATTAACTCACGATAAATCGGTTCAATGGTATCGCGGAGGTCAAACTGCAAATCTGGATTAGCAACCACAATATCACCACGGACGTTTTGTAGTGCAGTCACAGCTCGTTCATAAGCTGCAATCGCCTCAACTGGTTTATTTTGCGCCCTCATCATGCGTCCAGTTTGCCACTCCCACAAATACAGACTATCTCTAGCATCCAAGTGTTGTTCAGCAACCCACTGAGCTTGTTGAGTTAATTTGAGGGCTTGCTGATATTCTTGGTGACACTCATAAATATGACCAAGATCACCTAAAGCAAAGGCTAAAGCGCGAAAATCTTGCAACCGTTGAGCAATTGAGACGGCTTGATTAAGTAGCTTTAATGTCAATTCACTATCTGGCCTCATCTCTCCTGTTACACATTTTTGCGTCAACCTAGAGGATTTTCTTTGTGCTTCTTTTTGTGAACATTGAACTAGCGGCGAGATTGTGTCAACCGGATGAAATTGGACAAAGCTAGCTAATTCTATTGCTGCATAAACTTTTGTGGGCGAATCGCTTAGGTGATCTAACAAAGCTAAAGCTTGTTGCAATGTTGATGATGCTAATTTTGACTGGTTGGTGCGGTTCGCTGGTGGAATCGAATTGATTAAAGAGCGCATTTCACCTAGCTGATCGCTGCATTTTTTGGCGATATTTAGACTTTGAAAGAAATATTTTAAAGCTTGGAAATCATAATTTGAAGCTTGCTTTTTTAATGTATCAGCCTCGTCTTCATCGCCTAATTCTAATGCTGAGTTAGCACGACGATAATTAATGCGAGCAAGGCTAATATAGGTATTTCCCAAATTGTTTAGAGCAGAAGCATGACCAACTAAATTATTAATTTTATCAGCAATTTTAGCGCTATCTTGTAAATCGGCAATTGCTTGCTTGTAATCGCCCTTAAGTCGATAAGTTTCCCCTCGGCTCAAAAGAACTGCCGCCTCCAAAGTCAGATCTTTGTAAGTAAGAGCAATCTGTAGAGCACGATTTTCCAGAGCGATCGCTTTTTCTGATTGCCCCAAACTGCTGTACGCTTGAGCTTGTTCAGTGAGTATTCGTCCTTGTTCCGGTAGGTCTTGTACTTGGTGATAATAGGCGATTGCCCCCTCCAAGTAGGCGATCGCCTTCTCACTCTCACCCATTTGCTGATACGCCAACGCCAAGTTTTTGATCACAATTGCTGCATTGGCACTATTCTTATTGTTTTTGTAGAAAGTCAAAGCCTGTTGCCAGCTTTCAATTGCACGAATATAATCTCCTATTTTGTACCGTTTAATACCCTCCTGCACTCCCTGACTATCGTCATCTGACCGAACTTCCGACGGGACGGACATGGCGGCGAATGAGGGAAATTTCCAACCCACAAGTCTTCTGCCGCCATCGCTGCTTACACTTGTCGATGCTGTTACTACTTTCCAAACTTCCCCTTGCCAAGTTGTCAACGGAACAGAACCCAGCCATAAGCTGCTTGCAAGACTACATAGAAATATAAATCCCAACAAGCGACGGACACTGGATACGCTGTGTGTACTTTGCATGTCTAGCGCTTTAGCCCTAAATTTTCAGTCAATTTGACTACTAAAATTCATTGGTGGTAACTTCCTTTACAAAGTAACAATTTTGACTTGATTCTTGATTGATAAATTATGAAAGTTTAGTAAAAAAATTATGCTTGATTGCAAATTTTTAGCTATTACCAAGTTATGATAAAAGTTTAGTAAAGAAATGATATTTTAATCAAAAAAGTCCGGAGTAGTTTCTACTAAGTATTTTTTACAAAAAACTAGGGGTGTAGGGGATAGGGTGTAGGGTGTAGGGGGATATAAAGACATATGCGGGAAGGGAGTAGCGCCCACCAAAGAAAAAAGATTCATCTCGAGATGCGTCACACGAGATCTGACCCGGATTTCTCACAAGCCTTGCGATCGCTATTACCAAACCTTTATCCTGCATAGATTTTACGGGTTTTAGACGAGCGTACAAATCATACCAGCATGGGATGGTGGTATTTTATCTCAAG
>Ga0116229_10008311_pt1 | contig 16173 bp, 16 predicted proteins | sample S1TSphgellanicum_3_FD_87313 | JGI IMG/M metagenome (GOLD analysis project Ga0116229, IMG submission 87313) | Host-associated microbial communities from peat moss isolated from Minnesota, USA - S1T2_Fc - Sphagnum magellanicum MG | ecosystem: Host-associated > Plants > Peat moss > Unclassified...
ACTTTGCCAAACGTCTCAAGAGCTTGGCCGGCCTCACCTCTTATCAGTTCATCTGTTCTCGCTGGCAAAAAGAACCTGACCGCTTTAAAACCAGTCCGCACCGCCTCTCTTCGGGACTGAACAACTAGCGAAACTTATTTGGCCGCGGGCGCCGCCGCGTCAGCGGTGGCGGCCGACTTGTAGATCTGGTCGAAGACGCCGCCGTCGCCGAAGTACTCCTTCTGGACGCTGCCCCAGCCGCCGAAGAGCTCACCGACGGTGAAGAGCTTGATCGCGGGGAACTGGCTGGCGTACTTGGCCTCGACGGCCTGGTCGCGCGGACGGAAGTAATTGCGCGCGATGATGTCCTGCCCAACGGGCGAGTAGAGGTACTTGAGGTACTCGGTCGCGACCTTCGTCGTGCCATGTTTCTCGGCGTAGGTATCGACGACCGCGACGGGCGGCTCGGCGAGGATGGTCTCGCTGGGATAGACGATCTGGAATTTGCCGGGATCGAGCTTGTTGACGCTCAGCAGCGCCTCGTTTTCCCAGGCGATGAGCACATCCCCCTCGCCGCGCTGGACGAAGGTGATGGTCGAGCCGCGCGCGCCGGTGTCGAGCACCTTGACGTTGCCGTAGAGCGCCTTCACGAATTCCTTCGCCTTTTCCTTGTCGCCGCCGTTGGCGTGGAGCGCATAGCCCCAGGCGCCGAGGAAATTCCAGCGCGCACCGCCGGAGGTCTTGGGGTTGGGCGTGACGACTTCGACGCCGGGCTTGATCAAGTCGTTCCAGTCCTTGATGCCCTTCGGATTGCCGGAGCGGACGAGAAAGACGATGGTCGACGTGTAGGGCGCGCTATTCTGCGGGAGGCGGGACGACCACTTGGGATCGAGCAGGTGCGCCTTGCTCGCGAGGGCGTCGATGTCGGGCGCGAGGCCGAGCGTGACGACGTCGGCGGCGAGGCCGTCGATGACCGCGCGGGCCTGTTTGCCGCTGCCGCCGTTGGAGAGGCTGACATTGACGGAGTCGCCGGTCTTTTTCTGCCAGTAATCGGAGAAGACCGGATCGTAGTCGGCGTAGAGTTCGCGGGTCGGGTCGTAGGAGACGTTGAGGAGGTTGACCGTCGCGGCCTTGGCGGAAGCCCCCGTCAGGAGGGCCAGCGACGAAAGAAGAAGTGCTAACTTGGCTATATTTCCCATAATCCCCATAGACTTTATCTTTTTGCGCGCAAGGTCAAATAAAAAATGGGGAATGTGTTAAGCCCTTATGCACGACGACTCCATTTGCTAAGTCGGCTGTCGTTCGCTAAGGTCTCCGTTCCATGCCTACGACTTCCACTGCCCCGACGGGCACGTACACTGCCCTCGTGACGCCGTTCCGCGACGGGCAGGTCGACGAGACCGCCCTCACCCGCCTGCTCGAGGCGCAAATCGCCGGCGGCATCGATGGCGTCATTCCGGTCGGCACCACGGGCGAGTCGGCGACGCTGACGATGGAGGAGCACCTGCGGGTGATCGAACTGACCGTGCAGGTGGTGAACAAGCGCATCAAGGTTTACGCCGGGACCGGCTCCAACAGCACGGCGGAGGCGATTTATCTCACGCAGGAAGCCAAGCAGCGCGGCGTGGACGGTTTTCTCATCGTCAGCCCGTACTATAACAAGCCTTCGCAGGCGGGCATTTTCGCGCACTATTCCGCGCTGGCGGAGGCCGCGTGGCTGCCGATCATCACCTACAGCATTCCGGGGCGGACGGGCACGGAGATTTCCGTGGATACGATGGCGTCGCTGGCGCTGAAGCATCCGAACATCGTGGCGATCAAGGAATCGGGCGGCTCGATCGAGCGTTTCAGCCAGTTGCGCCAGGCGCTGCCGGAGGATGTGACGATCCTGAGCGGGGATGACTCGATGACGCTGCCCGCGCTGGCCGTGGGCGCGAGCGGCGTGGTCAGCGTGGCCACGAACATCGTGCCGAAGCCGGTTGGCGACATGGTGCGGGCGTTCCTGGCCGGCCGCGCGAAGGAGGCCGAGCAATTGCACCGGACCTACTACCCGCTTTTCCGCGATCTGTTCATCGAGCCGAATCCGGTGCCGGTCAAGAGTGCGCTGGCGCGGCAGGGCTGGATGACCGAGGACGTGCGGCTGCCGATGGTGCCGATGACGGCGCAGAACCGCGGGCGGCTGGAGATCACGCTGGCGAAGTACGGCCTCTAACTTTTGCGATTCATGAGTTCCAAGACACGTGTGGTGATTGTGGGCGCGAAGGGGCGCATGGGCGAGGCGCTGGTCCGCCTGGCGAAGCAGGATCCGCGGCTGGAACTCGCGGCGGCGGTGGACCGGGGTGACGACGTCGCGCAGGCCTTCGCGAGCGGCGATGCGGTGATCGAGTTCGCGCACCATGCGGCGACGGCGGAGGTGGCGAAGCAGGTGGCCGACGCGGGCAAGGCGCTGGTCATCGGCACGACGGGCCACACGGACGCGGAGCGCAAGGCGATCGCGGCGGCGGCGGAAAAGATTCCGGTGGTCTTCGCGCCGAATTTTTCCATTGGCGTGAATTTGCTTTTTCACCTGACGCGGATCGCGGCGCAGACGCTGGGCGAGAATTACGACCAGGAAGTCGTGGAGATGCATCACCGGTTGAAGATCGATTCGCCGAGCGGCACAGCGCGGCGGCTGGGCGAGGTGCTGGCCGAGGCGGCGGGCGGTTCGTACGACGAGCTGACGATGCACGGCCGCCACGGCGACGTGGGCGCGCGGCCGAAGCGGCAGATCGGCATGCACGCGCTGCGCGGCGGCGACGTGGTGGGCGATCACACGGTCCATTTCGCGAACATCGGGGAGCGGATCGAGCTGACGCACCGGGCCTCGAGCCGCGATACGTTCGCATCGGGCGCATTGCGGGCGGCGATCTGGGCCCGCGCGCAAAAGCCGGGGCTTTATTCGATGCAGGATGTTTTGGGTCTGAAGTAGGGACGCGAGCGGAATCGCACGCTCCTCGTACTTCGGCCGAACCAGGAACAAGACCCAACCCAAAATAATACAATTTTCCACACGATGGGGGGCATTGCTTGTGATTCAATGCCCCCCATCGATTATAAAAGGATTTTGGCTGAAAAAGGATTTGCGGTCAAGCTGCGATCTTGCCCGCATCTTCGATGCAGCTCATCGCGCAGGCGAATTACTTCACCCGCTGCAGGATGACGGCGTCGTTCACTTGCCACGCGATTTCCCATTGGCCGCTGGCGACGAGGCGGCTGACCGCGTCCTGGCGGCGCTGCAAATCGGGCGGGTTCATGAAGCCGCGGCGCCAGCCGCACTGGTCGGTCCAGTAATCGGAGACGATGTAGTCGATTTGCGTGGCGTGGACGTTGTACTTGTCGAACTGGCGGTTGACCATGTCGTCGAAAGGGGTTTTGGCCGGGGGCATGTCGCCCATGAGGAAATTGACGCGGTTTCCCAGATAGATGCTGTAACGATGCGGGCCGTAGACGGTGGCCTCGGGCGGGATCTTGGCGAACTCCTCGCGCAGCATGGTGCTGAACGGTTCGTCGACGGCGGTGATGAGCTCGGTGTAGTAGCTGGCCGCGAGGCAGAGCGTGAGGACGGCGGCGAAGGTGAAGACCGAAAAAACGGCCATGACGCCTTTGCCGTCGGGCTCGAACCGGCGCAATAAATGAAACAGGCCGATATAGCCGGCGAAGAAAATGAAGGAGTAGTAATAAGCGTGGAAATAGAGGGTGAACTCCTGGTCCGACATGAGCAGGTAGGCGGGGAGCGGGAGGAGCAGCAGGAGCGATCGCCATGAGCAGCACGCGGTCACCAGCAGCAGCCCGACGACCGAGAGGAGATGCAGCCAGCGTGCCGGCGCGAAGAAAAGTTGCAGTGCCTTCCCCGGATCATGGAGAACGGCGCCGGGAAGGCCGGCGGCGGACTTGATGCCCCACTGCGTGTAGTTGTAGGCGTAGATGTTGAAGGAGGAGGTCTGCGCGAGCGGGCTGATCACCCCGATGGCCAGCACGAGCCAGAACCCGCCGAAGAGCACTGAGATCATACCGAAGCGCCGCCGCCATGAGCAGTCGTCCCTGACCAGCAGCAGCGAGAGGCCGAGCGAGATGAAGATGAGCGAGGCTTGCTCGGCGCAGGACAACGCGGCGAGGATGCTGATGACGAAGCCGGGGAGATTGTTGCGCAGGTAGAAGTGGTAGGACCACAGCGCGGCCGCGGCGATCCAGCCCTCAAAGTGAAACGGGGCCATCGCCATGTGGAGCAGGAAGGCGCTGATCAACGACATGGCGGCGATGAAGTAGGCGATGCGCGGCTGGAGGCCGAAGTCGCGCGCCACAAGGTAGAGCGGGAAGACGGTGCTGTAGACGCCAACGCACTGGAGCACGAAGAGTGTCTCCGGAAACGGCAGCACGATGTAGAACGGAATCACCGCCAGCAGCATGAAGGTGGTGTGTGCGCTGAGGAGGTTGGGGCCGCCCGCGCCGTTGGTGGCGAACCAATGGCCGTGGATGGTGTTGACGATGGCGTTTTCCAGCACCTCGGTGTCGCAGGCGACGGTGAGAAAATTTCGGTTCAGCACCACCACCACGTAGGCCGCGATGATACAGGTCACGCCGCTGATGAACCCAAGCAGCGTAAGGTTGTAGAAATCCTCCGTGAACCGCACGGGAGTACCCGTTCGCTGGACGCCAAACTTCATGGGTGCGGGGAATCCAAGCGGGAAGGCGCACGCTTGGCAAGACGCTGGCGATTTGACGCCGGCCGCTGAAGGCTGTCCCGACCCGGTCCTAAAACAGCCGGGCTATCGCCGTACCGAAGGCTTGCGAAACATTTGCATCCTATGTTTATATATTCGTATCAAATCGAACGTTCCAACCTCGACAGCATTTTAGGTCGTGACTGCTTCCAGCCGACTCACCGGAATCAGCGCCTTTTTCATCGGCATAGCTCTCTTCTACGCGCCGCTGGCCTATGGCTGCACGAGGCCCGAGATGCTGCCCACGCTCTACGTCTTGCTTGGCCTTGCCATCGTGACCGGTTTTGTCGGCCTGCTTGGCCGGGGCGCATGGCCGAAGGTTCCCAAGACGGTCATGATCTGCTTTGCCGCGATCATGTTCCAGGGCTGGTGGATGATGGCCGACCCGGTGCTGCCGCCGATGGTCCCGGACAACGGCGGGCTGATCGACACGTCGCTGGAGGGCCTGGGCCAGCTTTCGCTCCAGGCCATGCTGATGGTCACGTTGATGCTTGGCGCTTTTTTGTTGCTGTGCGACACGCTCGCCGACCCCGCATGGCGAAGGTTCGTCCTTATGTGCGCGGCGATCTCGGGCGTGCTGGTCAGCCTCATCGGCGTGGTGCTCAAGACCTCGCTCGGCGCGTCGCTGCTCGCTCCGATCTGGGGCTCGGACGACTTGTCCGCGAAGAGCTTTGCGTTCTATCACTATTACGGCACCGCCGGCGCGTTTCTGAACTTGGTGTGGCCGCTCATCCTGGTCTTCACGCGGCGGGCATTTGATATTCGGGAGATTGGATTGCTCACGCGGGTCCTCTGGGTGACGGCGTGTCTGGTGTGCGGCCTTGCGCTTTTGCTCAATGCATCGAAGGCCTCGCTGGCCATCGGCCTGCTCGTGCTGCCCTGGCCGTTTTCCACCGGGCTGCGGCAAATGCACTTTAAGAAGCTTTTTCTGGTCGCGGTCGCTTTTGTGCTGCTGCTTGTGCTGATGCTGGCCGCTTCGTCGCACCTCGCGCATGATGCCGCCTTCAAGCGGATCACCAGCTCCGACGACGTTTCCAAGTCGGTCGACGGCCGCTGGGAGGCCTACCGGCAATACCTCGACGATGTGCCGGAGGCCGGTTGGTTCGGCATCGGGCCCGGGCTGTTCGAGGTCGGCTATCCGTACCAGAACGCCTCGTTCCGCAATTACGATCCGTCCGTGCGCCAGTTCGCCCACGAGGACTATCTCCAGACGACGCTCGAGTGGGGCTGGGCCGGCACGGTGTGGTGGACGCTGCTCATCGCCGGCGGACTCTGGCGCGCGTCTCATGCCTACCTGGAACGCGACCGGTTTCTGAGCCGCACCGACCGTCATCTCGTGCTGGCGTGCATCCTCGGCGTGCTGGGGACGCTGCTGCACGCGGCATTCGACTTTCCGCTGCAAATCGCCTCGATCCGCCTGTTCTTCCTCGCCGAGCTCGCGCTTTGCTGGGCCGCGCCCGCCTTGCTGGCTCCCCTGCCGCGCGAGATGCGGGGGCTTCAGCACTCCCTTACCATTCCGCCGCCGGATGTGGACGAGGAAGGCCGTCTCGCGGTCAGCCCCTCGTGATGGGCGGCGCGCACGGATTTCCTTTTGTTTCGAGCCCTTCACGCCGATATCTAGCTTGTGTCCCAGATGACGTCCGACCACGAGGCCGACCCGGCCCGCGCGGTTGTGGTTTGGATCGCGCGCATTCCCCAGCTGCGCGAGGACCTGCCCGCGCTGGAAGCGCTGCTTGACGCCGGCGAACGGGAGCGCGCCACCCGCTTCCGCTTTCCGGAGGACCGCGCGCGGTTCATCGTGGGTCGCGGCCTCTTGCGGCATGGCCTGCGGCGTTACGCGCCGCAGATTCCGGCGACGATTGAAATTGCCTACTCGAATCTCGGGCGCCCGTTCATCCCGGCGCAGCACGAGGCGCCGCGCTTCAGCATCTCGCACACGCGCGACCTGGTGGCGCTGGCGTTTGCGGACGGCGCGCAAATCGGCGTCGACCTCGAGTTCGTGCATCTGCCGGTCGATTTGATCGACCTGGCGGAGCGCATTTTGTCGGAAGACGATTTCCGCACCTTTCAGACATTTCCGCATGTCGATCGGCTGCTGGCGTTTTTTCGCGCGTGGACCCGCAAGGAAGCGTACCTCAAGGCGCGCGGTGAAGGCATCGGCACGGGCCTGCAGGAGGTCTCGGTCTCGTTCGCGGCGGAGGCGATCAGCCGCATGACCGACCGGCGCGATGCATCTTCGGCCGCATGGCGGTTGCACACGCTGCCGGTCCCGGCCGACTACATGGGCTGTGTGGCTTGTGACGAGACGGCGCGGCCTGTCGGGAGCTTTGCCGTGCGCATGGAGCAGGGCGAGGTGCGGCTGGAACCGATCGTGTAACGCCGGGCGTCGTTCGTTATGGCGCGAAGACGTTCAAGTAAACGGTGATGTAACCGTGCGGACGGCTGACCGCGACGCTGGCACTGGGCAGCAAGCGGACCTCATCGAAGCCGAGAAAGCCGCTGTGGATCATGGCAACGGGAATGCGGCGACCGCCCGGCGTGCGGTAGTAAAATGTATGCCGGTCGGCGCCGATGCGGACATTGGGAAAATCAAAGCGGAAGTCATCCCACTGCCGCGAGTTTTGGCGATCGACGAAGGGATCGTTCGTGAAGGTGAGGAGAAGAGCCAGATGGCCGTCCCAATTCTTCCAGACGCGGCTCTGTTCCGTGCCGTAGACATATGTTTGTTCATGGTCGGGGCTGACGAGCTTCCAGTAGTAGTCCTTTGCCTGAACGGGGACGGCTAGCGCGAGCCAACTTATCAGCATGAACGCAGGGAGGATGAAACGGGGCATGGAGGACCTCAGTTATTCAGGAATTGGTTGGGATTAACCATGTGCACGCCATCGGGATTCACCGGCGCGGGATGCATCGCGGGATCCTTCGGGCTGATGGCCTCGAGGATGACATTGACCACGCCGCGCTCATGGACGATGCGGACGCGGGCGTTGGGCAGGATCTCGATCGTCTTGATCCCAAAAATCGCTTTCTTGAAATGCGCGATGGGGATGACTTCGCCCTTGGCGGAGGTGGCGGTGAAGATGCCGTGGGCCGGGTCTAAGGCGACGCCGGGCAGGCGAAATTCCATGGTGTCGTCCTGCGGCGAGCTGTTGTCGACGACACTGGCGTCGGTGAAGGTGACGCGCGCGATGAGCATCTGCCGGCTCTTGTTCCAGTAGAGCTGGCGGCCCTTGAGCGTGCCGTAAACGTAGGTCGAGCCGATGTCGGGGCTGCTGATCGAGATGGGCGGCCCGTCGTCCTTGACCAGCGTCTGCTCCTGCGCCACGGCCAGGGACGGCAACAGGAGCACGAGCGCGGCCAGCAGCGAAAAAAGTCGGGGCATGCTGGCACGATAGCGCGCCGGGAGGGGGAAGGAGAGCGAAAATAATCCGTGGCATGCGCGGCTTCTTCGCTCTAAAATTGCGCGATGTCATCTTCGCCCGTTCGTGTCCGTTTCGCCCCCTCCCCCACGGGAATGTTTCACATCGGCAGCGCGCGCACCGCGCTCTTCAACTGGCTCTACGCGCGCCACACCGGCGGCACGTTCATCCTGCGCATCGAGGACACCGACGCCGCGCGCAACAAGCCGGAGTATGTCGAGGTCATCTTCCAGGCACTGAAGTGGCTCGGCATGGATTGGGACGAAGGCCCGCAGCCCGGCGGCGCGGTGAAGGGCGAGAGGGGGCCGTATTTCCAGAGCCAGCGCGGCGCGATCTACAAGCGGCACGTCGACAAGCTGCTGGCCGAGGGCAAGGCGTACGAGTTCGAGGGCGCGATCAAGTTCCGCACGCCGAAGACGCCGATCGTCGTGCCCGACCTGATCTGCGGCAACATCAGCTTCGACCGCACCAACGAGCCGGACCTCGTCATCCAGCGCAAGGACGGCTCGCCCGTTTTCCATCTGGTCAACGTCGTCGATGACATCGAGATGGGCGTGACGCACGTCATCCGCGGCGAGGATCATCTTTCCAACACGCAAAAGCATCTCGCGCTGATCGAGGCCATCGGCGCGACGCCGCCGCAGTACGCGCACATTCCGCTTATCCTGAATCCGAACGGCTCGAAGATGAGCAAGCGCGACGTCGGCGCATCGATTGCCGACTACGAGCGCGAGGGCTATCTGCCCGAGGCGGTGCGCAATTACCTCTGCCTGCTCGGCTGGTCGCCCAAGGACAACCGCGAAGTGATCTCCATCGAGGACGTGATCGCCAAGTTCGACCTGCCCGACATCGGCCGCGCCAACGCGCGCTTCGACCGCGACAAACTTTTCTGGATCAACGGCGAGTATATGCGCGCGGCAACGCTCGAGTCGCTCGTTCCCTTTGCCCACAAAATCCTGAACGCGCACGGCATCAAGACCGATGGCGTCGATCCGGCTTACTTCAGCGCCGCGCTCGCCATCGTGAAGGAGAAGATCAAGCTCGGACGCGAGTTGCCGGAGTGGATGGGCTACTTCTTCACCGAAGATTTCGCCTTCGACGAGGCGGCGACAAAGAAGGTCTTCACGGCGGATGGACTTGGACATCTCAATGCGCTGCGCGAGAAGCTCGCCGCGCTCGATGCGGCCAAGTTCACCGCTGCCGGCCTCGAAGGCGAGTTCAAGTCACTCGCCGCCGCGAGCGGCCAGAAGATCGGCGCCTACATCCATCCTGCCCGCCTCGCCACCTCGGGCCGTCCCGTCGGCCCGAGCCTCTATCATCTGCTCGAGGTATTGGGCAAGGAGCGCGTGATGAACCGCATCGCCCGCGCGCAAAAGCAATTCGGCGCGGCGTAGTTCCCTCCATGACCGATGGCCCCTCATCCTCGACGGCCGTCTCCGTGACGCCGGTGGATCTGCGGCCGCTGACGACGAGCGAGTTGATCGACCGCGGCTTTGCGCTTTACCGCGCGCACTTCGCCGGTTTCCTGCTCCTCGCCCTGCTGTGCCAGGCGGCGCCGCTGCTGGGTCAGTTGCTCCTGACCGAGCTCAATCTCAACCCGACGCAGGAAGAACTGACCAACGGTCTCACGGTCAATCCGGCCAGGTTTCTGGAAAAGGTTGGCCTCATCATGGCGATCATCATGACCGCGCAGTTCGTCGTTTTCGCCTTGGAGGTCGTGATCACGTTCTACATTTCCGACGCTTATCTCGGGAAAATTCCCTCGGTAAAAGAAAGCCTCGGCAAACTTTCGAGCTGCCTCGGGCCGGCGATGTGGACCTGCCTGCTCAATCGCGTGATGATCGCGCTCACGCTGATTTTTCCCACCATCGCGGGCACCGCGATTTATTTCTACTCGCAGGTCTACCCGCCCGAGGACTTCGTTCCGCTGCTCTGCTTCGCCGTCGGCGCGGTCACACTGCTGGTGGCGTCGCTCGCGCCGGTGCTCATCGTTTTCATGCGGCTGATGGTGACCGTCCCTGCCCTGGCCCTCGAAAAGCTCTCCGGCTGGAAGGCGATCCAGCGCTCGTCGCAGTTGGTGCGTTACGATCCCGGCCTCGGCTTTCTCTACTGGGGCGAAATGCGGCTGAGTTTTCTCCTGCTGCCGCTCTTCATCATCGAGCTGCTCATCCTTTCGCTCACGGCGCTGCCGAAGGCCGTGCAGCAATTCGGCGAAGCCGCGCAGCACGGAAGCACCGGCAACTTGTTCGCGGCGACGCCGGACGCGGTGACGATTGCCAGCCAGATTCTCATGTTCCTGGCCGGCTCGCTCATTCTGCCGCTTTACTCCATCGCCACGACGCTTTTCTATTACGACATCCGCATCCGCCGCGAGGGCTTCGACCTCGAGTATATGAGCAGCCAGTTGGGAGAGCGCACGTGAAGCGCGTGCTCATCCTGGCCGCGCTGCTCGCGCTGCTGGCTCCGCTTCGTGCCGACGACAATCCGGCGACTGCGCCCGCCGTGACCGATCCCGCCCAAGTCGCCCGGCACTTCCACGAGGTCGCCGCCCGGCCCGAGTTCGCCGACGCGGGCGATTCCAGCGCCAATCCGCGCCTCGAGGACCTGTTCTCGGAGTGGTTCAAGAATCTCGGCAGACGCATCGGCGAGTTCAAGTACGCGAGCCGCATGCCCGCATTTGAGTCGCTGCTGATGTCGCTCCTCGTGGCTTTTTCGCTGGCCATTGTCGCCTACATCATGCTGCGCCTCACCCGCGGCCATCATTGGACGCGGCGCGAGGCCGATTCCCCCGCGGTGGACGAGCAAACCCCGCGCGCTCCGGAAACCTATAACGCGGAAATCACGCGCGCGGTGGAAACGCGGGACTGGCACGCGGCCTGGCTCGCGGCGTGGCGTCAGTTCCTCTCGCGCCTCGAACGCCGCAGCCTCGTCGAGGCCGACCGCACGCGGACCAACCGCGAGTACCTCGGCCAGTTGCGCGGCCAGGCGCTGCCCGCGACTTCGCTGGTGCTGCTCACCGCGATGGTCGATGCGTACGACCGCGCCATCTACGGACGCGCGCCTATCGGCGAGGCGGAATGGAACGATTTCCACCAGCAAATTAAAGAGGCCGCGCTGCTGCTGCACCTCGACGACAGGCTCTCGCCGGAACCGGGAGCCGCGGCGTGAAGCAGCGCAACACCGGCTACGTCCGCGTGCTGCTCGTCGTGCTCGCGGTCGTCATCCTGCTCGTTTTCATCAATCGCGGGGCGAAGCATGTGCACCACGACACCTGGCTGCCGTCGAGCTACAATCCCGTCGGCGCCGGGAGCATGGCGTTTTTCGAGACGCTGCAGGACTTGCACTGGCCGGTCGAGCGCTGGCGCGATCCGCTCAGCCGCCTCGATCGATATGGCTCCGGTAACACGTTGATCATCACGCGATCGCGGACCGGCGCGCCGCCCGTCACCTTCACCGACCAGGAACAGGAACTCCTGCTCGACTGGACCCGGAAGGGCAACACGCTGGTGCTGCTCGGCGCCATGGCCGACTGGGACGACACGCGCGACTTGCTGCGCGCGGCCGGCTTTGGCGTGCCCGAAAAGGCACCCAATGTGGACATGCTCTGGCGGGTCTTGCGCACACAGGCCGAGGAAAGCGTTGAAATTCCAGCCGCGCCCGGCTCGGGCTTCAGCGGCACGCTCGTCCTGCCGAAGACCGAGCCGTTGCCGCCCATTTCGGTTGAAGGCACGCGCGTCCTTTTCGGGCAGGCACGCAATGCCTTTCTGGTTTCCGTACCGTACGGCGGCGGACGCGTGATTTGCGGAACCTCCGACCGCCTGCTCAGCAACACGTGGCTGGCCAGGGGCGACAACCTCGCGGCGGTGCTGGCCCTCCTCGCGCCGAAGGGCCAGCCGCCGCACCATCTCTTCTTCGAGGAAAGCCATCACGGCTTCTCCGCGGTCTACGCCATGGTGCACCTGCTCGACCAGCCCGGCGTGCGCTTCGCCGGCATGCTGTCCTTGCTGGGCGCGCTCGCGTTCTTCGCCAGCTCGCTCGTGCGTTTCGGGCCGGTCATCCCGCTGCAGCCTCCGCAGGGCCGCTCCACGCTCGAGTTCGTCGACTCCATCGCCGATCTCTACCTGCGCGCCGACCTGCGCAACGACACGATGCAGTACCTTTTCGCCGAGACCCACCAGCAGGTGCTGCAGCGGCTCAACCTGCCGCCCACCGCATCGCATGAGCTCATCAGCACGCGGCTCGAACAGGCCCATCCGCATTTGGCCAAATGGAAAAAACTGGCGCAACGCTTCGATTCGAATGACTATGTGCAAGGCCTGCCGCCCGCGGGATGGCTCCGCGTGGCCAAGGACCTGATTGAAATCAAGACCGCGATGGCATGAACTCGACTCTCTCGATCCGCGCGGCGGAAATCCGGCAGGAAATCAGGAAGGTCATCGTCGGCCAGGAAACGCTGATCGAGAAGACGCTCATCGCGCTGCTGGCCGGCGGCCACGTGATCCTCGAGGGCGTGCCCGGCCTCGCCAAGACGCTCTTCGCGCGCGCGCTGGCTGCGAGCCTGCACGTCAGCTTCCGCCGCATCCAATTCACGCCCGACCTGATGCCGAGCGATCTCATCGGCACGAACGTTTTCCAGCCCGACTCACACACGTTCAAATTCCTGCCCGGCCCGGTTTTCTGCGACATCCTGCTCGCCGACGAAATCAACCGCACGCCGCCCAAGACGCAGTCGGCGCTGCTCGAGGCGATGGAGGAAAAGCAGGTCACGGTCGATGGCACCTCGCTGGTGTTGCCCGAGCACTTCTTCGTCATCGCCACGCAGAACCCGATTGAGTACGAGGGCACATTCCCCCTGCCCGAGGCGCAAACGGACCGCTTTCTCTTCAAGATCAAGGTCGACTATCCCACCCCGGCGGACGAACTGACCCTGCTGCAACAGCCGCCCTTCACCGGCAAGGTGGAGGAGATCGTGCAACCGCGCGCCACGGCGGAGGACTTCGCCCTCATCCGCGGCGAGATCGAGGCGATCACCATCGACCAGACCATCTACGACTACACGCTGCGCCTTCTCACCGCCTCGCGCCAAAGCCCCCTCGTCGCCCTCGGCGCCAGCCCTCGCGCCGGCCGCAACTGGATCCGCGCCGCGCGCGTGCTCGCCTCGCTGCGCGAGCGCGCCTTCGTCACGCCGGACGACATCAAGGAGCTTGCCTACCCGATCCTGCGTCATCGCCTCATCCGCAAGCCGGAAACCGAAATCGAAGGCACGACGGTGGAACAGGTGATTGACCAGTTGCTCTCTTCCGTGGAAGTGCCAAGGTAATACTATGGAATCCGACGGCTTCAATGGACTCGCGGTCTTCATCGTCGTGGCCGTCATCACCGGCGTCTTGTGCTATCTCGCGGTGATGCAGTCCCGGGTGAAAAAGCAGATCGAGGAAAGCCGCCGCGAACGCGAGCGCGCCGAACTCATCCCCGCCAACACCCCTTTCATTCCGACGACGTTAGGGGTTCCGCCGAATATCGGTCGCGACGTCATCAACGACGTCACGCCCTCGTCGCTGCCCATCATCACAACCGGTGGCACGCTGCCCCCGGAACCTGACAGCGGCGACTCGGAGTCCGGCGGAAGCGGCTTGGATTCCGACAGCGGCGCTCCCGGAAGCGATGGCGGCGGCCATTCTGGCGGGCATCCTTAAACCGGCGCGTTGAGTCCGCCGCGGCCATGGTCTTCCTTCCCCGCTTCTACTTCATTCTGGTCACGGCGATCCTGCTTGCGCTCGCCTCCGCATGGGCGCCGGGCGGCATGGAGATGAGCCTGCTGCTCACCCTCCTGCTCACCTGCGCCGTGCTGGCCGACGTTGTCCTGATTCCCCGCGAGACACTGAGCGTCCGGCGCAACGTCCAGCCTATCCTGCGCCAGTCGCAGCCGTTCACCGTCGAGCTCGTGCTGCTGAACCAGAGCGACCGGGCGGGCCTTTTCCACATCGTCGATTCACCGCCCATCGATTTTGCCGGCACCGGCCACGCATTCTCCATTTCCCTCAAACCCCGTTTGGAAACGAAGCACGGTTACCTCGTCAGGAGCTACCGCCGCGGCAACTTCACCTTTGGCGCGGTCTATTATCGCATCACCGGGCCACTCGGACTCGTCCAGCACCAGGGCAAAGCCGAGCTGCCGCAGGCGGTGCAGGTGCTGCCCGACCTGTCCGGCGAAGGCTCGCGCGACCTGCAACTCGCGCTCGCCGGCGCGGCCCAGGCCGGGCAGCGCAAATCGGCGCGGCGCGGCGAAGGCAGCGAGTTCGAGTCGCTGCGCGAGCACCAGCGCGACGACGACTTCCGCCACATCGACTGGAAGGCCTCGGCCAAGCGGGGCAAACTCATCAGCCGCCAGTATGAAACCGAGCGCGACCAGCGGCTCATGATTCTCCTCGATACCGGCCGGCTCATGAGCCCGAAGATCGGCTCGTACCGCAAGCTCGACTACGCCATCAACGCCTGTGTTCACCTCGCGCAGGTGGCGTTGCACAAGGGCGACTTCGTCGGCTACGCCATCTTCAACGATGAACTGCTCGCCTTCGCCGAGCCGCGGAAGGGCCAGGCGCAGATGTCCCACTTCGTGCGCAACCTCACCGCGCTGCAGGCCACGCGGCACGAGTCGGACTACGCCGCGCTCTTTCATAAGGTGATGCGCCGTTGCTCGCGCCGCACCCTCATCGTCTGCTTCACCGATCTCGCCGACGCGCATTCGGCCAGCACGCTGCTGCAGGCGGCGCTGCCGCTCATGCCGCGGCATCTGCCGGTGATCGTGACCGTGAGCAACTCGGAAATTCTCGCCGTGACCCGGAAGCCCCCCACGACTGAGTTCGAAGTCTATCGCCACGTCGCCGCCACGGAAATCTGGGGCGACTACCAGCGCACGTTGCGCGCCCTGCGCAGCCGCGGCGTCGCCACGGTCAGCGTGCCCGCGCAGGAATTGAGCACGGCGGCAATCAACGAATATCTGCGCATCAAGGAGACGGCGCGGTTGTAGACGCCCGTTTTCCCGTCAACAGCAGATAGAGCCAGAACGACACGCCAATCGTCAGTCCTACAACCGCCTTGAACCAAGGCCAGTACTGCTCGGGAGAGATGAACGCCTCGATGCCACCCGAGATGACGAGAGCCGGGATGCAGGCGATGGCCATGCGCACGGCGTCCGGTCCCATCCGCGCCAAAGCGTCCCCGCGCGAATAAGAGCCGGGATTCAGCAGCGCGTTGGCGATGACGTAGCCGCCCGCTCCGGCAAGGACGATCGCGCTGATCTCCAGCAAGCCGTGACCCGCGACGAAACTGAAGAGCGCGCCGAGCAGCCCGTAGTCCGCGCAAAGCTTGATGCTCACACCGAGCATGAAGCCGTTTTGAAAGAGGATCCAAGTCGTAATCAAGCCAAACGACAGTCCGCCCGCGAAGGCGAGCAGCGCGACGGAAATATTGCTGGTGAAGAGGAAGGTGGAAGCCACCGCCGCGGGGACCACGCTAAAAATGCTCCCGGTCCACATCTGGCCCGAATAGATTGAATTAAGGACGTTGGTCGGCAGGACGATGGAGGCGGCGCGCTCGTCGAACTGCACCGCGGACAAGCCGAGCGCGATGCCGAGCAGAAAAATAATGGCCGACCACGCCACGGCCTGCAGGTGCGCACGCACGGCGACCGGGATGTCGTTGAAAACGAAGCGGCCGGTTGCCGAGGGCGAGAAGCGGTGCGCGCGGTAAATCTGGTTATGCGCGCGCGCGACGAGTTGGTGAAGAAAAAGCAGCAGCGTCGTGCCGCGATAATGTGTCTGCGCAAAAGCGAGATCGCCCGTCGTCGCGCGGTAGTGGGCGGAGAGCTCGCGCAGGAACGAGCGATCCGTCTTGCGCGGCCCCTTGGCCTCGATGTAGCCGAGCATCTCCTCAAGCTTTTGCCAGCGCGGCCGGCCCCTGCGAACGAATGTGCCAAGATTCATGGAAGCTGGAATTTAGCCGCAAAAGAGCGC
>Ga0116229_10008313_pt1 | contig 16172 bp, 9 predicted proteins | sample S1TSphgellanicum_3_FD_87313 | JGI IMG/M metagenome (GOLD analysis project Ga0116229, IMG submission 87313) | Host-associated microbial communities from peat moss isolated from Minnesota, USA - S1T2_Fc - Sphagnum magellanicum MG | ecosystem: Host-associated > Plants > Peat moss > Unclassified...
TTAAAAAAAAAATAAATAAAAAAATAAAAAGAGAGAAAAAAAAAATAAATTGTTTATAATTTGTTTTTAATATGACACCACCCCCCCCCCCCCCCCCCCCATTTGGTGAAGTTGGTAAGTAGTTGCAAAAGTAGTCGCAAATGACACATACTTGCATGTAGTCACAAATAAGATGGTTACATACCCCCACATTTCTTATAGTGTTCATCTCAATTTGAAACTAAAACCATAATAAATTAAAGTTAGGTTAACCATCATTGTCAAAGTTGTTTGGCCCATCAAATTCATTTGCACTTTGTGGATCATTGTCATGATTATCTTGATTTGTTCCAACAATAACATTTACCAAACCTATAGGCACGAGTGGAACTCCTCCAACAATAGTGGTTATTTGAGTTACCTCAAGAATTGAAATTGGAGCTTGTAAATTAGTGTAACTATCATCATTCTCAATTCTAAACATATCCAAATCAATAAGGTCAAAGTTGACATCCCTTGTTATTTGTTTCCCACGTGGATATTTGCGTAAAACTACCTTCCACCCTTTTTCCTTTGGATCAATAGAAAAAAACACTTGTTCTACATGAATTGGGAAATCAAAAGAAATGGGAATTAAAGAATTGAAATTAACGAGTGTGAAGTTATACTCATCTATTTTGATTGTTGCATTATTCCTTGTGTAATTTACTTTCACCCAATTGTATAAAAACATTATAATATTGAGTACCCCATAGTTGAGCTCCAATATCTCTTCAATCCAGCTTACACATTCTAGCTTTGCAAGGATAAGTCGTTGATCATTTGGTCTTGCAGCGCATTCTTGTTCAAATGTAGCAACAATGCCACTATCCTTTGTGGTCAAATGTTCTTCACCTCTTGAAACACATAAGTGGTTTCAAAAGCATACATTACACGATATGTGGTAGCTTCCAATGTTGACGAGACGGACATATGTCAATTGTTTCACCAAATTTGATGGCTAAGGATATGGTAATCCTTACCCAAATTAGAAAAATGGGGCAACTTCTACAAGGTTATTTGGGAATATAGGAGCTTTACCCCAGGATCAACAAATAGCTCATAAAAACTCTCATTTTTCTTCATTCATATCCCAACTTCTATAATGTGTTTCCTACCATCACAATTTAGCCATGGGTTAGTTCAAGCATAACAACCAAGATATACAAATTATAAATGTTGTGACTTGTATCCAATGTAAAGCTCCAACTTATAAGTGGACTAGAATATGGGTCATGGTGTCAAAGAAAGGAAGAAATTCCTTCTCCAACAATACCAATATGATTCCCACATCATTCTTGAGTTTAACCATTGTTGTTGGGTCCATAATTTTGGCACATAATTTTTTGAACACAAAACTTAAACAAATGATGGCCATTCTGCAACCTTTTGCCATTAAATGTCACATGCATAATGGCAAAATGTCTTACATCATCACATTAAAATCCCTTGAGATCATTATCCTTCTAAACTTGTTTCTTCAATGAAAACACATAATGAATGAGAGTTTTCAAGTTTATAATGATTTGCATGAACCACCTTTTTTCCTCATTTGTCAAAACATATAGAGCTATAGGTTTAATGAACCCAACCCCATTAGCTTGTGGCCAAATTCCACATTGTTCCATATCTCCCGGATTGTTATAATATCCTTGGCATCAAAGATAGTTTTAATTACATTTTCACACAAGTTTTTCTTGTAGTGCATGACATCCAAGGTGTTACAAATGAGCAATTACTGGCAATAATAAGAACCACATTAGTCACTACTACAGACATGTAGTATTTATATGACTTAGACATGTAAATCAACAAGCTAGCTAGAATCCATGTTAATATGTAACATAACTAGTTGAAATTCAATGTTTTTGGCTTGCAATGTTTATTTCCCAATACGAAAGTTTGAACATGATGTTATGTCGCTTGTGCAATGTCTACGTACAAGGTCATGTTTTGAGCCATCTATATTTCGTAGACCTTGCAACCATGTTTTTTGTTCCTTGCCCCATTTTATGATATTTGATGCAATCACTCACATAATAGCCACCTTGTTTTCTGTTTTGCCATTAAAATCAGTCCAAACTTGTTGATAGGGATGGGTCCTTGGTAGATAATGTTGACTCCCACAATAAATCATTTTCTTTAATTTCCTTGAAGAATGAACTTCTGTAGTTAGGGCACAAGATGGGCATCCCACATGACTTTGGTAACACATTCTGCAATCAATCCATAGGTTGGAAAGTCATGTATACTCCACATACACATAGCCTTCAAGTTGAATGTTGCCCCCTATAATGAATCATAAGTTTTAACACCATTCCACAACATATGTAATTCCTCAATGAGAGGCTCCAAGTACACATCTATGTTTCCCGATGTCATAGATTCCTTGCTAGGAATTATTATGGCCAACATCATAAAATAACGTTTTGTTACCAACCAAGGGGGAAAATTGTAATTAAGTAAAACAACTGGCCATGTAAAGTGACATGAACTCAAATCACCAAAAGGGTTCACCCCATCTAGTGCTAACCCTAATTAGATTTTTTTGTTCAACTGCAAAATCCGATCACTTTCCAATAATGTGCTTCCAACTTTCGGAATCTGACACACCCGGAATTAAGCCATCTATGCTTGCTCCATCTTTGTGCCTCCAAATCAACAATTCTACCAAAGTTTTGCACATGTACATCTATAACAATTGTGGATTCAAAGGAAAGTGTTTCCTTGGAATACTTTGTGAGTTCTCCACAAACCTACTAGTATTACATTTTGGACACACCCTTGAATGTTTTAGGGTGCCCTTAAAAAGGACACAACCATTTGTGTAGCTATGAATGTAATCATAATTCAAACCAAGTTATTTAATTAACTTAAAGGCCTCATAAGTTGTGACTAACATGGTGTTCCCCTTTGGTAGCAGCTATTTATGAAACAAGGAAAATAATTCATCCATGAAAACATTGTTTAGCCCATGGACCATGTTAAAATTCAACAATAGTAACATGGTGGATAACATGTTTTTAGAAGATCCTTCAAACAACGAGCTTGATGTTTTAATGATCTTTGATTCTATTATAACTTCATGTCGTCCTTGGTCATCTGGGATGTGAATGTCCATTTGTGGATTCTCCAAAGGCTAAATGATTGGTGGGTTTTTTTTTTTTCAAACCCCTATTGTAAATTGTCAAATCTAGCAAATGCTTCAACAACCATCCTATGAAGTTGAACTTCTAGGTGAAGCCTAGGAACATTAACCATGGGTGTTGTTGGGTTCCTAGCATGTACATCCATGTGGCAACCATTAGATTGTAATGCAGGTTCATGTCTTGTTTCTTGTCCATGGATCAAAAAATTCATTTATGCCAAGTTAGTACCATCCTTTGAACTGCAATTTTCTAAATCCACAATGGTTCCTTCCTAGGTTCTATAACCCTTACATAATTAGGGCATTTAAAATTAAGTGTTATTATTTAAATTAGAAAATTGAGAATTGAATGGAATAAGTGGGGGTAATCCATACCACCATTGGCCATTAGAGATATGGGTCCCATCCATTTTGTCTCAAATCTTTTTTAATTGTGCCATGGGTTTGTATTCTTGCACCATGGCAACATGTACAAAGGAATTCATGACTAGTTCAACCTTTTCAAATTTGCCTCAAGGTTTTCGAAATCAGATAGTGCTTGGGTGTCAATATGCCATTGAATTTGTCCATTTGGCAATGGTGCCCCTCTTGCCAATCCACACAATAACATGTAGAAAATATGCAAAACATTAAATACAAGTTAGACCATGCCATATACATTAATGTGGTAGCAAAAGGAATTCATTGCTTACATTGTTGAATTTGCATGTGACTACACCTAACTTGGAAGAGATATTACCAAATTTCTAAAACTAACCCAACTTCCAAGCAATGTAATGTACACATACTTTGTAATTAGTATGTATAGAAATATAAACACAAATTGTGTGGACTACAATAGTTTATTGGTTATGCCAATTTGGTAATTATGGCAAGCTTGCAATAACAAAATCCACATTTAATGGAAGGGGTTTTCAAGGTGATTTAGAAATGTACATATTACTTAAAGCAATAATAATATAACTAATAACATAAACTTATATGTATTGAACAATGTACATACTAAGAATCAAGATTGAAAATAGTATGTACAAGCATTAATTTTTAATGTTAAAAATAAATTTTAGTGTTTTTAGGTATACAAGCATCACAACAACACATCTTGGGTTTTACAATTGGTTAATAAAACGACTATTATCTTTCTTGACTATAATTGTAACAAGTTCATGTTAATGATTGGGTAATTGTAAAGGACATTGTGGTGGGCCATGTGGCATTATGGTTTTGTGACTATAGTCGATATCATGACTTGATGGTTTTTGCACAAATATCATAATTTCAAAAGAAAATTTTAATGTATTTTTAATCATCCAAAATTAGGTAATAACAAAATTCCATTGATTTTTGTAATTTTTGATGAATAATAACAACTTATGGTCATGTGATGTTGATGTGGCATGCCAAATGGCAATGAGGTTGATTAAAGTTGCAACACCTCATGACTTGTGACACTAATTTCACATCATGATTCATGTCATTGATTTGATGAATTAATTTCATTTATTAACTAGTTGAAATTTTTTGTCCTTCGCATTTAATAATGATTCGGTCTTCCATGTGATAATGACATAACAAGCCATTTGACAACAAGGTGCCACAAATTTTCATGGCAATCCATGATTTTTTGCGACACCATAAGTTTTTGTGTGTCTTGAATTTATGGCACTAATATTTTTCATGGCGTACCATAATTTTTTGTGTGCCATGAGATTTTTGAAATCATGAATTCACATACATGTGCATGCATACAAAACAATCTATTGTTAATTTATAATTATGACTATAATATTAATAGTCATTTTGAAAAAAATGACACATAACTCTTTGACTTTTTAACTACTTAACACATTAATTTATGTTAACACACCTATTAAGTTAACGTATATATGTAGGTTACTTTGTAAAAACCTACTTTGTAATACAAGCTACCTTGTAAGTTACTTAACCAAACATAAGAAATTTACTACATCTAGTATGTTTAAATATATTTAGAATAGGTTACTTTACTAATAGGTTAACCTAGGTAAGCTTGCTTAAGTTCTTAGCTTTAGGTTTTTTGTCAAGTCAACCTAGGTAACCTCATTACATGATATTTTATCAAGTTTGTAACCACCTCAAGTTTGTGCAATTAGATGTAACTATCATGCAACATAATTATCCCATGTTTATTTTTTAGATTAAGAATGTTTAGGTTAACCTAAACTAAGTTAGTAAGTAGTATAGGTTGACAAATTAATTCATCTTAAGTCAACTTAGGGAGGTCTCATCACAAACTTAACATCTCATGATTTAGTATTGGAAATCGTGCAAAATTTGTTCAATCATAATTCATATATTTTATGCATTAATATCATGCATTGAAAACACATTTGAAACACAAATTAATTACACTTTGAGAAAAATGGGTGTTTTGCAATTGGCCTTGCAACTCAATTATAACTTAATCAAACAACTTATTTTCAATTACTATGCAACTCCATTATAACTACACCCATGATGTCATGTTGATGTTATTAATTGTCATTCATTTATTAAAATTTGACATGTGGAATTATGAAGATTTTTGGACATAAATGATTTTTTGAAATATTGATCTCCATTATCCATTTTGATTGTTAATGATGGTCTGAGATTGTAACATGTGGCATAATTGAAAATTGTCACATGGAATACTAAATATATTATGGAAAAAATATAAATTATAAATATTATTTTAGTAGTTAAGTAGGTCATACATAACCATAGGTTGGTAGGTTTTAAAACTTACATACTTACATATTTACCTAGGACCTACGTACCTACATAGGTAGGTAGAAAAGTAGGACCTACTTATTTACCTAGGTAGGCAAGTAGGTAAGAAAGCACAAGACTAAATGCATTAAAGAATAGCCATGAAATTTTGTTTTTTATTTTATGTTTTGCCTTTTGGTTAAGTTTTTTTCAATTCATCCCAAAATGGCACATGTATTTTAATGTAAGAACATATAAGAACAAGCCTTCTTTATATAGTTTGTAATATGGGATTTGAAGACAAAACATTTGGGTTAAATCTTTTAGTTGTTCATTAGTTGTAATTAAATTGTAATTAAGTTGCAACTATAACACTTAAACGTTCAAGGCAAGCCAAATTCAAGGGGAGGGCTTCATTGTTTTTGGTGTCTAAAAAAAACTTGAACCCCTCCTATTAGTGTGTTTAGTGCACTAAAAATCATCAAAAATAGGATAAAATTGACAAAGTTATGGCCCCTCAAAATAGAGGGGATCAAAAATTCAAAAAAACAAACCACCAAATGTTAGAAAGGCCAGTTCCTAAACACTCAAAAAATTCCTTGTATGTTGTTTTGTTGCTATTAGAATTCAAAGATGATTTGTAAAACTTTAGGTGATGTTCCTATAACACTTTAAATCGTTTTAAATGAATAAGAAATCAGAAAGTTATGAGGTTTGAAAGTAGGAGGGGTTGAAAGAGAACCAAAAAAAAAAGGTTTTGTAAGTTGAAAGCTTATTTCTTTTCTTGTTATATTTTCATTATTCATTTTCCTTTGCACTTTGAAGATGATTTTTAGAACTTGAGGTAACGCTCCCATAACATTTTAAATCATTCAAAATGAAACACATATGATGAAAATATAAATAACTGATGAATATGTATCCTTATTAAATTATAAGTAGTTGTATTATAATCATAACATAGTTGAACGATAATACTTTAATAGTGGTGCACTAGTGGCCATGTTAATCGTATCAATGGGAATCATTATTGAAATTCAATTGCAAATGTATACCATAATGGGTGGTGGGGATGTGGACACATGGCATGATCACAAGTATGTACATTGTACATTAATTGTAACATAGTTATTACTTTAATGACACATTTACAATAGTTCTAAAGTAATTGCCACATGCAACTCTTTAAAAAATCAAACATGGTTGACTACATATGTATGTATGATGGATATAAATTACCATATAGAAAACCCATTTCAACTCACTTGCAACTATAATACAACTAATTGATTTTTTGACATGACAATTTATTTATTGATACATTGTATTTCTAAGGGGATAATTGCATAGTAGTTGTATTACATAAGGGATAGTTGCATAACAATTGTATATGATTTGTTTTTTAAATTTTAGTTGCAAGGTAGTGTGGTTTCGACGGATGCAATTTCTCATAATGTTGAAAAATGTGAAATCCGTGTGACATTTGTTCATTCATAGTTTCGTACTTCATTCGTTGAAACATTTATTCGTGTGTCAAATATGTTTTCAATGCATGATACTCGTGTAAAAAATGTACAAACCTATGAATGAACAAACTTTGCATGATTTTTATTATTAATTTGTCACATGTTAAATTTGTGATGCTAGGTCTAGGTTAGATTAGTAGGTAATAGGTAGGTTGACCTAGGTCAACCTAGGGTTGCCAAGGTTAATTCAAGGCTAAAAAGTTTGAGCTTTATAAATTTGTGTTAAATATAATTAGTATAAAAAAATGTGATGGTGCAATGGATGAAGACTTGAACCCCAAAGTGAAGGTGAAAGGTTCAAATCCTTACTCTCGCAACCTACAATACCTAAGCCACTTGGTTTAAGTTAGGTAGCCTAGTCTAGGCTTCTTGGGCTAGGAGTCCAACGTTTATTTTTAATTTAGGCCACTTAGCCTATGTTAGGTAGCATAGGTTGCCCAACATAAATAGCTAGCCTAATTAAATTAAGCTAAGTTGACTTTTGGCTACACTAGTTACATGGGTTAAATTAGATTGACTTTTGGTCATGTGCAATGACTCATAACATGTTTATAGATTTTTAACACATGTCATCCATCCACCAAGGTACTGTTATAACACAAGTAGTCACATAAAATGACTAAGTTGAAATGGCATGCATTTTACACATCATACCAAAGTTAATGATAACATGAAATTTCACTATTATAAAAAAATTATTTAAAATCCTAGTCATTAAAATGATTGGGCTTTGCAACTAAATGTTCCTTGTGACTAAATGGGTGAAACAACATGGGTTTAACAACTCATTAATCACTAGTCACATATGTCCTTTTTGACTAGTATGTAGTTGTGAATACTAGTTGCAAAACCCAAAACGTGTTGTTGTGCATGTGATTAACTTTGTTATAATAGCTTGAAGCTTGTGAACATATTATTGGGGTAGTGCACACTACATAATTCCATATAAGTACAAAAAAAACCAGACTTTTTACCGCATGGTTGTTAAAGAAGTTATCTCTTTAGTTTATGAAATGTAGACAAATGTCAATGCACACAACTACTTGTGCATTATTGGAATAGTTTTGAGGTGGGTAGCAAAGAAATAAGCCATGGAACTTCTAACTAAAAACCTACAAGTGTCACTTGAGGAGGGAATAGTAGGGAGCATGGGCAAATATACTTGTCAATGTATTTGATGTAAAGGGTGTAGAGTGGGAATACAATGGCAAAGTCACATTTTTGTTAGAAGGGAAATTGGAGGGTGGGAGAACATTGTAATGTGGGATAAGGGTTGTTGTTCACTTCATGCATTGGCATTTACGATCCAAATTGATAAGGAGGTGATGGAGGTCACAAGTGTGTTTGAAGTTGCAAGAGACTATGATAAGGTTTGTCTAAGCATACTTGCGGAAAAAGAGGCAAAATTTGCAACAATTTTTGGATCAAATTAGAAGTGAGCTCTTAATTCAAGCTATTTCCTTGTAGAGCATTGTAGGTTTAAAGAACTTTTGAACTAAGTTTCTTGCAAAATAATTTTTTTGTCGAAGTTTGTAAGGTTAAATAATTGGGCAACATTTATGTGTAAAGCTTTAGGTTTCTTCCTTAAATCTTCTTTTCATTTAATTTTTGGATAAAGTTCAACAATGTGTGCTCACCTGTTCATCCAATGTGTTAAACTTTGAAAATTTGAATTTTAGCTACAATTAATGTTTTGTTCTCACCTTTTCCAATTCCTTCTTCTCATTCTATTTGTTTGATCTTCTTAAATTAATCCTCATTCTCCTTTCATTCACTCTCACATGCATTTGTAATAGTTTTGGCGTTTTTTTTTCCTTTTATTGTCGTGATTTTGAATGTTGCATGGACAAATCAATTGAAAACAATGTCACTTTGGTTCTTGTTCAAATTTGACGTTTGAAAGTGAATATGACCCAACATTCAAGCTTCAATGTAACACGTGCCTTCGCAAGTATGCAATAATTGCGGTTAAGAGTAGTTCTGAATCAAACAGAGGAGCTAAACTATTAAATTAAAAATTTGATCAAGAAAAAAATGTGGACTCCAATAAGGAATTTGGTGAAGAAGACATGAAAGACAAAGCTATAGATACATTTGATGATAGTTTTAGAGGAGGAAAAAATTGTGAAATAGGTTTTTCTTCCTAAAACCCTACCTATTATCCCAAAGTGTTTACTTTGGTGACCAAATTGTTGTTGACAAAATATTTTTCCTTTTGAAGATCTTTAATTTGCTCTAGTTTATAAAATTATGAGATTTTGTGTGACCCATTTTTGTTTTTCAATTTTCCATTCTTTGTTTTTTTGGGGGGTTTTTGCACATTGCCTTTTGCATTTGACAACCTTTAATTTTGCAAGTTGAAGCCTAGGTAAATCACAAATTCTAGTGTTGGGTGCTCTTTGTAAGTTTTGTTTTTACAATTTTATTTTATGTTGATGTGCTTTCAACTTGAAGTACCAAACATTATGTGTGTTTTGCAATGGGCCAACAAAATTCCACTAACCCTAACCCTAAGACTAACATTTCGTGTTCATGTTTGAAAAGAAAGGACAATGTGTAGACCTCCAACCAAAGTAGTGGACAATGTGGAAACAACCAAAGTCTAGTTTTTTTGACAAGCTTGTGGGTCACCAAGATGTAGTATTTCAACCCCCACATCACAACAAAATGAGTCGAACTCTGATGGTGATGGGATTTTGAATAAATAAACAATAAAGGAAACTATAAACTCCTTGCCTATTACAATTGTTTTGATTAACATTCATGAAGTTGGCACTTTTACTCAACATTTTCCTTGAGATAATAGAGGTTTGGATGGATTTCCTTTAAATCAAATTCTTTATTGATTTTGGTTTACACTTATTTATGTCATTGACGTTTCATTTTATTTTTCTTTGAATAATGTAGGAATGTCTTAGGATACTGGAATGCATGTGATGGAGAATACGTGCTACATGTACCATAAGGCCCACTTGAGGTGTTGTATGGAATATTGAATTCACAACTACCTTTTCAGAACTCGTGCTTCTTGGATGGCCCATGTTCACTATTCTCCCAACTCCACAACCATACCAACTTCTATTGCCTATCATTCACAACCATCATCCGATTAGTACCCACATGTGGCAACAACAAAAAACTAGTACACTCATATGCCTTTGCAAAACCTTGTCTACCCACAAATGCCTCAAACATCCAATCAATACCCACAACCCCTACCAACATCTACTCATTACAATTTAGGTGCTACACCCTCCTTTCAATACCCCCCATCCTCTTAATACACCCCAATTTGACATACACCACCTATTTAATTCCCCACAACCCCAAATCCAAATTCCACGCCATCTAGTCAATACCCCCCAATCCCATTGGCCCCTTCCAATCATTATTTGCCAATGCAACAAACCCTTTTAACATGGCTTGTAATTCTGTGACCAATGCATGTGCAAGGAGGATTGCCTATTATAGTAAGTAATTCAACAAGCCTTGCATATCCTGTAAATGTACAAAAAACATTTGGAGGTTAGTCCAATGTAGGTGTCAATTTTATTGCAAGTGTATCTACCTAGTTAGATAGCACAATGGTTTCATTTTATCCACATTCTCGATAAGCTGAACAAAAGGTTAGGTGTTGAGTGTTGGACAAGGTAATGAAAAGGCTTGGGATAAAAACAAATGAACTTTGTGGTAAGGATTAAAAACCCATTGTGCATGGTAATCTAGAGGGCATATTTGTTGGTGGTGGCAAGGTTAATTGGTTAACTACACTTTGAGGTTATGTTTTGAAACTCAATCCAATTATTGACGACATTTGTAGGCAACCTATTGAAAAGTTGGAGGCAATAAAAAAGGCTTTGGAGATTGGGTTTGAGTCCTTGGACCATCCCCTTGTTTACAAGTATGTCAAAGATCAAGTGGTTGTCTTGAAAAGTAGGCGTGGATGGTTGAAAAAAATGGGAAAAGGTGAAGACAGACTGTGGAATTGATCTAAAGCACATTGGGAGCAATTGATTGAAGTTCTAGCACAAGAGGAGAATGTTGTAAAGGCCATTCCAATGGCAAAAATTTGAATAGTTCAAATGACACCATCCTAAGTTGGACAGGGAGGTGACATTGGGTTGGAGGAGTAGATGGTAATTTTTAAAATTCCCGCCATGCCTTCAATATTTTATTGGATTTTGATTTTGCAATGGTCTAAATATTGGTTGGGGTTTATACGAAGCTGAGCTAGGATGTAAGCCCACATTGGTGGAGCTTCAAAAGGAAAGTGAAAAGGAAAAACCCTACAAGTAGAAAAAGGCTAGAGGTGGATGAAGAGGTTAGAGCAAAAAGTCTTTCCTAAGTCCTCAGATTTGAAATTTGGGATAATAGTTTAGGAGAGATATTTATATAAAGGTTGACAATTGGGCTCCTAACTAGGTCTATTATCCTCCAAGTAAACAAAAAATTCAAATGGGTGATTTTTATTGCACCTTTTTATTTTTCAAAATTGGTTATCCAAAGATGTTGGAATGTGCCTAAGATATGTTTTATAATTTCATATGCACCTAGGCTAATTATGAAAACTAATAAGGATGTTGTGTCATTCTAAGTCCATTGAATTCATTGTGAATTGAACTGTGTCCCCACCCTTCATTTACATGAAGACATGGACAAGCCAAGCTCCATTCCTTGACATTTGAATTAGAGATGCGCTTAGGGGCCATGGAGAATAACCATGATGATATTATGAATGCCACTCAGGAGTTGAAATCTACCTTATAGGATTAGCTAAAGCACCAAGAAAAGCAAATGAACACAATCATGGAAATTTTTTGTGCATTTATGAAATCATCAATTGTTCATGTTAGTTTTTTTGGATTAAAGGGGGGAAAATTGTTAGATGGTGTTACAAAAATTACATTTGATCATGATGGTAACATGGAAGTGGTAAGAAATATTACTTATGAAATTTGTTTATGTCTTCCAAGCTCTAACATATCATGTGTAGTTATCCTTCTAGTTTCATTTCTAAATCAAGATTTTAATTAGGCTAAAGGGATGTTGTGGGATGGGTTGTTAGAGCGATGACTTGACTTCATTAATAGAACGTATTGATGAGGTTGTTGAATAGACAAATTTGGAGCAAGTCAAAGGGGATGAATTTCCAAGTTCTACCTTATTAATATTTTTCAAATGATTAGCGAATAATATGAACTAAATACATATTCATAAATGGTGGGCAGAAGGTGGGCCATGTCATATAATTTTTATTGAATTTGATTTGTTTTTTTCAATGTTTTTTTTCTTCAAATCTTTGATGTAACTAAAATAACAATCATCCATAAGTTGTTAAATGAAAATGTTTGTGGATTTGTGGATTTTGCCTTGCCTACAAAACCACCATCAATTTCTAACATGCCTACTAGCAAGGAACTCAATGTAGTAGTGGTGATGGTCCAAACATCTAATCATGAAGGCTTTGCATTGCCAAATCAAAATGTGACCACCTCAAACAGGTTAGACTTAATCCAACAATTGTGGGAAAAATATGCTAAAAGGTAGCAAAATAATGTGGATGGGAGCAAGTGTTACCATGCACATGGAATCAAGTGACCATGTGGACACAACAAAAGAGGTGAGGTTTGATTTGCTAGCGGGCACTTGCATTGTTTGATGCCATGCATGCCCCTAGTTATGCATAGGGAATGTCATCTCTTGGTTCTAGATGTGAATGGCTTGTTACGTGAAACCATTCATGTGAAATTTGGGAAATTGTGGCATCCACTAGTCCTTCCATATAAGTGTGGAAACAAACTTGTAAACTTGCACTTTAATTCCCAATAATTCTTGGAGTTGTGTAGTAGTAAGTTTGACATTAACATTTGGTCATGAACCATTCTACCTAATTTGAAACCCATGGTTGATTTATTGTTATGTGGTTTGTTAGGGCTCAAACTTGTCTTTGGATGGGGTGTTGAGATATGTTTAAACACATGCATTCCCCATCCGACAAAAAGATTTGTTATTAGTTCTAAAAAACATGGACATGATGTGGAAGGAAATTAATCCAAGGTTTAGGAATTTGGGTCTTAATAACACGTTGTTGATTGATGACTGTTTGTACAAGTGCATGGGTAATGTTCCTTATTCTTATATCATGCCCCATCCATTTGATAGTGAGTATAAGGATAACTATTTATTGGAGGAATTGTGGCCTTACTTGGTTGGCTTGTTTCAGGCTCCAAGTACTTTAAAGTATGTTGGATTCAGCCCACATGGGCAACAACCAATTAACAAACAAAACTCGCATAAGAAAGCCCCAAGATTTTTTGCATGGTCTACTCCTCTTATTTAGGTGAATAAAATGGCTTGAAACCTAAAACCCAGTAGACTTTCATTTTTATGTTTTCCATTTGTTCTAATTTTTGTAATTCAAATGTCATGAAACCAACTTGTTATGATTCTTATGTGGTTGTGTTTGATAAATTGTGTGGGGAATTCTAGAGCCACATGGCAAAGGGAATTACATCATGAAGGATAATTTTGACGAAGAAAAAAGGTTCCATATGAAACTATGTTGGTTACAAATGAATTACTAGGTTAGTAACAAGTGAGGCAATGATTAAGGCAACTGCAAAAAAGGTAATAGAAACCCAACCAAATGTAAGCCATTGACCATTACCATGTTTGAATTGCCTACATCATTTACAATGTTCATTTGTTCTTTTCCATTTGTCAACACTTAATTTGCATTCCTTGCATCACCTTGGTTTTTTTCATGCTTTTGTCATGTTCTTTTACCTTTAGCAGAATCATATTTATTGCCTTTGATTAAAATAAAACCAATGTCTTTCTCTATTACATTCTACCTCTATCACATTATTTTACTATGTGTCCACGATGTATCTAACATGCTTATGTTCTTGTTGTATATGTGTAGATTATACTTTTTGAATTTTCAAAATAAGTTTGTATGCTTTAAATGTTTTAGATTAAAAGTGAATTAGATGGTTCCTTGTAATCAAACATTTCATTTCTTTTGTCCTGCTAAGTTCTTTTATTTGTATATTTGTTTTATAGTATTGTAGGAATGATTGTATCATTTTTAGTTCAAGTGGAGGAAAACAATCTACATTTGGAGATTTGTCAAGTTTGGGGGTGAAGGAATTGTACATCATAATTATTCATTGCTAGAACATAGCCTTTTTGTTGGCATTACAACTTGCTTGATAAGAGGTGTTTATTTGCCAATTCCAAACTTAGACCATAACTTTTTTTTATACTATTGAAGATGCAATTGGGTATTTTGTGCTTTGTCCTTGGAAACAAATCATTTCATTCTATTAGATGATTGTGTTATATAGTGTACATTGACTCAAGTAAACCTTGGATCAAATCATGTTTTGTACACTTTGAAACTTTTGCAATGTGATGAAGTATTGGCTTGCAACTCTTTGTATGTTTGTGCAACAATATACATGTGTGCGGTGTCAATGATCCTTGCAATGTTTGTGTGAAATATGGGTTTATACAAGTTTAAATTTGATAATAGGTGAATGTAATGTAGGTATATATTTGTAATAACATAGTGTAGGGTTAATTAGGTTGTACGTTAGGTTAAAATGTTGGTATACATTTATAATTAATCAATTAAAGAATGAACAAATAATTAGAAGACATTTGGCATGCTTTGCAATCATCCACATAATCAACATTAGTCACAAAATCAATCAAAATAGATAGCCATGTGGCACATAAATAAAGGTTGATTCATTATTCACCTTAGTCAAAATAGACATTCTATGTGTCAACTAGGTATAGGCACATTTGTTAATCATCAAGTCAAAACAAATGTGCCATGTGGCACCTAATTATTGGCATATTTGGTAATCATATCAACCAAAACATACATGCCATACATGGCAATTAGGTATCGGCAAACTTAATAGTCATTTCAATCACAACATACATTCCATGTGGCACCAAAATATAGGCCAACGTATTAGTCATGTTTGGTTAGTTCAATCAAAATATACATACTAGGTGTCACCTTGGTATAGGCCAACATGTTAGTAAGTTTAGTCAAAACATACATGCCATTTGGCAGCCAAGTTAGCGAGGTATTTAGTAAGGTCTGTCATAGACACTACAAATTTTAGTCACAATATACATTCAGTCAACATAGACTTAGTTAGATTTGAGTCTAAAATGACTAGTCCGTTTCGACTTAGGACATTTTTGTCCATTGTATGTTATGATTGAAATTTCAATTATAAAAGACAACATAAAACCCCTAATTTGCAATAATGATTAAAGAACAAAAAAGAATGAAGGGGAGGGAAAAATAAAGGAGAATAATTAAATCTTTAACCTAGCTAATGAACAATTCAATGTAGGGTTGAAAAACAAGCAAGGGTTGCTTTCAATAAAACTTGGTTCATAATAGCCATTAGAGATACATGGGATAGATTTCATTGCAATTTTCAAGTTGGTTACAAAGTTCATTATCAAAGATGAAGCAATGATATAACTCGGAGAAAATCAATGACTTGACAAATAAGGAACTCACCAATGAATAAAAATTAAACAACTTTCTTATTTGAACAAGGCTCATGCAAGTTAAACACAAAATGGATTATGAGTATGAAGCCACAATTTGCATTATTGATACTAGTGTGAACATGGTGCATAATGCACCCCCCCCTGGCGGACAAAACCCATCAAAAAAAAAAAAAAAAAAAAAAAAGACCGGGCAAAAAAAAAAA
>Ga0116229_10008314_pt1 | contig 16171 bp, 9 predicted proteins | sample S1TSphgellanicum_3_FD_87313 | JGI IMG/M metagenome (GOLD analysis project Ga0116229, IMG submission 87313) | Host-associated microbial communities from peat moss isolated from Minnesota, USA - S1T2_Fc - Sphagnum magellanicum MG | ecosystem: Host-associated > Plants > Peat moss > Unclassified...
AAAAAAAAGTCATGTGATAAAAATGATTTATAGTCACATATTCAATTATAAAATAGTTTTAAACTATAAATGTGACTATGACTTGCCACTATTATTAATTTTGATGAAAATGAAAATGAAAAATGTTTTTATATCATCTGCAATCAATGACGTCCAATTATATAAATGAAAATTTAATTATTATTACAACTAATAATGTGGTTCACATGTGATTAGACAACATGTGACATCTTGTTCAATTTGAACTACAATTATTTATCATAGTTGGAAATGTACATGTGCAAATGGCACGGTAGTGCATGTAACATGTCATGTAAACTCACATAACTTAAGATGAAACAATCCCTAGGTACACCCCTAAGTATTAAATAACCTAGGTAAACCCTAGGTAAGCCCTAGGTACCCTACATAACTCCTTAGGTAGGTCCATAGGTACCATAGTACCTTTTCAAGTTTGGTAAAAATTATATTATTTTTTAAAATGCTGAAATTAAAAAAAATTAAGGTCCTTTCTTGTTGAATTTTTTTAAATTATTTTTTACTAAAATCAAAATTTCATAAGATTCCTAAGTTATTTTTAAAAAATTTCCTTTGCCGCAAAACACCCCTTAACAAGCTTTGTCCAACACCTTTTATGGGCCTAATAATGTAACCCTATGAAAAACTACATTGTTTTGCTACAGGGTTTTAAATTTTTTTCCTTTTTTGATTTTGTGTATACAATAAATGTAAAAAATAAACCCTACTTTTCAATGTTTGATGGTATGCCAATGGTTAATGCCATATTTCCTACATGGGAGGATTTGGGATCAAAACTTGTGTTGTGAAGCAAAACATTTGCCCAAAACATTGGTGATGAATACCATGTAGATATTTCTAAATTTAAATGAAGTTTTTGTTTTAAATTCCAAAAAAACATAAATTGTTGAAATCAAAATTTCAAAATAAAATAATTATTTGACAATGAAATGCTAAACTTAAAAAGGTACTATGATATTTCAATCACACTAAACAACTCCCCAAATAGTCCCCTAGGTATTTTAATTAGTCTAAACAACCCTTAAGTAATCCCCTATGTAGCATAGGTGACCTAGGGAGCCTTTAAATAGCCTAGGTAACCTTTAGGTACATCCTTGAGTACCCTAATACCAACCTTTTGGTAATCCCTAAGTAGCCTAACAACCCTTGAGGAACCTTTATATCTATGTTAAAAAAAAGACATGATATAACTTGGAAAAATACTAAAGGATTTGATAAATAAGGAATTTGTCAATGAACAAAAATTAGATGGTTTTATCGTTTGAACACAACATGACGTAAAGTGAACATGAAATGAAATAAAAGTACAAAGGTCACAACTTGCAAGATGAAATTGAAGGTAGCCTCCAAACTTCTTTTTATACTATCCAATGGAACCTTCTAAAAAATCATCAACCTTCTAAATTTTTTTATTAATTAAACCTTTTGTTTTTACTAAATAAACTTTTAAAAACTTCCACAAATCACATCTTTTAGAAATTTGCACCAATTTTTTTTAATTACATTTTTTATCAATTATTCTTTTAATTTTTTTAAATAATTTTTTAATTTTTAATTTTCTAAAAACTTTAAGCATATTTTTTATGTATCTTTTTAGAATTTAAAAAAAATTGAAACATCATATTCCTCAAGGATCATTCTAAAAACTTTTCAGAATTTCCAAACATATTTTCCATGGATATTTTTGGAAATTTAAAAGACATTTAAGCACATGTTTCAAGAATTTTTTTTGAAACTTCCATTATAGGTTATTATCCATGACAATAGGTTGTTAAGTACCTTAGGTAATTTAAACACCCCAAATACATAGCTTTTAAATAGCCTTGGTAACCCCTTATAAAGGTAGCCTTATAAATAACATAAGTAGGTTAGGCAACCCATTAATAATCCTTAAATAACTTAAGTGGCCTTTAAATACGTTCCTAGGTTTTAGGTAGCCTAGGCAATCCCTAAGAACTCTAAGTAGGCCCTAAGTAACACTAAAGTAACCTAGGTACGAGCTAATTAATCTCAACAGCCCTTTGGATGCCCTTAGGAAGTCCCTAGGTAGCCTAGTTAACCTAGGCAATCCCTAGGTATACCCATAGGTACCTTAATTAATCTAGGTAGCCTCTAAAGAGGCTCATAAGAAACTTAGGTAACTTAAGCAATCTTCAGGTATTCGAGTTAGGTAGTTAAACATCCTTTCGGCAAGCCCTTGGGTAGTTTATATAGCATAAGGTAAGTTGAATAAGTCATTTAAGTAGGTTAATAAAAATGTTTATTAACATGTGATTCAATTTCATACTACATAAAAACAATTTAGTGTAATGGTAAGCATTTTGTCCTTCAATATGAAAGTCAAGGGATCTAATCTTTATTATTACAACCTACTTACTTTAATTTAGGCTAGGTAGTTTAGGTGCCTATTTTAGGCCAAGGTGTTTAGTTAAAACCACTTAAGCTTCATAGCCCATGTTTTTAACCTAGGTGACAGTTGACCTAAGCTAGGTTGGTTAGGCCATTTAGCCTAGGAACCCTAGGCTAAATAAACTAGGTGGCCTAGTTTAGGCTAGCCTAGGTAAGTCACATGGTACCAATTGCTCAACTTGAAACTTGCCATGTTTCAATATTTTAGTGGTCAAAAAACTTAGGCATCCCCACATTTTAACAACAAATGACTATGTCATGTAAACATATGCAATTGCAAATTTTAGTTGTAAAAACTAGTTATAAATGATTATGTCACATTAGCTAGATGTTAGTTGCATCAAACATTTGTTAATTACACCTTGATGCAATTATTGTTTTGATCAAATGTCATGTTATGTTGTTTACAACGAAAATTTTATGTGACTTGTTGAAAACAACTAGAAGAATTTACAATTAAAATAATCATTTATGATTTAAACAACTACTAATCACCAATATGCAAATTCCTTGTAATGGTTGAAGTGGAGTTACTACCAACAATGTCTTTTTCCAAGCATTGCCCACCTCAAACCCCTATTCATATCATCAAAACAAGAGGCATAAACATAGTTTCATCTTTCAAAATTCAGGCATATTGGCCTTGGCCACGCACAATTTGAACATCTTATAACCACATGTCATAAGCAACTTGGTATGGAAAATTTTCATGCACACAAAGAACTTCTATGAATACATAACAATAACAACCTACAAATGAAAGGTCATGTAGTTATGCATTTTGTTCTGTAAAAAAAAAATTGAATTCAAACATTGTTTATTTTTAACAAAACCAACAACATGAACCATGGTAATTTATGCTAATTTTAAGTAGTCCAAAAGTGGTTTAACAATTTTGGTGCATGGATCACATTCCACAAATGCATGAAAGGATTAGTAATGAATGAATTAACATTGTTAGCTACAAGGGCCATAACTATAGCCATGGCTCAAATAACATTTCACTTCATTGTCAACTTGAAAAGACCTTATTGAGCATCCAAATCCCACACTAAAAGAATGGAAAAAACCATAGGAGTACATTTCCCATCCTTAGATTGTCCACATGGACATAATGTGCAATAAAATCTTTCAAGGACATCCAATTTTCAAGGAAATGTCATCTATCTTTTTGCATGCAAATAATATTTTGAATAATAATCCCATGGTATCAAAAATTAATTGTTCAAGAAATTGAACATCCAATTCATTAATTAATCCTTCAACAACCTCAAAAGTCTACCATTTATTAAATCATAGAACCATCCATGGTTGGAAATTGCATCAAAAAATATAAAAGAAATGAAAGGGGTTGAGTTCATACAACTTATATAAGCTCCATCTTTACTTCAAAAGAATATTAAAAAAAAACTCTATTGAGCACCATAAATGATATTTTGCATTGGCAAATAGAAACAATATTCTTGAGTTCAAGCATTCTAAGCCAACAATGCCCCCTTAATCAATAGTCTTTTTGGAATCTTTTGAAAAAATCCTTTTTAAAATATTTAATTTTCTTTAATATTACTATGTTGAACCATTCAAGTTTTCTTCCTTAACCATTGAACAAACAATCCAAGGGAAAATCTACCAAACCATCAAACATTTTGGTTATGCCACTTCATAAACAATTGAAAGGTCTATTATGCTTTTTGGTTCTTCCATACAACAAACAACACAAAGAAATTTTGGGCTTTTACAAATGAACTAGGCTTAATCTACCATTGAATTTGAATGAAAATGAAAAAGAAACCTTTGTAAATGAATTGGTCATTGCAAATGAATTAGGTCTCTACCATTGAGCTATGAAAATGAAAATGGACTTGGGTGTAAATATGGTAAAGTAGATAACCCAAAATCCTTGTAACAATTTGGAAGATAGTCATAAAATAAGCTTTAATACATTGAACTTATAAATTTTTTTTTTTTTCATGATCAATATGAACATACTTTTTATTCATATATATGATATTACAACGATATTGAAGAATCACACGAATAATATTTCCTATGTTTTAAACCTTGAAATTTTAACAAATGGACTAATAAGCTCCACCTTTGCAACTTGGACTAAATTAGAATAAACTTGCATCACCATAAGCAAAGGATGATATTTATCAAGATTCTTTTGAGAGGTTCCAACATGGACATCCATTTGGCTTTCACATTCTTCATAATTTTATTCCCTTTGACTTTGAAGATTTGAGCCAATTTTGAAACTTCAAATGTTGTTTTGATGAATGACTAAACTAACCATACATGTTCATCATGAACATCTCAATTTGTGCAATGAAAGTCAAATTCACCAATGATTGGACTACCAAGTTAATTTTATGAACAACACAATGAATACCCATAGAAAAGGGTGTCCAGACATCTTTGATTTGTTTGGTAATTCCTATTCTTCCACCCTAAAACACATTCACCCCATCTACTTTAAAGCACAAGAACTTCTTGGACATATTCTCCTTAATTAGCCCTAACCTTTTAACAATGCATTCATAAATCATTTCAATGAAATGTTAGAACTTGATCCATCAACACCATGTCAACATGGACCAAAATAAGTACTTTAGTCCAACAATCAAGCACATACACATGCACACAAATCTAAGACTTGTTATCAATGGTTGTAACCTTGTCATAAAATAATTCTATGAATTACAAAGTACATGAATTAAATGAGAATCCAATTGGTTATATCACATTAATGCATGGAAGATTGTTTGGGATTCTTAGGTTAACAAATAGTGCATACATAAAATCACACAACAACATGGGCCGACCATGTGCAAGAGCATGAAACAAGGTTTTCATTTGAACAACTTTTTGATTCCATGAACACCTACAAGTTGCATCACTTGGACTAGAACTAACTTAGGGCCCCTTTAAACATACAACTGCATGTTTCTCAAGTGTGCACCATCCTTCACAACATGCATTCCCCCACCCTTCTTCACCTCAAGCTCAGGCAAACCCCAAATTGCAATGATCAATTTTATGACCTTGATGCTTATTTAAAGTGTCCCATTTGCAACCAATAATCTTTTTTTTTTCAATCAAACAATAGACCCTACACCTCACATTATGAATATTAAATGCACCATTTGACATTAAACCCTAAACCCATGGCAGCTTTCTTGGGTAAGTTCATAATAAAATGACTAGTACCCACCCATTTGATTACTTTAAACTGATTTTTTGATATGGAATATTCTTGAAGAAACCTTTAATTCTTGAAAAAACCTTCAATTTTTTTTAAAATAATTATGTTAAGGTTTATATTAAAACTTTGCCAAAAGATTCAATTTCAAATATTTTCAAGTCATTTTAAGAAAGAAAACTAATGGTTACAATATTTTTTTTAAATGATATATTTTATTCATTAAATTTATTTTCAAATTTATTCACATGTTCCAATGATATATTATGAGTATTGTGGCATAAGAAAATTCAAAAAAATTAACATCAACTTAAATTATGACTTTAAAATATGAATTATTAAACACCAATCACAAATTTTGAAATTGGCTGTTTTATTGTGAATTCACCTTACTACCAACTCAATCTAAAACTTTCATGTGTTGTCAAAAGACTTTTCAAGCTTCTTCCCATCCTTTTCCTTTTTCAAAGTTGGGTTAGATAATGAATTAGACAACTCAACATTACAAGGTAGGTCAAATTGTGAATATGACATGATTTGTTCAAGGTCTATGGATTTGAAATGGATTAGACATGCAAGTCAAAGTTGGAAGGAGGTGTTTTGGGAAGGATTTTAAGCACACCGAATAGGGAATGAGGGGTTTGTAAATCATCTTGTGCATTTTTTATCATGAAATGACAATTTACATAATTAAGGGAAGGAGGCCATGCTCCTCTAAGAAGCAACTTTGAACTAGTAGAAAACATATCAAACCTTGGAAACATGGTGGAATTAGACACAAGGAAATAGGTTAACTAGAATTTCAAGATTGAAGTATTAAAAGATTAATGATGACAATGTGGTAGACCTTGGAAGCATTTACAAATGGAAAATTTTCCGAAAATGCAAGAAACGAAGTTCAAACCTTGATTCACCATGGTTAACAACATGAACACAAAAAATCAATGTCTTCTAGTTATGAATTTTGCGAAACACAATGATGATCAACATGAAATTGACAAGAAAACTTTTGAATGTGAACTTGATGAGACAACTTCCAATCAATGAAACCACAAGGAAAATGTAGAAAGAATTTTTGATGTTTGAAAGTTCCACTAGGACTTGAAAAAAAAGGAATTGGGTTTGGGAAGCTTACAAATTGTAATAAAAAATCCTAAATAATAATTGAAAGTTCAAAGTTCCTAGCACATAAAAAAAGGTCCACACACTTTGAGCCATGTGAATGCCATTCCATCAAAAATTATAACCTCCACAATGCCAAACAATTTCCTTTTTCCATGCTTTGAAAGCTGGTCAAACAACTAAAATGTGTCCAAATCCACAATGCAAAAGGTAAGTATAGCATAATTTGTGGGCACAAAGAAAAGGCAACTAAAACATCATTGAAAGTTTAACAATGGTTGAACGTCTAGTGATCCCAACTTCAAATTTTGTAGTCTAGGATTCAAAGGTTAGTGACGGAGGTTTCAAATTGAATGCAAAATGGTTCTAGAGGGGACTTTGAGGAGCCATTAATGGCAATGATAATTAAGGTTACAAGAACAATTGGGCTCATTATAACACACATCATCCTAGTAACATAAGTGGATATTGTGGGTGTGGTTTGGTAACCTTGACTTTCATCTAGTCACATTCATGGCAAAATATGATTGTAAACACCTATTGACAACATTACACCTCCCCAACCCAACTAGAAAATCTATGCCAATTCGCCAAAAAAAAGGTTGATAATGATTAAGCTTGTTGAAGTTTGTTCATTTCCTTGTCTTGTTGGGCCCCCCATTTGCTTAATTTCCTTAAGACATGTGGTGTATTATCATGCCACCATTTTGGTCTAATAATGTCTTATGATTAAACATATGCCCCTATGGTTAAGGTTCATTTCTAGTGAAAATAGAAAGTAGCAACCCTATACTTAGACATATGGCCCTAAGGTTGGGGTTATTGTGCATTTCCACAAGGTATTATGTTATATGTATGCAAATATTCAAGGGTTTTCTTTTTCTTTTTAAGATAATTATACATTCAAGGGTTTGGGAACATATTCCCTTAAAGTTTGTTGCTATAATCACAAGTATAATTTTTTACAATTAATTTTTGGGGTAATATATGGACATTAAATATTGAATTATTTTTGCTTGTTTTAAATATATTTGATTAGTTTTAAATTTAATCTAGTCAATTTTTTAAAAAAAATCAACATTGAAGAATTTGAATGTATGAAACATATTTGTGACAAAATAATATTTGTAAAAGAGTTTAAAAGTTGCATATATCACTATTCTAAAACATGAGTTTCATGACTACACTCATATGACCAGGCAGTTGAATAGGACCCATTGTTTATGTCATTTTGACATAAGTGATTACGAAAATGACATAAACAACAACTTTGACTAGACTATATTCATACTTTTGCAATCATGAAAATCACATTTTAGTAGAGTATGTATTTCAAAACTAAGGTTGTGAATGAAATTTTTGGATGAATTTTTTTTATGGTGAATGATATTGATATACATCAATTAAATCTAGGACCACTTAAAAAATAAAAAAATTTGCATGAAATTTCATTCAAAAAATGTGTTATTGTACTTTTGTAACAATATATGTTTAATAATCTTTTTTTATAGGAAAAAATCACTAGCATATGAAAAAGGAAGAGATTTAATACATGGGCATTGCAATTTTATTATTATTATTATTTTGTGTGACAATGTTTCATGAATGATAAACATGAGAGTCCCTGTGGCCATAAAAAAATGTAAATTATTTATTCTATATAAATTGATTTTATTCAATTCATTTCATCAAACTATTGGATCAAGATTAATTTTGACTCAAAATGAATTTTGAATTTCAAAATATTGTCATTTTTTTCTTGTGTTTAAAATAATCAAAAGATGACCATCAAGATTTTAATTTACTATGTATTTATGTATTATTATTTTTTAAATAAAAAATGATTCCTTCTTTGGTGCAAAAGAGTTCAAATGAACCAAAATTGATGTCAAAACATTAATTTTTTTGTAATTCTTGTTACATTTGTCTATGTGGTGCCACTTTAATTATTTTTCTTATTGAATAATATGGACATAGAAAAATTTAAAATGAATCAAACAAAATTTCAATATCAAAGTTTGGTTTGAATAAAGGATGTTTAACAACTTCATTCCATGACACTACTTTTGTAAAGGGCCCTTTATTTTCATAATACAATTTATTTCATCCTCAACTTTTTTATATTAATAAGGTACTATTAAAAACATCTAAAAAAAATTCAAATTTTCATATTTTTTTAATTTTGTGTTTATCAAAAATTAAGGTTTAAAAAAAGTTCATGAGTCTTTTTCGACATGTAAATGTGATGTAATGTATATGTTGTTTAAAGAAAACTTGTAGCTTATAACATAAAAGAATTAAACTTAAAAATGTTAACATGTTTTGGTATGATTTGAAATTATAACAAATTTTCAAGATGAAACACAAAATCTAACAAAATTTATGCACTTTTAAATTTCACATTTTTCCAAATTTGACAGTAAAAAAACATATGACATATTGAAGCAACTATAAATACAATATATAAAAAGTTTCAAAACATTTCATTTGAAAATTCTTTTTTACGAAAACATGTTTTTTTGGCAAAAAGGACCCCAAAAAAAACAATAGTCCTAAATGCGAAGTAAACACATTTATTTGTTATATGTCATTTGGACCCTCTTAGTGCACTTTCACCATTCACCATTAATGAACATATTAGAAGTTGGGTATTAATTACTTAATTAAATTACAAACATGGACCCATAAATGGATTATCTATTCATCAAGTTTTGGCACATATCTAGATGTTACAAGCAAGTTGTAATAAAATTATTTGGTAAACTAACATTTTACATACATTTGAAGTAAAACCTACACTAAAAAAGAGTTCCCAATTGAGTTTGCAACTTATGGCAATATGAATATATTTATAGTTGGTTGTTGTTATTATCTCAATTGATAATTATGAACGTTTCAAAATTATGGCTTCAACGTCCTAAAATTGATGGTCATGAAAATTACATGTGTGTGTACAACGATGGTGTAAACTAGTGATCGGCACATGTATGTACATTTTGTTGGCTGGTATGTAACATGGTATAGAAAATGATATGAACGACCATATTAGCCTCCTATCCAACTATAAGATATTGAGCTCAATACTTGGACTTACTGGAATCAACATTCAATTGGTAGTATTATTTGTCGGAATCTTGAGAAAAAATTAAATCTACAGTGAGCACAATCATGGTGCATTGAAGAAATCAGAACATACACTTTACTGCAACAACATATACTGGTACTTGTATTCTAGGTACAAGAGACAAAAACACAACTAGAAAGCACAGATACAAATATACAAAGCATATATAGTGAGGATGATTACTTTGATTCAAAATAGTTTTGGATTCCAATTAGCTGTGACCTTTTTTCTAGGTTGAAACGATTGCTTGTTGTAGTTAATTTGAAGTTGAAATTGAGAATTGCAATTCCGTAATGTTCCAAAAAAAGGCTTTCCATTGTCTTGTACGTGAAATGACATCTGATTCAAGGTCTTCAGATATGATATATTGTGTTAAGGACAAATCAAGGCCGCCTTTTGGTTTTGACTAGTGTTGTGTGAATATTAGTTTTTCCTATAGCTTGCTTCATACAAATGTTGGATGTTTGTCATCTCCTAATACCCTACATTTAACTCGATGGAAGTAAGAGTTATTGAAAATTTAACACCCACCCGTATTTGATCTGAAAATCTTGTGGACAAAGTGACTTTGACTAGGTTATTGATGAGGCATGTTTTGGATCAAAGACACCCTTCAAGCAACAAATCAAGGTTCAAAGTTTTAGGGTAACAAAAATCCCAAAGGCTCTAAACTCATATGATTTTGGTAAGCTTCCAAAATGGACATAGTGTATAGAGAGTGACAATCACTTAACGAGTGCCATCATAAGGCAATCATGGGAGCAAAGTGTAACATGTCTAGATATATATATATATATATATATGCTCTCATCGTAGACCTTTAAACCCATCATATATGGGGATAAACCTCATTTTTTAAAACTTAAGAAAAATCCACTCACAATGGAAAGTCATATTTCATTAACTAATTTATGTTGTCAAGCTAACTTCTTATCAAGAAAATACAGCACTCATAAGAAACCTTGTGGTTGAGAAGGGCAAATAAAACTCCTCACAATATTTATACACTATGAAATGCAAAACCAAACACAAGAAGCACAACTAGGTAAAATTATACAAAAAAAAATTCCAGATCTAGTTGCACACAAGAGTAAACTTGGCTTTGACAGAATGATGGCAGATTCAGGGTTTAGGATCTGTTAAGTAATTTCATTCTCCTTGTAAAATTCATGTGGTGTCAAATTGGCAAAAACTTTATTTGAGCACAAAAATTATTCACCCAGCATTCTTGCAATACTGTCATGTTCAACAGCTGGATTGATGGACACAAGTCTCTAGTAAAAAAAACCTTGGGGGAGATGCTGAGTTTGTGAAGCAAATCTATGGAACTTGAGAGAAGACTATAATGCCTTATTCAAGTTTGGTGAGACCAAAATTAGAGAAAACTACAGCTCCGAGTCTACTACTGATTGTCACGTATGCAGACAGAACAGAACACATAACAAATGAATGAAAGAAGAAGAAGAAGAAGAAGAAGAAGCTACAGCTATCATATTTCTAAACCAGCAATCACATGAAGCAAATGGCCTTCACATGTGCATTTTTTATGGCAAATTAGATGTGGGTAATCTATGCTGGAAGAAGTAAGAATACGGATACAGAAAAAAAAAGAAAAACAACAACAATCAACTACACCTATGTAGTACATAATAAGAGCATAAAAAAATTTAAATCTGCCTGTGGACTGAAACAAAAACGCCCATTGGCATAAACCTCTCTTGAAATCACTCCTTGGATTTAGGCTTGTTGGAATGATGACCATCTGGACAATGTGTGCACACAGTAACAGCAACAGCAACAGCAACTTGGGTGTGTGTGATTTGGTTGGTCTTTTGGTGTTTTACAACCAAAGGGCCACAAGAGCCAATGTAGCTGTCAGGACTCCAGCTAATGCCTGTGCACTCACCTTGTCTCCTGCACTCACCTTGTCTCCAGCACCCTGTCCAGGCCAAAATACAACATTGGGTCTCATCAAAAAAAATTCTGAAGTTTGAAATATGATGCAAATTTTCATCAACAAAAGCAAAAAAACAAAAGGAATTTCTTTTTGGCTAAATCATGGACTTTGAGGAGAAAGATGGGTAGTACCTTTCCAGGAGCACTTGCAGGTGCAGTGGTTGGTGCAGAAGGGGGTGCTGGTGGGCTGGCTATTGGTAAAAGCGTTGGGCTTGGGGTAGGAGCCAACACTGGTCCTGCAACAGAAGGTACTGGGGCTCCCACAGGGACAGGAACTGGAGAGGAAACAGGAGCAACTGCGGGTGCTAGAGCAAGGCTCTCGAACATGTACCGAGAGAATCTCTGCTCCAAGTAACTCACAGGCTTGATCTCTGCTGCTGTAAGACTGCTGCTGCTGCTGCTGCTGCCCTGTGTTGATCCTGCAGTCACTGTGATCTCCAATTTCTGACCAGCTTCACAGTGTGTTCCTAGACCCTCAACAAATTTGTTGCAGGAGAAATAGTAAGTTCCCTTTTTGGTTGCCCTCCACTGCAACACATGATTCACCCCCACAAAAAACTCTCATGAACTTCCAGCACTTCATTTGTTTATGGGAATCAGAAAGTCTGTGATCATGAATCAATCCCCTCCTAAAGGTACCTGAACTTGCTTGTGGGTACTAAGAAGCTGGTCATGCAATAATTGAAAAAATCACACACATTTTGAACAATAGCTGCATTGACTGTTGGATTGCAAATGACATGAAATTACTTACAGCATAGGTGCCAGCATTTCCTGCATCAAGTTCAGTGGCTTGTGAGAAGTCACAGCTGTCGTGAGCTGATTTGCTTGACATCAAGTAGACATTCTGGTAGCCTGCTGGAAATGAGAAAACTGCAAACAGTGCAACAAAAGTCATCCGGTCTGAGATCAATCTTGCAAGGAAAAAGAAAAACTGAGAGATGAGCTTGACAAGCTTACGAGTGATGAGTGGAAAAAAAAATACTCTCTATAATACTAGCCTTCTTGGCTCATGACATTGCTGAGTTATTCCAGATAACTTTGTGGGAAAAAGGTAAATAACTAAACTTGGATGTGGGATATAGAAGACCGATAGATGCCAATAGTGAAGCATTAAGGAACCATGAACATACTATTCTGCTTCATGCTTGTTTCAAGCTCTTGCAATTGGTCTGGTAGTAGCTCAGATTGGATAAGCTCAAGTACTGACCTAAGACATCACCAACGTTGATGGTGTGTTCAGAGGACCATATATCATAATTGGGTGCAGCAGATATGGCAGTATCGAAATCAGTCCATCCCAATGCGCCACCGACATCAAGTGTTTTGGCACTTGATTGCTGGGTAAATATGAAAAGGATGCTTGCAAGACATAGCACCAATCTGTTGAAGGACCTAATAGCAGTAGCCATGATGTCCACCTCCTGTCATCCATAACAAACACAGTTTTCGACATCACATTTCCATGTCCACCATCCCAAAAACTGTCCTAAAGTTCAGTTATTTACCTTTTTCCCAACCCTATCAATAAAACTAAAACTGGGACTGCAAATAGGTGGGAGACTAGTAATAGCAACCAAACCGACCAATCAAACTATCTAGCCAATCAACAGCAGGTGTTGGGCTTTGCTGTGCCTTTTACCAGCCTCAGCATCCTGTGCAAAAATGCTGGGCCAAAACCATTTTGCTGAGCCAAACTGGCATGTTTTGACTTTTCTTCACTCAATTTTCTTTTGTACAGCCACATACTGAGCACCAGTGGAGCTGCGCTTACACTCATGCAACTGCAATATGTACATGTGAATTCTCCACCAGATTTTTATAGCTATTCATTGAGCTTCAATGAGTTGATTTTTGGTGCAATATGTTAGCCAAAAACCCCAAATTTTTTTTCACGTTAGACTACTTTCTCTGTATACTTTACCATGCTTTCACCCACTAGCTTGCACGCAGGCCCAAAAGATACTGTGCAGTATTTGGCGAGCTCTAGGCCTGGAAAGCGCCCACGCAGGATTCCAATAATCCACAATTTTTTTCCCCAAACATTTGCAAGGTCTAGATTCTCTGCAAGCTTGATCTGTAATCTACCGAACAGCAAGCACCCTTGCACCAGCTGGTAACTGAAGAAAAAAAAACACTCCTTGAGCAAGCACCCAGCTTGGAGCAGCTGGTAAGTAAGAAAACAAAGCCTCGAGCAGACCTGTGCCCCAGCTGTGCTGATCAGGAGGCACAAGTTCAGAGCTCAAGATAAAAACTAGTACATGCATATTCTCTTGCAACTGAATGAAGGGATCCTGAATGCACTCATTCCAGTGCATTCAGTCCAGAGATCTGGTCTTGTTTTGTAATCCTACTGTTAGCTCATGTGAGCTAGACACGAACAATCTTGAGGCTGCACGATCTGGTCCATATGATCTGCCTGATTGACCGAACGAGTGTAAGCTTCCAACAAAGCTAGCTGGTCCTCTTCCCTTTCTGGAAGATGTGCACATGCATCATGTGCTTTTGTGACAGGCGAAAACCGGAGATTCATGTGTGTCCCCACATGAACATGCAGCAGGCTCTGGGTTCACTATAACAGCTCTTGAGCTTTCTGCAGCAGCAGCAGCTATGGGATTTGAAACCACCCCATAGCTGCTGCTGCTGCACTTGAGAGGAAACCTAGCTATAACTGGCTTGAATCCCTGCCGCCCTACTATTGCATCAATGTATATATGCTTGATCTGTTTTCCTCGGGACTTGTCACATTTCGCAATGCAGGGAATGGGGATATAACCGCGCACCTAGCTACACGTGAATGCTAAGAAGTACTGATGCCCAAAGCTGGTTGATGCATGCCGGCAGCATCGAGCTGCTTTAGTACCAGCTGAAACAAACTAGCTAGCTGCATTTATTTAGAGCTGGTGTTCCACCGGCTGCTCTGATGCATTCAGGAACTCGGTGGTCAGCATCCAGAAGAATATGATCACAACATGAGCTTCACAAGAGACTGCACTAGCAATTCTAGACAGGGAAACAAAAAAACACTCACCCCGGATGGTATGATCCGCAGCTAGCTAGCTAGCTAGCTTGTGATCGATGGTAGTCCAAGAGTCAGTGATCTCGCGCCTCCACAAACGTCTCCTGCAGTACGCTTCCAAAGCTCAATATACACTAAAGCTTGGGCATTCATGACACTGCAAAAGAATACTAGTACAGCTCTTCCAGCAGGCTCCAGGTGATCAAAGCTCAAACATAATATTACAACCGAGAAGAAGAAGCCGGAAGAAACTTACATTAACTCTCTACACAATGAAAAGCTCAAAGAGCTCAGCAGCTGTTACCCACCTCATGCAGTAGAGCTCATGAACTCAGATGCACTCAAACCTCAAAAAGGCTCTCATAAAACCTCAAAGCTTCAAACAGTGGTTCAAAACCTAGCTCAAAAGAAGAAAAGAAAAAACCTACAATCTAGCTAGCTTCTCACTACTAGATCATCGCTCACATAAAAACCTCCGAGCTAGTACTTACTCACTCATTCATGCTAGCCTAGCCGCTGTAATGAACCTCCAACAAATTACAACCTCAAACAAATCTCAGAACAAATCACAAATACTCATATATTATTCTACCAGAGATGTGTACAAAAGCTGCTCAGCTGCTAGCAATGTTGCTTAAACACACCCATAAGCAGTTGATTTGAGCGGATCATGGAATAGTAGTTATTACCTTGCAGCCAAGTTGATGCTTTTTTTGATTGATCAATCAGCAGCTGCTACTGAGCTCAAGATAGATCAAGTAGCAACTGGTTCAGAGAATGGGTTGCAGCAGCTGCAGCGAATGTGAAGGTTGCTACTGATGATCAGTCTAAAGCAGTGCAGGAGCAGCTTGAGCTGATCTAGAGCTGAAGAGTACAAGTTCTTCACCAAGCCAAGGCTGCTAGCTAGATCATGTACAAAAGCCTTGGAGAGCTGGTGAGTCGATAGGAAGGAGAAGAAGCTGGGCTGATCGAGAGCAAGCAAAGCTGTACATGCAGAGAGCAAGAGGCTGGCTGGCTGGCTGGCTGGCTAGCTAGCAAGTGGACAACAAGGGAAGGTAGGAAGATGGTGGGGGAGATTGCAGTGCAGCAGGCAGGATTGTTGGCAGTTTGCTTGACCAGTTGGAAGATGTAACAGGCAGGAGGATTGGCAGTTTGCCTGACCAGTTGGAAGATGTAACAGGCAGGAGGATTGGCAGTTTGCCTGACCAGTTGGAACAGACAGGCAAGCAGGCAGGCAGACGGACAGTGTGCAGCAGCCGCGTGCCTGTGCCAGTGATGAGTTACTGTATGTACTTACTTT
>Ga0116229_10008315_pt1 | contig 16170 bp, 17 predicted proteins | sample S1TSphgellanicum_3_FD_87313 | JGI IMG/M metagenome (GOLD analysis project Ga0116229, IMG submission 87313) | Host-associated microbial communities from peat moss isolated from Minnesota, USA - S1T2_Fc - Sphagnum magellanicum MG | ecosystem: Host-associated > Plants > Peat moss > Unclassified...
ATTTGATTTGTATGTCAAGTTTCAATTCTATGCATTTTGAATTGCACAAATGAAAGTTGACTCTCATTGTGATAAATTAAATTGTTGTTTTGGTATTTGTGTTCTTGTTTTTTACGTTCATTGCAAAGGTTAAGGGTTCAAAAATAAAACATTTTAGGGTTTAAGGCTTTTGAACTTCAAATTGAATTTTTTTGGGTCAATTTTACAAATTGACATTTGTTGGTTTTTTTTTATAAGTTGACACATTATGGTCAATATTTACTTATCATTATTATTATTACTTCAAAATCAACATTGCTAGTTAATTTTTATAAGTCAACATTAAAGTTGTGAAACAATTTGCAAGTTTCAAAAAACATTATGTATACACATTTAGCAAATTACACCATGATCCACAACATGTTTTCCCCTAGGATTCAAATAAGCCTTCTAATCATGACCTTCATTTGAATGTTTCTTATTTTAGTTTAATGTTTTTTTTATAGATTTTATTTGTACTTTATGAAATTTGAATTACATTTGAATTTCAAGTTTTAATATGGTTTTTTTTAAACCTCTTAAACCTTCAAGCATCTTCAAGTTTCATTGTTTATTTGGTCAAAAGAATAAAGTAGTTAGTAATGTTGCTAAAAACAACAATTAATGTGTTATGAAGGCTATGAAAGACAACTTGGGAAGTCAATTATGAAGGAAAAAAAGCCCATCCAAATTGATATGATCTTTGAAGTTTCAAAACCTAAAATAACCTTAAAAGAAATTGAGATTAAGTAGAAAAGAAAAGGGTTTATGAATTAAATTAAAATTTTCAAAATGTCTTAACTACAAAATTGCCTAGGCAAAAAGTGTCTTTAGTGAAGACATGCTTGATGGTGCAAGATTTGCACAAAGGTTGTGGGTAAGGAAAAACTTCTTGTTCCCAAGTTTAACTCTTTTTCTAAACATGCTAGTAGGAAGAAAATTACTTCCCCCATGTTTGGTGTTTCTAAATGTACATTTTATTACATCAATGATTGTCAACATGCTAAGAAAGAATTGCATTGTGTTTTTAAAAGTGGGGAAAGTGTTTTGGATAGGGTTATGTAAGGTGTGGCACATGAAGGTTTGAAGAAAGACATTGAATTTGCCACAATTTTCTACCTACTTCAAAAGGAAAGCCCATGTTTGAATATGAAAGCATGAAGGACTTGTTATAATTCCTTCAAGTGAAAAACTATCCATAGAAATGTTGATAATCCGAGTTAATTGTCCTTGCATGCATATGTCATCAAAAATTGGTTTCAAATTCCAATCTTGTCTCCTTTGAAAAGGTGATTGAAAAAATGATTTTAGAAATCTCACAATCATCATTTAAACATTGTTGATTGTTAGTGGTTTAACAAGTGATTCATTATCCTTTAAGCTCATTTGTTTTGGAGTTAGTGGTGTGATTTTTTTCAAGGTGCCAAGGCTAAAGTTACATGGCAAATTCAATTAAATTACGCTCTTCACATGCAAGGCATCCATTGCATTGAAGGAAATGAATAGCTTGATGAAGTTGGCCAAAGTTCGAGATGTCCTTATTATCAACTATGTGGCAACAATCAAGTTTTGTCAAATAGATTTATTTTCACATGGACTGTAACACTACTTTCAAGTCCAATGTGTTTTATTCTTTCAAGTCTTTGGTGGGTTCCTCCCATGAGCACCTCATCATGTGGTGGATACAAAACTTGAATATAGGAATGGGACACTTAACCTTTGATTGCAATGGGCAACACATTTGGTTGAAGCATTTTGACCAACTAACAAGGGTTGTGAGGTTTTTGATAAAAAAAGGTACACATTTAGGTTGTGAAATTGTGAAAAACGAAATGAAATAATTGAATTCTTAATTTTGAAATTGCAATCTTGTTTTCTTTCACATGATGTTATGGAAGCTTCGAGGGTGGTTTTCTTTCAATACTAGATGACAAACTATGAGGAATCTTTCAAAAAACATTTCAATGTGATTATGAAAGTTCAATATTGCTACCCCAAGGGCCAAGAAGGTGGAATCATGGTCAAAGGACCCAAATGCACCAAGGTAAAAGTCCTTTTCCAAGGATTGCACATGACACATGTCATGTATGTGTTGGTTATAACTTAAAATTTTATAATTCGGATATCCCATTTAACATTGCATTTTAAATATAAATAAAATTTGACTACAAATTAATATTAGATCATGTATATTATCCATTCATGCCCTCTATCACATATATATGAACAACTTTTGTTAAAACCATATTTTCAAAATCCACAATTTTCAGAGTCAAAACCATTTTTGAGACAAATGTGTTCAAATGGGTTATAAAAACAATTTTCATCAATTGAAGTCCTTTTGTCATTCTAATCATCGATGGGAAAATCCTTTCCAATTTTAAAAGGAATGGTGCACATTTGGTAGGAAAAAAAAATGTTTGAAAAAAATAAGGACTATCCACTCTTGAAGTTTGAGAGCTTTGAACATGTAAAAACATTTTTGATTTATGTTAAGTTTTGAGCATGTAAGCTTTGCAATTAATGAAAAATATTCCAAAAACATTATGACAATTCAAACTATTATGTTTCCCTTTTGATCTTTCAAACATATAAAAATGCAATTTAAAAAAATATCCACTCACTTGGGTGGGTCCTTTGACTGTGATTTTTCCCAAGAAGATTGGCCCTAATCAAACGTTGGTACTAGAGGCCCTATCTTTTATTATTGTACCAAAACATGGCATCCATGACTAGACACATACAATTACACAAGACATAAATAATTAGATATGACATACATGAGAACTTTGATTTGAATATAAATGGCGTAAGCAACTAGCTTAGTAAAAAAAAATCAATCATGGATGCCATGTTTTGATGTAATGGTCTTTGGATCTACAAATATCATTCTTCAAATTAACAATGAATCGCAATGCTACATCAACCATGGGTCCTCCTTACACTATGAATCATATGGCCTAGATTTTTTGGAGATCTTTAACCTCTTCAAAATCAATTGCACATAAGCTACTAGAATATTTGAAGTTGGCAAAAATTGCCATGGTCCAAGATAATGGTTTTGTTGAGAATGAGAAATGCTTCAACAATTTGAATTTTATCAAATTCAAGCTTCGCAACAAATTGACAACTTTTATCTAAGACCTTGTGGTGTGAATGTTTATTCAATAATTTTATATGATGAAAAATATTCCATACCAATAGGCAAATGTAGCTTAAAAAGATATGCAAACCTACTATGGCTTTGACACATAATTTTTGTTTGGGTAAGCTAAGGTCTAATTTTGTTCCTTTGGCCTTCAATTTCAAATATCTTAACAAGATTGATGTCTCTTTTGAATTTTCTTTTTTTTTTTGGTGATAGTAAGTTAGTAAATAGTAAATTCTACCAAGTTTTATAATTATGTATGGTGTTTATGCTTGTTTTGTGTTGTTTTTGCAAGCAATGTGTGATAGTGAGTAGTCGAGGGGTTCAATTCCCTCACAAGTCATATTGCACAAATCTCACCTCAAGAAACTTTGCCAATAGGATGTTTAGAACATTTAATTTTTTTAGGTTGATCCAACACACAATGCCAAATTAAACTCCATGGCATATTTTGAGACATAACCAAACAAATCATAATTTTTTTTTAAAAAAAATCACCAAATGTTTTGAAAATAAAAAACCAAATCACCCACCCATCATACAAACATTTTCACCAAACTAGCCATGCAAGCCATGGTGAATGCTTCCTTGCCAAGATAGCTATTTCTGAAAGTTGAAAAAAAGAAAAAAGAAAAAACCTTCACCTCAACTTCATATTTTTCATAAAAAATTCATTTCAATATTTAAAGAAAACTTTAATGAGAAAATCAACACCAAGGCAACACATAAACTAAAAAAAAAATTATAAGCTTGACCAATTATAACAACCAGCTCTTGGCGGAATGGCTCTCTGCCCCTTTAGTAGAGCAACTTCACACAAGCAGCAAATGTTAAAATACGAAACATTCCATGAAATTCCCCGGCAAAATGGACTTGGTGGACATTCCGGAAAATGTGAGTCCCAAATGAAAACTACACGGTTTCGGAAACTGCCATAGTCTGTATAGGAAGGAACTATGGCAGTTTCCAAACCGCGTAATGTTCATTTAGCACACCTAACTACCTCCTGTTCTTCCTCTTAATCACAATTACTGTAATTCTACTTGACCACAAGTCAAGTAAATCATAAACTCATAATTGCATGTCTAATCCATTCATCCAATCCATCCATCCATCCATCCATCCATCATCTCTTCCTCATCCTAATCACAGGACATTTACACTGTTCATAATAAGATGTTCTGAGTCAGTGATATTTTTTGTGGTGAAATTCTTGCAAAATTTTGACCTTAAAAAATTAAAAAAGGAATTTGCCGTCGAAATTCCATTGTAGAAGTGGAAAATTGCCACAAATTATAGCTTCTTTTCCAAATTGCCAAATTTACCAAATTTTCCAAGGAAAAGAAATACCACATGTTGAAATACAATCTAATTGTCAAAATACAAATCTGGCCAATAAAATAAATAAAAAAGACTTCTACCAAATATACTGTAGTAACATAGCACATTTGGCACTAAATAATTATGAAAAGAAATTCAGAACTTTTGAGAAATTATTAAAGGTGGACTTAAATAAAAATGTACGCCTTAATAATTTCTTAATGGTTATGCTGAAATTTAGGGAAAATAAATATTAGATATTCAACGTCAAAGAGTCAAATCTGCGTGGGTACGATGGTCGCATGGAGGATTTGGGTGAACTAGAATCATCGGTTACTTCTGTGAAGGGTTAAGATGGACCCATATAGCCAGGCCCCCCCCCATCTTAGGCAACAAAAAATGCAACAAGTTGACAAAGAGTGTCCCAGAAATCAGCTATAAACTAATTTATTAATGGCCCAAGCAATTACACACTAATTGTTGCAACAAGTTTCTTCAAAGGAAAATTTTAAACAAGATCTATTTAAATATTATACATTGTTGCCACATGACTTTGCTTCTATCTTCTAGTAACTTAGTTCAGAGTCCGTGTCACATTTGTCAATATTTTTCAACTATGTCGGTATTTGGTTAGAGAGGTGGGAGCTTCCCCACCTTACCGATCGCTTTTGTTCATTTGCCACCTTCTTTCCCTGGCTCATTAGCAGCTTTTCATTTTTGGGTGCTTTTGTGTTCATTCTTGGTTTGTTCTTTTGTGGAAAATGGAGCCCAACACTTCCTTTAACGTGTATTAATTAGTTCCAAACAATTGATGAGATGGGCCACCATAGTGAATCAAATCACCAGGGCACCATCCATTGGATGTGCCCAGACTGGGTTATGGATGAACCCCAAGTGTTGGGTTTCACCTTAAAAAATTGTCTAATAGGTAGGTTAGCATGTAAGAAAATAGGTTGCTATGAGGTAAGTAGATGTATGTAGATTGTTACAATGTAGGTAAGGGCTATTGGGTTGTTTGGTTCATTTGGTAGGAAATTTAACAACTTAACTAACCACCATGGTTAGCTAGGGAAGTGAAACCCAATGGAAAAGTGTTGCCTATCCAACCCACCATCTGTTCATCCCTCATGTGAGCTTGGTGGTTGTTGGTTCACTCGGGTCATAGAGTTGATGTGTAGTTTTGATCACACTACCTACCAAGCCATATATAAGACCTTATAGTTTATCATCCAAGCTTTTCACCCCCAAATACCTACCAAGCCATATATAAGACCTTATAGTTTATCATCCAAGCTTTTCACCCCCCAAATAGATAAGAATGTTGTATGGTCGGACCCTATGACAAACAAGTTCAATATCAATGGTGTTCATTGGCCTTTGTTTGGTATTGTTGGTGCTTAGGCTACCGATGGTCTATCTTGGTATGTTTAGTGCTTAGGCTACAATTGTTGCCTCAATTGTGGTGTTTTGTTGTTGCTATTGTTCAAGGTAGGTTATTTTGGGTTTCGTGAAGTGTGTGCATTGGGGGATGTGTGGGGTAGGGATGGGTCACACACAATATATGTGTCTTTACTCTTTACATTGTTGACCTTGCCGATATCTTTATGCAAGTAAATCCGTTTAAAATCTTTGTAACCTGTTTTGGGGGTTCTACTTTGATACTTCCGTCATTTTTTCTGCCCCTTTGTGGGGGCGCTTGGTGGTGGTCCACCACGGAACTATGCCATTATTCAAAAGCATGCTACTCACGGTAGGAGAAAGTAAAATATAACACCCATTCAAAAGAATATATGTGTGGAAAAAAGTCATGTTTGTAAACGAATGGGCCCTAGTGGACCCACTTGGCCATCTTCTCGCCTTAATAGGCTCATCACATTTCTAGACGGAAACTAAAGCCCCTTCCATAGTACATTAAAAGCCAGGGACACCAATTTGACCCATGCTGCAATGTTCCCATGAGTTCTCCCAGCAGTTCCCCTGCCTTTAATGTTAGATAACAGATGGGGTCCTTTCAATTCTGACACCCATTGGCACCCATGAGCTCACCTGAACGGGCTGATTGCGGGGAGCCAGAATCAGCAATACCCGACCCATTTGAGTTATCCCTAAAGTCAGGCGATTAGGGGGTGAGAATGGCCAGTTTCAGCATAATAGGGCATCAAACACGTCACTATGAATGAAAATTTTACAAAACAAAATAAGGGGGACCCAAACTAGTTTTTCTACTAATTTTGGTTGTAAATTGAGTTTCATCTTGTCTTTGCTTTTTCTTGTAGCGCCTCCACTGCTGCTACATATATTTTCACTGCTCCTACCTGTACAACTACTATAATCACTCTCGAACCTTTGTGCATTAAATGCTGAGTTTCAGCATTTCATACTGAGATTTAATAAAATTTCCTTACTTTGCGGAGACCGCTGAAAGAGGGGATAGGGGGTGAAAGTAGGCCCAAGGACAGGGGTGAAGACAGGGTGACTTTACAAATAACTCTATTATCTAAGGGATTTTGAGGGTGGATTTTGCCAAATTCCAGGAATTTTATATTGTAAATTGGAACCTTCTCGAAGGAAGTGCCAATTTTGAGGGATGCAACATCTTTTGAGAAAATTTAACTTAACTCTTCATTTGAACAGAATATTTCTTATAAAAGCCTTTATGCAAGGGAAAGTCGCCCCCGGGGTGCAGCAAAATGCACCAGAGGATTCTGCGCCTGAGGACCTGCATTCTTTAATTATAGAAAAGGCCATGGCCCATGCTTCGAAGTCAGATGAAATCACAACTTAGAACCAAACCAAGGCTTCAACATGCACACCCATACTCTCAATGTATGGGGGAGTACTAGCTGAAGAAAAAAATGGTCATAAATAATATTTGGTTTCACCTTAGTAACCAATTCTGTAGGAAATAGGTCTCATATGTAGGTAGATAGGTAGGAAAATAGGTACTTACTAGGTAAGTTGATGGTTTATACATAGGCTACCTACCTACTAACAACCTTCTTGTGAGTTGTTAGTAGGTAGGTAGGAAAAAAAAAGAAACTAAGCTAACCACCATGGTTAGCTAGGGAACAGGAATCCAATGGAAAACTGTCTTCTGACCTTTTACCATTCATCCTTCATGGTGCGCTGGTGTTGCTTTGTTTGTTGGGAAGGGGGCACAGGGAGTTGGATTTAGGGTTCTGGGTTCCTTCACTTGGAAAAGGATGAAACTCATTGAGATGAATGGTAATTGATTGAGTTCTCAAATAGCACTACATGTTATCCCATATCTTTTAGGCACAATTCAACTTCCATCCATATAAAACTATAAAGGTGTTGTCAAAGATAAGCTTATATGTGTATGTACTTTGGGGAGGAAATCTTTCTAGGGTTTTATGTTGGGGAGGGGTGCCCATTGTTTCAAAGAGATTTGTGATGGGCCAATCAAAGTGGCTCCTTCAAACTATAAAATAATAAAAAACAACTATGGATGCACTAGCCCCCAGCTAACTAATAGAGGACACAATATGCAGCCATAATAATAGTATCTATGGTTGAAAATTCTATTCAACTCCTATCTCCTATTTCAAACAAACCATAAGTTAAATTGTGAATTTTCATTGTAGGGTGTCCAAAAATGTGATGACAAGCCAACCCACCTTTTTCCATTAGACACGGCCCAAGTAGGTGGGGATGAGATCTCCTACCTACCTTGTCCTTGACCACCACATCAATATTTGCTCCTCACCACATCAAATGTACACCAATAAATAATGTCAATATACCTCGATTGAGAACCTTTCAACTCAACATTTTGCTTCTATAAAGTCACCTTTGAACCTGCCTGAGTGACCCAGCACCCACCAGTGCACCATCCAAAAAATCCCATTCTGGGATTCCAACCCACTATGAGTTCCATCCGTCAGTTTAGGTTTAGGGTTTAGGATTTGGACTCACCTCCGTCGCCAGCAACTTTAGCATTTGGGTTTACTTGTGACCTTGGAATAGGGTTTAGCTTTAAAACATTTTGAGATCGGACAACTTGAGCTTGAGGAGCGAGGAGCTTGAGGAACATGACCAGCAATTTGAGGAGCACCTTGAAAAGTGTGAAGCTACAAGAGTTTCATCAGCCGCTTCAAGGTAAGCTTTTACTCATTTTTTATTTGTATTTTTGTTGTTGGTGCTTCCACAAAGACAAAGTCTTTCTTTCTGAGCTCATGTTGCTTCCACAAAGTTTTTTTTTTTGGAGTTGTTGGTGCTTCCACAAGATTATTGTCTTAGTTTTTCAATTGATGGGTGCCTCCGTAGAGATGATGATGAACATCATCTTTTTTTTCTTGTTGCAACTGCTTCCACATAGACAATGATGAATGTCTTTTTTTATTTGTTGTTGCTACTTATAGGGCAATGGCAACAGAGAGTTTTTTTTCTTCATATGCTTACGTTTTGTTGATGAGAAAGCCAAAAATGAAGAAAAATTAAAAGTGGTGTTTGTATTTTTCTATAGATGTAAATTCACAAGAGAGAAAGGAATGACGCGGATAGTGTCCATGGTGTTATGAATGAAAGAGATATGGAGGTACGAGCAATGGGACAGCAAATGCAAGTAGGTGTTGAAGATTTGGTTACATTGGTTCTAGTTGAGATTATTCAAAAACAAATGTAAACAAAAGTTGATGTTAATAGAACATCTATAATTACTGTTGATAGAATTGAAATTAATTTGCAAAAAACCTTTTTGATGATAAAACAAGGAAAAGTAATTCTAGGTTCAATGCCGGAGCAAGAAAATGGAGGTCTTACTTCATTGCCAAATGAACATGTTGTACCTCATGCTGATATTGATGAAGGTGAAATATTGAACTTTATTTATTATAATTCATTGCTCCACCCATCTTCTCAAGTAGAGAAGATCAGTGGGTTTTTTTTTTGTCAATTTTCTAGTTGTAATACCTTCATTAATTGTGGTCTCTAAACTTTGCCCCACCTTCTTTCTCCATGTGAAAAGGTGGGTGGGGCATTTTTTGGGGTCAAAGTTTGTAGGCAATACCTCAAGGCTTTGTAGGTGATATTGTTTTTTTTAAGGTTAGTTTCATTTTGTGCAATTTTGAATATTGGGTTCTAGCAATATCCTCATCTTGTGTTCTTGTTCTCTTATCTTTATGCAATGCCCTCATAATATTGACATGGCATGATATATTGAACATGGAATAAATATTCTAAAAATTAATTTGTTTCATGGTTAAGGTGAAAGCATGATAAAATGTACAAATAAAAATACTTGCAAGTCTATTTATCAAGTGAACAAAAAATAGGACCAAAATCCATCACAAAATTGTTATACATTTAATTCTTTTAATTGATTGATAAATAACAAGATACTTCTTCATTATTACGCATTAATTCTTAAATTTTGCATTGTAAAAGTAGGTTTCAAATAAACTTTTCTAACTGCAAATAGCTTTTTAAACCTACTTTTTCTAGTGCAAAATTCGATTCAAATATATGTCAAGAATATTCTACCAAAGAGAAAGTAGATTTGTTTTTTGATGATGCCCTTGAACATACAATGATTTTTATGCTGTAACTTCATACATGTATATTTCACTAAATTTTCTAATGAAAAAGTAGGATTGAACACCATATAGACCAATCAATTTCAAACATATTTATTCCCTACTTTTATTATTATAAAGTTTTTCAAATTTTATAGTTGATTTACAATAAACCCAATTGAAGGCTCAATAGTTTCAAAATTAAATTGAAGTGAACTTTGAATCTTCTTTCTTATGTTTTTGTGAAAAACTACCTTTTAAAACTTGATATTTGTTCATCAACTTTTTTTGTATACTCTACCATGCTTTCACACATTAATGAAATTATCACAATACAATAAAAATATTACAATTACATTTCAAAACTTTATTCAAGTGAAACTTTATACCATCAATATGGCCGATATTGCGATAGCTTCATTTACATATATTAACCATCTTTCATGGTACCCCATTATTATACCAGCACAAAAATAATGCAATGTCCTCCAAATTATAATAATGCAATACCCCAAGGGTAAACATGCCACAATTTTTTTCAAACTAAAAAATTAAAGTATTGTAAGTGCAATTAATCTTTTTGGACCCACATAATATCCTTCTTATAGCTTATGTGAGAATGGTGGATCCCATTACATTTATAGAATAGCCCAACAAGGCTACTGCCATATGGGATACTTCAAACAAGGTATTGCAAGTGAATTGGAGTTTTTTAGACATGAGCAATACCCCTTTGATGGCTTGGGTAAAAATGGTGGACCCCATGTTATTTATAGAACACCCTAATGAGGGTATTTCTTACCTTCTAGGTTTTTTTTTAATTATGCAATACCCTTTTCAAATTTTCAAAATATATGTGATTCACCCCAAAACATTTTTGGGATACATGAAATGCGGTATTGCAAGTTTGATTCATTTTTCTAATCATGAGTAATGCCCCTCCAATGGTGTAGCTAAAAATTATTTAGTGTTTTATAAAATATGTTAGTGAGGGTATTGTTTTCCTTCTAAGTTTTGGTAGGTTTATGCAATAACCCTCGAAGTGTCAAAAGATATGTGATTGACCCCAAAGCATTTTTGGGATACCCAAAGTGGGGTATTGCAAGTTCATTGAACATCTTTCTAATCATGATCAATATACCCCTCCAATAACCTAGCCCAAAATTATTCAACCCAAGGTATTTATGGATTATCTAGTGCAGGGTATTGTGGTTGAATTAGATTTTTACAAATAAGAAATTTTCATTATTTTGTGCATTATTTGGACTTTAAAATTTACATATTAACCTCATTTAATTGTGATAAACAATTATGCATTAACACATATTAGCTACATAAACATTTGGATATTACTTTAACAGATGCATTGGGGTTTCTTCTATAATGCAAATTGTGGATAATTCAATTTGACTCGGTCAAAGGTGTAAAGGGTTAAGTATTAATGAAAATTGAATCTATTAAATCTGAATATGGGTATAATTGTAAAACCTTTCATTCTTCCCTAGTCCTCTTTTTACAGGTATTTAAATGTTCCATCATTGTTTCATGCCAATCTTTCATCTAGTTGATGGAGTTCCCGAAGCCATCATCCAATCAATGAAATACCATTCCTAGGTGCATGGATTTGTTGATTTGTGCCAAATAGATGGCTCAAATGTTTGATGCAATTCTTCAAAGAAACAATGTTGCATAGTTTCATAATTCAATGCTTGCACTTTCTCCACATTCGATAATAATCTCAACCATTGTTTCATGCAAGCAAGTTAAGGCTTGATCCATGGGGGCATACAAACCTTTGGGCACATCGACATTGTGACAATGACCATCCTCATTTGTGGTTGCAAGCCCCCCAATGTCAACAATGTTGACTTCATCAACCCAATCTTGGTTGCAATTATCATCCAATTGTAAATATGTTGGGTCAATAAACATGGATTTCAAACCGCCATGGTGAATCCCAAAATAGGTGCCACAATATTCAATGATATTCTTTGATGTAAAATCGATACAAGTTAATATAATAATATCCTGATGCTTGCAAAAATTACCTCACAATGCCTATTCACAAGTGCAACTTGTGTATTCGGTGAAAGGGGCATGAATCTTGTAAGGAACACCAGGATGTTATTGGTTTCACACCCACCACAAATCATCACCATTGTCCCCCTCAAAAGTAGGTGGGATCACATTAGCGTGTGGAATCTGATTAGCTTTATCAATGTTAACCACCACAAGTTGCGCCATGACCTTGTTTTTAATGAACCCTTGATTCTTCATCTTGGCTTGGTGCATATAATGTCATGCTATTATCATGGTTAACCTCCACACCAACCAATTCATGCGACACCACTTCAAACCTTTGGTCTCAAGAGAATATTAATGTTTCAAAGCCTCATGATAAGATTTTATATTAGCTTGCGTGTCTTGATTGGGTGAAAATCCTTTAAGGTGTACCACATAGGACAAAAAGGGCCTAATCCTTATTGTAATTTTTTTTAGCCTATATTTTGATCCCCATAAAAAATAATGAATCAAAAGATATTAAAATTTTCAAAAGGACCAATACAATTCTAGATTCCATCATAATCATCCATAAATGTGTCTTTAAATGATAAAAAAAGAATAGATAAAAAAAAAAAGATAAAAAAGGGTGACGTTGTGATAAGATTTTAGTACACCTTAAAGAATTTAGACCTGATTGGAGTGCGGCACTCATTGAAGCCCAACCATTCAAAACTCCTCATGGACATGCACAACACACTTACAACCCATGATGTAATTTGAATATGTGTGAAAAATCAACATGCAATTTGTAATGCATCCATAACAAAAAGGTTTTAAAACATGTCATACTTGGAAAGGAGTAAATTACTTATTGAGTTGGCAATATCCCACGTGACTTGAAAGATTCAATGGTCTCATCTGGGTTGATGGACATGAACATCACCATGTGGAGGCGATCAAATACTACACATTTCATTTTTGGATCCTTGATTTTTTCCATGGAAGACAAGTGCCGTGCTTTCAACACATGCCATGAACAAAGAAAAATTATGACAAGATCTCAGCTCCACACAATCTTGCCATGGTACACCCAACATTAATGTGCTTACCATGAACAATAAATATGTTACGTAATCCATGCGCTAACATAATACAAAAACGTAAGACAATGCAACAAAAAATTAAAAAACAATGTACAACCTACCCCAATGCTCAAAGTTCTTATGGGCCATCATCTTCAATGAATTACAATGGTTTCCAATGTGGCATATGTGAGAGGAGCTTTGTTCGCATGTCACCCAACCACTCCACCAAATCTTTGCATGTTTGCCGACTTGTGATGATCCAAACAACTAGCACCCCCGTGCAATGAAAATTGAATGCCATCAATGTGAATATGTGGTATTTCACATCATTGGTGCCAAACATGGCATCCATAAAAATAACCCCATTGTGATTGAATTGGAGCATGGCCTAACATTGCTAAGTGTTTAGATCCTTATGGTGAATGGGACTTAAATCCCATTCACCTCACCTACATCTTGGAAATTAAAAAACATCATTAGGATGAACACAAACCCATAAGTGAACAAAAAGTGTGGGGTTTTTGTGCAAGTGCTAAGTGCCTTTCTTGTGCTTTCGATTTAAACATGCAATATTTTGGGATCTTAACAAGTCGTTTCGGGTCATCCACAGATCCACATTCACCTTTGCCCACCAAATTTCCTTATGCTTGTCATAGATTTGTTTCACAATGTAACCCAACTTTAATTGGGTCCATATAAAGTCCTTCAATGTGGGACACGCATGAAACATACATTGACATCTATGATGTGACCCTGAATCACATGCACCATGAGCAAGATCCCCATTGGCTCAAATGTGAATCTAATGGTAAAAGGTGATTTCCACCACATTGGGCCATGTGTAAAGCCTATTGATGGAAAGGTGGGTTCAAACAATCATGATTGATCGACCTCATATGGTTGGGGTCTTCGTGGTGGTGCTTTAGTTCATAACCACATTCATACTTACAAAACATAACTTCCATTAAATCAAAACAAAAGACATAAAATTAATTAACTCTAACTTGCAAAAATGACCAATGGAAAAGGTTTATAAGTTGTCAAATCATACCAAATATGTTTGAAGTGATTTTTTATCAATAGATTTTTCCCATTTTATTGAAGGAACAAATTCTATTACATGCTCCATTCCGCCAAAATTTGCATATCCACTCATTCACCTTGCAAAAACTTAGAAACAAAAATATGGGGGATGTATGCGGTCTCAATTGCCACCTTGTTTTGGCCTCTGTGCTTAAACCCATCTTTCCACACCAAGACAACATTCAAAAAAGGTGATTTTGCTAAGTTTTGGATTTTGATGGATTACAAAAATGGAATTCACCCCATGCTTTGAATTGTTGAAGAAATAACCCAATAGTAGAAGTCCCCAGTTTGTGAAAACCCATGAAATACCTCACATGTTTATAAATTGTAATAACTCTAATTAACAAAACCATTAAACCGTAATCAACAAAACCCTTAAACACTATAAGTGAACCTGACCATAACACATAAATAAGCAGTAATTCACAAATGGTAAAAAAAACCATGTGGCTATTTTATGGCCATTTGAAATTTATGCACCAAAAAAAAAACTTCTTTATCCTCTTAAAGACAATCAATTCAATATATGTAAAGCTTTTAATCAAAATGTGCAACACCCACATGCAACAATAGTAACACATTGACCATGGAACTTCTTTATTTGAATATGGTATTTTTTGCAAATTGATACTTCCATGACTATCCATATCTAAGAGGGAGAAAAATACCCTAAATTAAAAAAAATAAAAAAATGAAAGGAATTAATTAAAAGAGGATATCATACCATTGATGTTAAAGGTTGATGCCACTAATGTTCAATGGAGTTTGGGCCCTAAATGAAAATAAATCCATGGATAAATCAACATGGATGTCACTAAAGAAATAAACACTAAACTTTAAATAATTCCAATGGTGGATGCCATGAACCATGATAATTCTAAACAACCAAGTACACATGACCCTAAAAAAAAACACATAACCACTATTGAAACGAAATATTCAAACACAAATTAAGTGAAACCCCAAGCTTAAATAGATCACCATGGATTCCATTAAACAAATAAGCCCTAAACACTAAACCTTACATGATTACAATGGTAATTGCCAAACACCCTAATGATTATACAATCATTTACATATGCCCAAAAATTATAATCACTATTTAAACCCTAATTTGGAGCCCTAATTAAATGAAACAAACATGTGAATGGAAGCCATGGTGTATTTCTTACTTGTTTGTTTGGTCTATCAATGTGAGCCTTTTTCCACTCTCCTTGAAAAATAAATAAATAAAATGAATGTGTCTTGTGGCATGTGTGCAAATGCCAATTTTCCCCCAAAATCCATATTAGGTCTGAATTTTAATTAGGCTTAAAAGGTGCAAAAAATCATAAATGTTTGTTGTTTGTTTCCATAACCCAAAATTTTAAAATCCTACTATGTTAAATAACATAATTAAATATAGAAACATAATATTGTTAAATTTAATCCACATTGCTTAAGGTACACCATTAAAACAAACTAATTAAATTGTTCAACGTAGGCCTAATTGCTTGATGAACCTAAATATAACATCCATTAAATGCACTTAAATTGAACTAGAGTTCCATATTCCCTAGACATATGCACTAGGTTTGCAATACCCCCCTTGTGGAAAACATTCTCAAAACACAACCTACAATACCTTCATTGGGGGGTTTCACATATTTTGAATTTTCAAAGTTTCTGTAATACCTTCAAAACACACTAAAACATCATGTTTAAAAACAATGTCTATCTACAATACCCTTATACAAGCGATGACAAATATTTTAATCATGCCCTTAATTGTTTATTCGAATGAGCAAGACCAAGCTCCATGCAATACCTTCATTTTATTCTTTTTTCATCATTTTCGATGGTGAGGGGTCTATTGGAGTGGCAACCAAATAGGTACGTGTAGCCATGTAGGTGGGGTTTGGTAGGTACCTACCTAAAGAATTGGTAGGTAGGAAGGTGGAAGGGTAGGTAGGTAAAGAAATAGATGGGTGGGGCC
>Ga0116229_10008316_pt1 | contig 16170 bp, 13 predicted proteins | sample S1TSphgellanicum_3_FD_87313 | JGI IMG/M metagenome (GOLD analysis project Ga0116229, IMG submission 87313) | Host-associated microbial communities from peat moss isolated from Minnesota, USA - S1T2_Fc - Sphagnum magellanicum MG | ecosystem: Host-associated > Plants > Peat moss > Unclassified...
CGAGGTTCCGTCCGAAGCTCTCCAAACCACTTCCCATGCCGTACGGGCCTTGCGGCTCTCGAATGAATCGTCCATTGCCCAGAGCTCGTCATCGCAACAGGAGGCGGCGGCCGAGGACGACGGCGCCTGCGGCGACGCCGGCGTAGAGGGCGTAGCGGGCGATCAGCGCGGCGCTGAGCGTCGCGTACCAGGTCATGCCGTGATGCTTGATCCAGTAGGCGCGGCGCGAACGCTGCTTGCGCGCATCGACGCTGTACTGGCCGCGCGCGCTGCCCATCCCCTCGTGGACCGCTTCGCTGCGCGGGACGAACCAAGTCTCCCAGCCTGCCTCCGCCGCGCGTTTGGCGAAATCGACCTCTTCGTGGTAGAGAAAAAAGCGTTCGTCGAACGGACCGATCTCGTCGATGAGCGTGCGCCGGATCGCAAGCGCCGCGCCGATCGCGAGATCGACGCGCCGCTCCGTATCGTAGTTCCAGCCGCGCAGCGCGGCACCGTTGGCGTAGCGCCGCAGCGGCGCCCATTCGCCCCATGCGCTCGAGCGCAGATACGCGCCGACCCACGTATCGAACTCGCCGACCGACTGTTGCACGGTGCCGTCGTAATTGTAGATGCGCGAACCGGCGATACCGCAGCGCGGATGCGCGTCGAGAAACCCGACGATCTCCGCGAGCGCGCGGTCTTTGAGTTCGGCGTCCGGGTTGAGCAAGAACACGTACGGCGCGGACGAAACCGCGAACGCGCGATTACACGCTGCGGCGAAGCCGAGGTTCGCGCCGTTCTCGACGATCCGCAACGCGGGATAGCGCTCGCGGATGAACTCGCGCGATCCGTCGCTCGATCCGTTGTCGGAGACGATCACCTGCGCGAACGACGGATCGGCGCGCACCTCCGAGAGCGCGAAGACCGAGTCGAGCGCCGTCGTGATCTTCTCTTTGTCGTTCCAGCAGACGACGACGACGTCGATGCGCGACACGCTAGGCGGCCGTCCCGCCGGAGAACTCATCGCGGCGCTGGAGATACGGCCAGATGAAGCCGTCGATGTCGCCGTCGAGCACGCCGGCCGTGTTCGCGGTTTCGACTTTCGTGCGGTGATCCTTGACGAGTTGGAACGGGTTGAGCGTGTAGGAGCGAATCTGCGACCCCCATTCGTTGGCCTTGCGTTCGCCGCGCAACTCCGCCAGTTTCGCTTCGCGTTCCTCGCGCTCGCGCTGAACGAGCTTGGCTCGTAGGATCGCCATCGCGACGTCACGGTTCTGCATCTGCGAGCGCTCTTGCTGCGAGGCGACGATCGTGTTCGTCGGCACGTGGATGATGCGGATCGCCGACTCGGTCTTGTTGACGTACTGACCGCCCGCTCCGCCGGCCTTGAACGTTTCGATGCGCAGGTCTTCGGGCTTGATCTCGATGTCGTCGGGATCGCCCTCTTCCGTTTCCGGAACGATGTCGACTTCCGCAAACGAGGTCTGGCGGCGGTGCGCCTGATCGAACGGCGAGATACGTACGAGCCGGTGGACGCCGCGCTCGCTCTCCATCATCCCGTACGCATTGCGGCCGCGGATGAAGAACGTCGTCGAGCGCAAGCCAGCCTCGTCGCCCGGCGACTCTTCCGCGATTTGGGTCGCGAAGCCGTGCCGCTCGGCCCACTTGAGATACATCCGCGCGAGCATGGCGACCCAGTCGGCCGCGTCGGTCCCGCCGGCGCCGGCGCGAATCGTCACGATCGCCCCGTGCGAATCGTACGGCCGATCGAAGTTCGCGGCCATCTCGAGCGCATCGAGCGCAGCGTTCGCGCCCTCGATGGCGCGCTCCACGTCCGCTTCGACGCCCGGCTCATCACCGAGAACTTCGAGCGTTTCGAGCGCGTCCCGCAGGCCGCGATCGACGTTCGCAACCGCGTCGACCTCCGCACGGAGATCGGCGATCTGCTTCATCGTCGTTTGCGCGCGCTGCGCGTCATCCCAGAAGCCCGGCGCGCGGGAACGCTCTTCGAGTTCGGTTATCGACCGCGATTTCTTGGCGTAGTCAAAGCCGCACCTGGAGGGTTTCAAGACGCTCGCGCGCCTTGCCGATCGCGGCAACCTGTGCATCGCTCATCTTATGCAGCTACTCCGTGGCATTTCTTGTATTTCTTGCCGCTGCCGCACGGGCACGGATCGTTGCGGCCGACCTTATCGGCGTTGACGATCGGCTTCGCGGGCTCGGTTTCGAGATTGGTACGAACGGCCGTCGCGCTCGGGCCCTTCGGCGCCGGGCCGAGGATGCGTTCGGCGGCAACCGCATCGAGCGCCGGCCGCTGATACGCTTGCGGCACCATCGCGCCGGCCGGAATCGGCTCGAAGCCGAGATCGGGCAAACTCGACCCGTTCGCCGGCGCGGGCAGCGGCGGCGGAGCGTCTTGCGGGACGGGCAAACCGCCGGAACCGTCCTCGTCGTCCTTGCGCTCGATGCGCACGCTGAAGACCGCTTTGATCGCCTCATCGGCGATCGTGTTCTTGAGGTCTTCGAAAATCTCGTAGGCTTCTTTTTCGTACTCGACGCGCGGGTCTTTTTGACCGTAGCCGCGCAGGCCGATGCCCGTCTTGAGCGCGTCCATCACGTAGAGATGGTCGACCCAGAGGCGGTCGATGATCGGCAGCATGATGTACTGTGACTCGATCATGCGCATCAGCTCGGGGCCGACCTCGGCTTCCTTCGCTTCGTAGCGCTCGAGGCCGATCGCGTAGAGCGCTTCCTTCATCCCGTCGCGATCGAGCTTCTCGAGATCGGAGACGCCGATGCGGTCGCGGACCGGGAAGATCAGTTCGACTTCGTTCAGGATCTCTTCGAGGTCCCACTCCGAGGGATGCTCTTCGGGCGGGGCGCCCGTATCGACCGCGTAGTCGACCTTCGTGCGCAGCGTCTCGAGCATCGTCTCGCGCAGCGACTGGCCTTCGAGCACGCGCCGGCGATCCGCGTAGATCACCTCGCGCTGCTTGTTCATGACGTCGTCGTACTCGAGGACGTGCTTGCGCATCTCGTAGTTGTGATTCTCGACCTTCGACTGCGCGTTCTCGATCGAGCGCGAGAGCAGCCCGGCCTCGATCGGCGTCTCGTCGGTGAACTTCACGAAGTCCATCATCTTCTGCAGCCGCTCCTGACCGAAGAGCCGCATCAGCTCGTCTTCGAGCGCGATGTAGAAGCGCGTCGAACCCGGATCGCCCTGACGGCCGGAACGGCCGCGCAGCTGGTTGTCGATGCGCCGCGATTCGTGGCGTTCGGTGCCGATGATGTGCAGGCCGCCGCGTTCCGCGACGCCCTCGCCGAGCTTGATGTCGACGCCGCGGCCGGCCATGTTGGTCGCGATCGTCACGGCAGCCGGTTGGCCCGCGTCCTTGATGATCTGCGCCTCTTGTTCGTGGTACTTCGCGTTGAGAACGTTGCACTCGACGCCCTTGCGACGCAAGAGCGTCGCGAGGCGTTCGGATTTCTCGATCGAGCGCGTGCCGACGAGGACCGGCCGGCCCTTTTGGTGCTCGGCGATGATCTCGTCGACGACGGCGTTGAACTTCGCCTCTTCGGTGCGGTAGACGATGTCTTGCGCGTCGATGCGCGAGACCGCGCGGTTGGTCGGAATCACGACGACGTCGAGGCCGTAGATCTCCCGGAACTCGCGCTCCTCGGTCTTGGCCGTCCCGGTCATCCCGGCCAGCTTCTTGTAGAGCCGGAAATAGTTCTGGAACGTGATCGTCGCGAGCGTCTGGTCTTCGCTGCGCACGGTGAGGCCTTCTTTGGCCTCGATCGCCTGATGGATGCCGTCGGAGTAACGGCGTCCGTACATGAGCCGGCCCGTGAATTCATCGACGATGACGACTTCGCCGTCCTTGACGATGTACTGCTGATCCTTGTGGAAGAGATGCCAGGCCTTGAGCGCTGCGTTGAGCTGATGCGTCAGCTCGAGGTTACGCTGGTCGTAGAGATTCGTGATCCCGAGGATCTTCTCGACCTTGGCGACGCCCTTCTCGGTGATCGGGACGGCGTGTGCCTTCTCGTCGACCGTGAAGTCTTCGTCTTTGATCAGGCGCGGCAGCACTTTTGCAAATTGCGCGTAGAGTTCGGTCGCGTCGTGGCCCTGGCCGCTGATGATGAGTGGCGTGCGCGCTTCGTCGATGAGGATCGAGTCGACTTCGTCGACGATCGCGTAGGTGAGCGGCCGCTGCACCATGTCTTCGAGCCGCCACGCCATGTTGTCGCGCAGATAGTCAAAGCCAACTTCATTGTTCGTGACGTAAGTGATGTCGGCTTCGTAGGCGGCGCGCCGGGCAGCCGGATCCATGTCGTGCTGAATCACGCCGACGGTGAGGCCGAGGAAATTGTAGAGCGGGCTCATCCACTCGGCGTCGCGCTTGGCGAGGTAATCGTTGACCGTGACGACGTGGACGCCCGTGCCGGCTAGCGCGTTCAGGTAGGCGGCGAGCGTCGCGACGAGCGTCTTGCCTTCGCCCGTGCGCATCTCGGCGACTTTGCCCTCGTGCAGCACGGTGCCGCCGATGATCTGCACGTCGAAGTGGCGCATCTGCATGACGCGCTTCCCTGCTTCGCGAGCAACCGCGAACGCTTCCGGCAAGAGCTCGTCGAGCGTCTCACCTTGCGTGACCCGCGTTCTGAACTCGACGGTTTTTGCCGCCAGCGCCTCATCGGAGAGCGGGGCGATCTGCGATTCGAGTGCGTTGACCCGCTCGACCGTGCGGCGAAGCCGCGCGATCTCGCGTTCGTTGCCGTCGAAGAGGGACTTGAGAAAAGCCATACTGTGCTGTAACCCTTCGCCACCCGAGTCGGTTCCCCGGCCCCGGCTTGGCTACGTGGCGTGCCGGAATGTCATCCTGAGGCTCTCGAAGGATGGGCGTGAGATAACCGTGAGTGGCATGCCCATCCTTCGAGAGCCTCAGGATGACACTCGAGAGCCTCAGGATGACACTCGAGAGCCTCAGGATGACACTCGAGAGCCTCAGGATGACACGGAATCCTGCGACCATCGAGGAAAACGGTCGGAAACGGGTCTACGAGGCGGTGACGCCTTCCACGAGCTCCGGGCTCGTGCTGGGCTCGAGGTCGTCGGTCGTACCCGCGGCGGGCGCGAGGGGGAGCACGATTTCGAAGGTGCTTCCTTCGTTTTCGACCGAGCGGACCGCGATGCGGCCACCGTGCACCTCGACGATCTTGCGCGAGATGTAGAGCCCGACGCCCGTCCCGGCGATCCCACGCGAGCGCGCGTTGGTGCCGCGGCCGAAGCGCACGAACACGCGCTCGAGGTCGGCCGGCGGGATACCGATGCCGCGATCCGTGACGCGGATCAGCGCTTCCGACGCGCGCGCCTCGACCTCGACGCGCACGATCGCTTCCGAATACTTGAGCGCGTTCCCGATCACGTTGTCGAGCACGTGGCGCAGCCGCGTCCGGTCGATGAAGACGATCGTGTCCGTGTCCTCAGGATACACGTATTCGATGCGGTCTTCGCCGGGGTCGTGCGCGTGCACGCTCTCGCCGACGAACCCGTTGAGGTCGCAGATGTCGCGCTGCAGCGAGAAGCCCGCGGCCTGCGTGCGCGCGAGGACGAGCGAATCCTCGGCCAGTTTCGCCAAGCGCTTGGACTGCGCGTAGATCGTCTCCACGCTGGCCTTGCGATCGCCGGTCGCGTCCTCCATCAGCAGCTCGGTATAGCCCTGGATGACGGTCAGCGGGCCTTTGAAATCGTGCGTGAACATCGCGAGCAAATCGTCCTTGAACTCGTTGTTCTCGGCGAGCGCGCTATAGAGCTCGACGTTGCGCAGGCCAAGCGCGACAAGCGTACCGAGCGCTTCGAGCAGCCGCAGGACGGAGCGGTCGAACGGCCGCGCGTCGCGGCCGGCACGCTGGCAGACGAAAACGCCCGCGGCGCGCGCGGACGCCGCCGAACGCAGCGGCACGACGGCGGTCGCAGCACCCGCGACCGTCGCAAGCATCGAGTCGCCGCTCGCGATCGCCCGGTCGACCAGCGGATCCTCGAATGCGATCTTCACCGGCAGCGCACACTCGCCGCTGACGGTCGTGCACGCGACGCGGGAGAGCACGCCGTCGCGCGGCACGTAGAGGCTGGCCATGTGCGCCTCTGAGAGTTCGAGCGCGTAGCGGGTCATCGCTTCGGCGAGGGCGCCGAGTTCGTTATGGGCAAGGACCGTCCGGCCGGCCTCGGAAATCGCCGCACTCTCCGCCGCGAAGCGCCGCTCGGCTTCGAACGCGCGCGCGTTCGCGAGCGCCAGCGCGCCGTGCGCCGCGACGGTGCGGACGTACGCCTCGCGGCTGCCGGCGTCGTCGATATCGCGCGGCAACCCTTCGAACGCAAGCATTCCGTAGAGCCGGTGTTCGACGCGCAATGGCAGCGCGAAGCCCCCGCGTGGACCGACGACGTTCACCCAAGCGCCGTCGTCGCGCGCTGCGATCGCGATCAGCTCGTGGCCGGTCATCGCGTTGATGACGGCGAGCGCCTCGGGCGCCCGATCGCCGACCGCGGCGACGCCGTCGCTGCGCTCCGAGACGACCCGGCACACGAGGTCGTTGCCTTCGACCGCCCAGCCCGAACCGCACAGCGAGAATTCGTGCGTAATGATCTCCAGCAGCGAGTGCAGGATGTCGACGACGCTGCGCGTGTCTTTGAGCGCGCGCACGTTGCGCTCGATGTCTTCCGCGCGGCGCCGGGCCGAACGCTCGCGCTCGTAGAGCCGCGAGTTCGCAAGCGCCAGGCTCACGTGCATCGCGATCGTGCGCATCAACAGCAGATCGCGTTCGTCGAACCGGTGCTCGCGGTCGAATTGGATCGCGATCCCCGCGTCGATGCGCCCGTCAACGACGAACGGCACGAGCAGCATGGCGCTGGCGCCGAACGCGATGAGTTGCTGGCGGTCGGCGGCGCTGGCATCGCTGCCGATCCGCACCGCCTGGCCAAGCCCCAAACATCGATTGAGGAGCGTTCCGGCAATCGGGATGCGCTCGGGTATTGCCGCGGCTGCGGTGTGGGGATCGTCGGCCGCGATTCCGCGCGCGACGCTCGGATTGCGCTCGTCGCGCACGTAGATGGCGCAGCGGTCGCTCGCAAACGCGAGCCGCACGTCGCGCGCGACCGCGCGCAAAATTTCCTCACGGTCGAGCGACGCGCGAATGCTCTCACCGACGCGCGCGATCACGGCGGCGCGCTCCGCGTCGCCTTCGGCGCGGCGTTGGCGCTGATCAGCGTCGACCGCAATCGCAATCACATCGGCGAAAGCGCGCAGCGCCTTGACGTCGTCCGGCTCGGCGACCGGCGCGAGGCACACGATCGTGCCGATCGCTTCGCCCTGCGCGATCAGCGGGACGACGACGACGTCTTCACGGCCCGGCTGCATCAGATCGCCGAGGTCCCCGCGCCGGTCGCGCGGGATGACATACGCGCCGTCGCGCGAGAAACGCGCGAGCGCAGGCGCGGAGGCGTCGCGCAGCGGGATCTGCCCGATGTCCGCGCGGGCATTCGCCCCGAGCGCTGCGACCTCGACGCGCACGGCCGACCATCCCGCCGCCGTAAGCGAGGCGGCGAGCGAGGCGACCCGCAACTCCAGCGTGGGCCGTCCCCAATCTTGCGCGAACGTGGCGAAAAGCCGAGCGCTGTCGACCGTCATTCAGCCGGAGAATTCGACGCGCGGATGGGAGGACCGCTTCGGTCCCTTGGTCGCCGGCTAGAGCGGCGTTCGGGCCGCCGCGTTGAGTATCTCGGACGGAACGGCGCGCACGAGTTCGCCAACGGTCACGAAGCGGTAGCCGGCGGCGCGGTAGCGTTCGACGATCGCGGGCAGCGCGGCGACCGTCGCCGGACGCCCGCTGTGCAGGAGCAGAATCTCCGGCGACGTCGCGAAGCGCGCCACGTGATCGGCGATGGCATCGGGGCCAACCGCGCGCCAGTCACCGGGATCGTCGGTCCACAGGACCGTGTCGTAGCCGTCGGCCTGAACCGCGCGCAGCGTTGCGATCGTGTACCGCCCGTGCGGGGGGCGCATGAACCGGTGTAGCGCCGGATCGGGCGCGAGCGCGCCCAAGGCGGCGGCCCCGGCATCGATCTCGCGCCGCACCGCGGCCGCGTCCAGCCGGTCCAGATCGGGGTGGGTCAGGGTGTGATCGGCGATCTCGTGTCCGCCCGCAGCGATGCGGCGGACCAAATCCGGATATTGTTCGCCGTCGCGACCGATCAAGAAGAACGTCGCGTGGACGTGCAGGGTCGCAAGCGTGTCGAGCAACAGCGGCGTATCGACCGGATACGGACCGTCGTCGAAGGTCAGCGCAATCAGTTTCGGCCGCGGCCCCGGGCCCGCCGCCGGATGCGCGAGGAGCCGGCTCCACCGCATCCCGAGCCCGCCCGGGGCATAGATGGCGGCGTTCATCGCCGGCGTCACGATCGCCGGAACCAACGGGTTCGTATGGCGCCACAAGCGGTACCCGCCGTACCCGGTGAGGATCACGGCGAGCAGCGCGGCGACGGCCGCGCGAACTACTGGGCGGATTTTTGCGTGATCGCCGGAACGGCGCTCGCGAAGTCCTTGCCGACGATCACCGTGACGTCGCCGCGATCGGCCGTCTTCGCCGTGGCTTGCGGAGCGGGGGTGACGGTAGCCGTCTTGAGCGCGATCTGCGAGCGCACTTGCTCGCCGACGCCCGGGACCTTCGAGTGCTCGCGAATGACCGTCGTATCGTAATCGAACGAGTCGGCGTTGCTCACGCTGTCGACCACGTACCCGCGCGCGCGCAGCGCATCCGCCATCCGCCGGCCGAGCCCCGATTGGCCGCTACCGTTTTGGACGACCACGTGGACGTTCGCCGGCGGTACGGTAGCCGCGTGCGCGAGGTGCACGTCGGGCGGCGGCGTCGCGGCGGTGTACGGGCCCAGGAAGTCGGCGACGATCTCGGCCTTCTTCGCCTCGTCCGGCACGAGCACGTTGCCCGCATTCGGGAGATCGACGTCGTCTTTGAACGGGATCTGCGTCTGCTTGACGTTCGCAAGGCTGATGTTCTTGTAGTGCCAGGCGAGGCTCGTCATCTCTTGCGTGGTCAGGTTCGTATAGACGTCGCGGTGGATGACGTTGATCAGCGCGGCGATGTGCGCGAGATCGTTGAATTTCTGGCTCTTTAATTTTTCGATCGCGAGCTGCTCGATCAGCTGCTGGCGCTTGATGCGGCACGGATCGCTGCACGCATCGTGACGGAAGCGCGCGAACGAGACGGCCTGATCGCCGTTCATGTGCTGCAAGCCGGGATGAAAATGGATGTGCAGATGGCCCCAGCTGTCGTCGTAGTTCATCTCTTCGTCGACGTTGACTTCAAGGCCGCCGATCGCGTCGATGAAGTCCTTGGTCGCATCGATGCGCAGCGTGATGTAGCGGTCGAAATACCGGCCCTTGTCGTTGCGCGGCAAGCCGAGGAACTCACCGGTAACCTGATCGGTCAGCGGTTCTTTGCCGTAGGCGTAGGCGGCATTGATCTTGTTGAGGTGACCGTCGACCATCGCTTCGCTATCGCGCGGAATCGCGATCTCTTTGACGACGCCGCTCGGAAAATCCAGTGCGAACACGCTCAGCTTGTCGGTGCGGGACTGCGCCGAGGTTTCGATGTCGTTGTCCGTATAGTCGTAATCGAGTCCCAACAGACCGACGATGATCCGGTCCTTGCCGAAGATCGATTCGGGCGAGGGGACGAAATAGCCGACCAGCGCATCGCCGAAGTTCTGTTTGGTCTGCACCATCTTGGCCGCGACGATGCCGCAAAAGGTCGCGAAGACCAACATCAGCGCCAGAAACGCGTAGGGGAACCAGCGCCGCCAGCTCCCGCGCCGCGGGGCACTGGGGGCCTCCGCGCCGGCGGCGGTGCTGCGCCGCGGCGGAGGCTCGAGATGTTTGCTCATACGGCCTCCTCGCGAAGCGCAGCGGCGCCGACGAGCGCGGTGCCGTAGAAATCGAACGGTCCGGACCCGTCGAGCCGAACGTCGACGAACGACCCGGCCGCGGCCGGCGCAGCAAAGAAAATCCCGCCGTCGACGCCGGGCGCCTCACCCATCGACCGTCCGATGGTCACCTCGGTCGTACCCAATCCCACGGCGATCGGATCGGTGCGGCGAAGGTGCCGCCGCTCCTCGACGAGCACGCGCACCGTCTCGCCGACGCGGCGTGCACGGGCCTGCTCGGACGCGATCCGCTGTGCTTCGCGCAGGCGCACGAGCCGCTTGCGCTTCTCGCGCGCCGGCACTTGGTCCGCCAGATCTGCGCCCGGTGTTCCCTCTTCACGCGAGTAGGTAAAGAACCCGACCCGGTCGAGCTGTGCGCGTGCGATCCATTCTTCTAAATAAGCGACGTGTTCCTCAGTCTCGCCTGGGAAGCCGACGATGAACGTCGAGCGCATCGTCAGCCCCGGGATACGCGTGCGGAACTCATCGAGAATTTCAAGGTAGCGCTCGCCGTTTGCCGGGCGGCGCATCGCGCGCAGCACGTCGGGATGGGCGTGCTGCAGCGGCATGTCGAGATACTTGCAGACTTTCGGCAAGCGGGCCATCGCGTCGATCAATTCGCGATCGATCGTGGCGGGATAGAGATAAAGCAGCCGGATCCATTCCAGACCGTCGATCGCGTGCAACTCTTCGAGCAGTGCGGCGAGGCCGCCGCGCCGCGCGCCGCGGTCGCGGCCGTACATCGAGCTGTCCTGCGCGATGAGGATCAATTCGCGCGTGCCGTTCGCCGCGAGCGCGCGCGCTTCTTTGACGATCGATTCGGTGGAGCGAGAGCGGAACGCGCCGCGCAGTTGCGGGATGATACAGAACGTGCACGGATGGTCGCAGCCTTCGGCGATCTTCAAGTACGCCGTCGCCGAGGGCGTCGTGATCAGCCGCGGCAGGAAATCGTGCTCCGGTTCGGCGTCGAACTGGAGCCGCACCGGATGGTGTCCGGCGCGCGCGTCGTCGAGCAAATCGACGATCCCCGCGTACGCGCCCGTGCCGATCACGCCGTCGATCTCGGGGATCAGCGTCTGTAATTGATCGCCGAAGCGCTGCGAGAGGCAGCCGGCAACGATCAGCTGCTGCCCCGGCTTCTTCTGCGCGGCATGCTCGAGGATCACGTCGGTCGACTCGGCCTTCGCCGGATCGATGAACGCGCACGTGTTGATGACGACCGCATCCGCATCCGCCGCCTCCGGCACGAGCTCCCAGCCCGCCGCCCCGAGCTTCCCGATCATCACCTCAGAGTCAACGAGATTCTTCGCACACCCCAGCGACACAAACGAAACGCGCCGCGTCGCCGCGCTAATCACGCCGCCACCATGTCGTACCGAGCCGCCACCGTGTCACGCGTGCCGTCGCCGTCATCCCGAGCCGCCACCATGCCATCCTGAGGCGCCACCATGTCATCCTGAGGCGCCACCATGTCATCCTGAGGCTCTCGAAGGATGGGCATGCCCGTCAGCGTTATCTCACGCCCATCCTTCGAGAGCCTCAGGATGACATGGTGGCGTGGCGCGATTGAAGCGTTCACCGGTAGTTCACAAACTGCAGCGGCAGCTCGTAGTCCAGGCCCTTCAGGATGGACTGGATCTTCTGCAGGTCGTCGCGGGACTTGCCGGTGACGCGGATTTGCTCGTCTTGGTATTGGGCGTTCACTTTGAGTTTCGCATTCTTGATCGCTTCCATCAGCGGTTTCGACTTGTCTTTGGGGATGCCGGTGCGCAGCACGATCTTTTGACGGATGGCGCCCTGCGTCGCCGGCTCGGCCTTTTGGAAGTCGAAGGCTTTGATGTCGATCCCGCGCTTGACGGCTTTGGACTGGATGATGTCGATGACGTTCTTGAGTTTGAGTTCGTCGTCGGCGAGGATGGTGATGTCTTTCTCGGTGTTCTCGATCGACGCCACCGAGTTCTTGAAATCGAAACGGCCCGCGATCTCTTTGCGAGCCTGGTTGAGCGCGTTCTCGAGTTCTTGCGCGTCGACGCGTGAAACGACGTCGAACGAGCTGTCCGCTGCCATGGATGAACCTTACTCCGGTTGTGAGAGACGGTACGATCGCTCGACGACATCGCCGGTACCGCCCATCGTGCCTAGCGACCGGCCGCCTACCGAAACGTCGACGCCGGCGGCATTGCCGGCTCGTACCACTGCGGTTTTCCCGCTGAACGTCCGAATGGTTCCGGCGGGGAAGATGCCTTCCAGGACGGTGGTCCCGTCGATCACGACGCGAATCCACGACCGCTCGGCCAATCGGATCTGAAGTCCGTCTTTCGCCATCGGGCCGGGGGATGGCTTCTCGGCGGCATCCGATGCGAGGGGGGCCGGTGAATCCGCATCGCTCGACGCGGGCGCGTTCGATCCGCCAGGCGCCGGCGAATCGATGGCGGCAGGAGCGTTTGCGGCCGGGTTCGCATTCGCCGCGGGCGACGAGGGTGACGTGGCAAGCGGCGGCGGGGCGGCAGTCGCAAGGGCGATCGGCCGAGCGGTGGCGGTCGCGACGGTGATCGGACTGCCTTCGGAACCGGTCTTGTACGCGTAGTATTCATAGCCCACGAACGCGACGAGGACCAGCGCGATCACGATTCCGGCGATCGCTCCGAACGAGGGCCCCCGGCGGCCGGTCTGGCTCGCGGACTTAGCGGCCATCGCCGCGGTGACTTGGCTCGGCGACTCGCTCGGGATCCGCTCCGCGAAGCGCGCGACGGCTTCCTCGGGGTCCAACCCAAGAAAGCGAGCATAGGCGCGAATGAATCCCCGCGCGTAGACCGGAGCGCCGATCGCGGGCCAATCCTCCGCCTCGATCGCAGCCAAATAGACCGACCGGATGTGGATGTGTTCGGCCGCATCGGACAAGGTGAGGCCGCGCGCTTCACGCGCGGTGCGAAAGGCCTCGCCCAGCGACGACATACCCGGCATCCTTAGCGGCTGCATCCACTTGGTCCCGCCGTGCAGTTTCACAGTCGAATGACCGGTTCCAAGACACGCGTCGTGGCCGCGATGAGCGGCGGCGTCGATTCCGCCGTCGCGGCAGGCTTGCTCGCCGAGGCGGGATTCGACGTGGTCGGCGTCACGATGAAGATGTACGCGCCCACAAAGCCGGCCCACGCGAAATCATGCTGCGGTGCCGACGACTTCGACGATGCCCGGCGCAGCGCGGCGATCCTCGGCATCCCGCATTACGTGCTCGACTTCGAGGAGACGTTCCGCAAGACGGTCATCGAGCGCTTCGCCACCGAGTACGTCGCGGGCCGGACGCCCAACCCGTGCGTGTCGTGCAACAACTTCGTGAAACTCGGAACGCTGCGCTCGTACGCAGACCGGCTCGGTGCGAGGTACGTTGCAACCGGGCACTACGCGCGGCTCGAGCACCGCGACGATGGCCCGCACCTCTTTCGCAGCGCGAGCGCGAAAGATCAGGCTTATGCGCTGGCACAGCTCGCGCCGGCCCAACTGGCCGGGCTGCTGTTGCCGCTCGGATCCTTTACCAAAGATGAAACGCGGGCGCACGCGGAGCGCCTCGGGCTCAACGTCGCGCGCAAGGCCGAATCGCAGGACATCTGTTTCGTCGAGGGCGGCGACTATCGCAACATCCTCGCGCGCTATACGCAGGAAGCGAACGCACCCGGCGACGTCCGCACGACCGCCGGAGAGCTCGTCGGCGCCCACGCCGGGATCACGAACTACACCATCGGCCAGCGGCGCGGCTTACCGGCCGTTCCCGGCGGCGAACCGCGCTACGTCACCCGCATCGATTCGGCGACCAACACGATCGTCATCGGTCGCGAGGACGAGCTCGGTGCGAGCGCGCTCGAAGCGAACGAAGTGAACCTCATCCGGCCCGAACGATTTGCCACCGGAGCGGTGCGCGTCTCGGCGATGACCCGCTACCGGGGAATTCCGGCGACGGCTATGGCCCGCATCCTCGGCGACGGCCGCCTGTCGCTCGCCTTCGACGAGCCGCAGCGTGCCGTCACGCCCGGTCAGCTGGTCGCGCTCTTGGAACCGGATGGTGACGAAGTGCTGGGCGCGGCAACGATCGAGCACGCCGCATGAGCAAAGACGATCCGGCACGCAGCATGAGCAAAGACGAAGACGCCAAGCCCAGTCCCTCCAGCGACGAAATCGTCGTGATTCTTTTTCAGGCGTCGATGAGCGGCGACGCGGCCCGGTGGGCCCGCGAACACCAGCTCGATCCGAAGCTGCTCGACATGTGGAAATTCACCCACGCCCAAGAGTACATCACGTACCTCGAAAAATTGCTACGCGTGATCAAGACGCGCGCCCGCGACGAGTGGATCCGCCCCTAGACAATCGCTAGCGTGTCATCCTGAGCCTGTCGAAGGATGGGCGTGGCAGGCCGGGCCTTTTTCGCCTTCAGTCTGGCCGGGGGCTGGCAACATGATCGCGGGCCCATCCTTCGACAGGCTCAGGATGACACTGAAGACTGCGGCGACACGCTCTGATAATAATCGGACGACGGAAAATTACGCGGTGGCGAGGGCCATTTCGGGGCGTAGGTTCCAGTACGTGTCGCGGATGACGGGGGTGAAGCCGGCGCCGCGGACGATGCCTTCGAGCTGCGCGCGCGTCGCTTCGTTGGTCGAGCCGGCGTCGTGGACGACTTGTTCTTCGAGGATCGTACCGCCCATGTCGTCGCAGCCGTAAAAGAGCGCGAGCTGGCCGAGTTTGAGACCCGGCGTGAGCCACGACGCCTGCAGATGCGGGACGTTGTCGAGGAAGAGCCGCGAGATGGCAAGCGTACGCAAATACGAGATGCCGCTCGCTTCGCGTCCGCGCAGGGGCGTCTTGAACGGCACGTAGTACCACGGGATGAAGGCCGTGAAGCCGTGTGTTTCGTCTTGCAGATCGCGCACGACACGCAGGTGTTCGATCCGTTCCGCTTCGGTTTCGATCGAACCGAACATCATCGTCACCGTCGTCGGCATACCGAGTTGCTGCGCATCGCGCATCACGCCCAGCCATTCGTCGGGCCGCACCTTGCGCGCGCTGATGCGCTTGCGAACGCGCTCGACCAAGATTTCCGCGCCCGCGCCGGGCAGCGATTTCAGTCCGGCTTCGCGCAGGCGCGCGAGCACGTCGCGCGGCGTCATGTTCTCGATCGCCGCAAGGCCCGTGATTTCGGAGACCGACAGCGAGTGGATGTCGACATCGGGAAATTCGCGACGCACGCGCGCGAAGAGTTCCTCGAACCACGTGATCCGCAATTCGGGATTGACCCCGCCCTGGATCATGATCTGCGTGGCGCCTTGGTCGGCGGCAAACTTCACCCGGTCGAGCACGCGATCGTGCGACATCGTGTAGCCCTCCGCGTGGTGCTCGGGGCGAAAGAACGCGCAGAAGGTGCAGTGCACGTTGCAGACGTTCGTGTAGTTGATCGTCGTATCGATCACGTACGTGACGTCGGTGGTCGGATAGAGCTGCATGCGGCGCGCATGCGCGGCCGCGCCGAGCTCGTGCAGGGGCGCTTCGGCATACAGGCGGACGGCTTCCGCCTCGGTGAGGCGTCCGCCGGCGGCCGCGCGGTCCAGGACGTCAGCGAGCGACATGAGACCTTTCGTCATGCATGCGCGATCTCGGCATGCACGAGTTACGCATGCACGAGCTCGCCGGCATCGGGCGTCCAATCGAACGCGAACGTTTCGTAGGTCGAATTGCGGCGTACCGGCGTGTAGCCGACCTCTTGGATCAGCCGCCGGAATTCACGATCGTCGACATGCTGGGCCGATTGCGTCCCCGCGCTGTGGTAGATCCGTTCCTCGTCGGTGGAGCCGTGGGTGCCGTCCATGTCGTCGGCGCCGAACTGCAGCGCGAGCTGGCAGACCTTGAGTCCCTGGATCATCCAATAGGCTTTGATGTGATCGAAGTTGTCGAGCAGCAGGCGCGAGATCGCGAACATCCGGATGTCGTCGAGTCCCGAGGTCCACCCGTAGTGCGAGAGCTCGTTGCCGTCCGGATGGAATGCCAGCGGGATGAAGGCGTTGAAGCCCGGCGAGCGCCGTTGCGACTCGCGCAGCATGATCAGGTGATCGACGCGTTCTTCGACGGTTTCAACGGTGCCGTAGAGCATCGTCGCATTCGAGGCGATCCCATGCCGATTGGCCACTTCGTGGATTTCGAGCCAGCGCGCC
>Ga0116229_10008319_pt1 | contig 16159 bp, 12 predicted proteins | sample S1TSphgellanicum_3_FD_87313 | JGI IMG/M metagenome (GOLD analysis project Ga0116229, IMG submission 87313) | Host-associated microbial communities from peat moss isolated from Minnesota, USA - S1T2_Fc - Sphagnum magellanicum MG | ecosystem: Host-associated > Plants > Peat moss > Unclassified...
AAAAAAAAAAAAATATATATATATATATATATATATATATATATATATATATATATATATTGCTTATTCCCTAGCTCTCTTAGGCCTCCTTTTCGTTTGATTTCCAGCCTTTTATAGTTTACAAAGGCAACAAGTTTTGATTGATTTGATATGCTTACTAGCATATCAAATGAAGGACTTATAGTTTAATTTGTTCAAACGCACTGCTCATAACGGTGATATTGTAAGTTCGAGTCCCACTAAGCCTATATTCTATAAAACTAAAGTAATTAAATTAGGCTAAAATACTTTACAAAAAGGCACAACACTTTGCACGTTGAATCTACTTAGTATAACCTTTATGAACTACCCGCAACTTGGCAGCTAAATATGTTGGAGGTTATTTTTGAACTTTTTCGTTATAATATGGTTTTTGCACCCTAACAAAAGAAATGGAGGCCGTAGAGATGAAATAAAACAATAAAAATGCATATTGTTACGATTGCTAAGAAATGGAAGGCCTATAGTGTAGAGTCATTGTCTGGGATGGAAAAAAAATACATATTTTGAAATTAAAATGGCTTTTTGCATTAATCTTTTGCAATCTTTTATGTGCTCCATAATCTATGTGTAGTTTGCAAGTGTATATTTTTATTTTATCATTCTTTAAATTGTGAGGTGACCTTTTTTGTTTTAAGGCTAAGATAGTAATTATGCAAGAGAAGAAATTGTGTTTTACACAAAAAAAACTGAAAACAAAATAGATATGTTTTTTTGTATTTTCCCACCAGAGCTCCGGTCTTGATGTAATACTAAGCTTGGCTATAGGGTTCTTTGAAGATTTATAGGTGAGAATTTAATTATATGGTAAGGATTTGAAAGTAGAGTTGATGGCTGTGAAAAGAGGGCCAAAACTTGATGTTAGTCGTAGCTCTTTTACTTTGTCAGGAAGTTTTTAATTGTGAGAGGGCATCTTGGTTGGGTTTTGGGCGCAAATTGACCACTTTGATTGTTAAAATGGTCAAAAGCTGTGATCAAATATTTGGTGGTGGCTCTCTTCAATTCCTTTTTTTCCTTCTTTAGTTTTTTTATTTTGGTAATATATATATATTGCTGCGAAAAGAAATAATATATTGTTACGCCTTGGGAGTAGATAAATTATGATATGCTTTGTTCATGGCTCGCATTTGAGGTCATTGTTGTTTTTTATGAATTTATCATCTAGTTACATAATGATGGATCTTCAGCCTTATAATAAAGACTCTCTAGGTGTATAGCTAAGTTGGTAGAGCATTGGGCTTTTAACTTAATGGTCGTAAGTTGAAGTTCTGCTATACCCAAATCCTTTTATAGAAGTCATCCGTAATTTATTAATTATGGCAGTTTATACACACATCCAAATATAACATTGTACCTTTGGGGAGGGCTTGTATATTATGAGTAATTATGTCAAACCCAACAAGCTCATGAGGTTTGGAGCGGAAAAAACAAATTTTTTGTTATTTTTTTATTCTTTCTTATTGGAAAAGAGAGAAAATTGCAAGTCTCTAAGTTTAGATAGTGCAAAACGCCTTTTTACTTTGCTATTTTCTCATCAAAAGGCAAGAAGGATATAATTAAAAGGCGAAAAGGATGCTGCAAGAAGTGACTCTGCCTTTTATATAAAAAAATAGAAGTAAAATAGGTGTCATTACTTTATCGTATCATATAAAGGGGCATAGCCTTGAGGAAACCTATTTAAATATTCATATTACATAATTTGTGCAATAATGTTGTAGCAAAGGTGTTGTTTGATAGCCACTGTAAATAACGGTATAAATATAGATCAGCCTATAACTAATGAAAATAAAGAAAATAAGTGTTGCAATAGGTATTATAAATTAACAATTTTACAAAAGCACCGGGCTTATTGCCCTAGGTTTCCTCATGTTCTTAGCACTAAATAAATAACCGTTTATCAGGTTCTCCAATAAGGTCGATTAAGTTAAAGGATCTTGTCATGATGGTCTACTTTGTTTTTTTCATTGGATTTCAAGAAAGTATGAAACCTATAATAACGACCATTCATCCATGGCATCTACATGTTAAGAATACATAATTGACATATAGAAAAACGAAGTCAAGAAAGCCTTGCAGTTTTGTCATTGGGATTATGGGCTTTTATCTTTTGGAAATTTCCTTTAGTTTCGGAAAAGTTTTGGAAATTCTTTGCATATTTGTAGGAAATTTTCAAATGAGCAAGGTATTTTTTGAATCAATTTTCTATGAATATATTACTAATATATTCGATATTTTATCTTCAGACATCTCAATATCTTAATATTTGAGGAAGGGGAAAATAGAAAGCTCTTGCAAATTAATTAGTATCTATCATTTTTGCAGGAAATGCTATGTTTTTGTTCGTTTAAGGCACCTCTTCATTTTTTAGGTCGGTTTAAGGTTGGTGCGAGTCCATGGGGTTATCATATTTAAGGGTTCAATTAAAGTCTTTTTTAAGGTTTTGTTTTGGGTTTGATTAAGATTTTTTTGAAGGGTTTGTTTGAGGTTTTAAAAAAAATTCTTTAAACATTTTTTAAAGGTTTCTATTATGCTCCATGGATTTTTTTAATAGTCATGCCTACTCAAACATGGGTGATGTTGATAATTTTTTTTCAAATAGTGTTGAAGACATGTTTTGAAAAATGAACAAACAACATCAAATGGTGTCTGCGATTATAGTTGGAAGTGCTAACATTTGGAATTGTTCAATACAAATGAACTAACATTGCACCAAAATGTGGAATCCATGAGTATAACATTTTGCGACTATGTCTTCACTAATCAAGAGTCATATAAGACATGTCTTTTGTGACCATCAAACTTTTCTAATCAAAATTATGACTATAATACTAAGGTTACTAACTATGATCATTTATATTATTATTACATGTCTTTAATCAACCATTATAGTTAGGAATTTTAGTATGCATATGATTACAACTAGCCATTATAGTCATCTTGATTATGAATTTAAAATATTATTTATGTATGTAATGAATATGTACATTATTAAATTTAAAAAAATAGTGGAAAGATCTTGTTGACAATTATAAGATATAATGTTGCACATTCCAATTGGCTATGTTTTTAGGTATGAGCCTTTAAAAATATATTAGAATATTATAATCTTAGGAAAATAATTTAAGGATCTTAAGAAATTTCCCATGTTAACGTAATCCCCACTAGAACATGAAAAATATATTATAGGAAGAATAATGTCTCTTATAAGAGTTCTAGTTAAATGGTTTGGTAGATTTGTCATGCACTACTAGATTAGGATGCAACAATATCAAAACTAACAAAGTCACACACATGAAAACATGCACACAAATGTTTCAAATAACAAAATGTTGTCACTTACAATTGGAAGAATCCAAATTCAAAACAAAACATAGAAACCCAACAAACCTTGACATCAACCATGCCTCTTGTTCCTCATGTGAACTTTGAAATCTCATGACATGAAAAATGAAACTCCACAACCACACCTTGGGGATAAACCCCCAAAACTAGAAAATAATTATAATCATGTTCACATTGAATTGGGTTCCAATCACAAACCAAGTCCTATAAAAAAATCAATATTTTATAATAAAAACCCAACAAGTTTATGTGAACAAGTGGTGAACATGTGACCCAATTTTTACTCAAAACTACAGTAACCACCCTTTTTATTTGTTTAAATAGCGCAGGCGACCGGGTGTTACCTGTCGATTCCACTGATTCTACCAAGTTCCGATTACGATTCCACCGATTCTGACGAGTTCCGAGTACGAATCCACCGATTCTACCAACTTCCGATTGTGATTCCACCGATTCTACCAATTTCCAATGACGATTCCACTAATTCTACCAAGTTCCGAGTACGATTCCACGAATCTAAAAATGGGACACCGGCAGTAGCCAGTCGCCCGGTTGGCAAGAAACCACTTTCACACTGTGGAAACTGGGTTTTTGCGTCTCCTTGCTCTAGCCAGAAAGACGTCCGCCATAGCCAGAGCTTGGAGACAACGCTTGCAGAGTTTCTTGGGAGGGGAAATTAGGCAGTGCTTTCGCTAGCAAATCTGCTTCCAGCGGTCACCTGCAGTGCTGAAGGAGTGATGGCTTGTATGGCGGCATTGGCTGGAATATCGGTTTCAATTGGAGAATCTGGGACGCCTGTGTCGCCGACGGCATCCGCTCTCTGCTCTTCCTCTTCTTCCTCTGCCTCTCTTTTTCTCAGGAGTAGCATCCACAGTGGGACTGTGAGTCTCAGTGCCAGAAGAGAAGGTTATATTCTATCTCTAGACTTCCTGTAGCGCGTCGTATTGTAAAGCCAGGCTGGCTACTGAGGTGATAATTGCATAGCGTTCTAGGGGATCATTACGTCGAGTTTTGCATAAGGTCTTTTGAAGCGAAATCTTCAGTATTGTGGAATTCTTTTCGATTGAGTTACTCCCGAATTTTGGGAATTTTTTCGCAACAGGCATTAGTGACATTGAAGCGATATATCGCATCTCTTTTTCTTTTTTTTTTCCAGTCGGATGAGCTCTACTTCTTGACATCTGGACAATGTTGACGTTAACGTGAGATCTTTTGCAAAGCTCCGTGTTGTAGAGATAATAACGTTGGATTCTTTCTTGTCGTCTATGGATGTACAGCTTTGTCTATTTCTGGGGAATTCTGAATGCATTGCTGGTGTAGAAATGAAGCGATATAAAAATTCCTGGTTTCTGGAAGAACGGAACTGCTCTCTCGTAGATTCAATCTATCGTGATCTCCTATCTCTCCATGTTGTGATCTGCTAAAACTTTCTCTGTTTGTTCTAAGGCAAGGCTATGGTCGGGGGATATTAGGACAATGTTTTTATAATAAACCGTCTCAAGTGCATATGCCTCCTCTCTATCATGCAATGCAACAGAGACAAGAAGATTTTCTCCTCTTCTGATCAGGGCTGTATCATCAGACGATTCCACACCAGATGCTGCCAAACAATTCGAGGAATTGTATACAGATCTGAAGGCGAAGGTCAGCTATAGCTGTGAGAGACCTTTTTCTTGTTTTCTGATGTTTGCAGTTTGCACGCACACTCTCAACCAGCACTTTGTAAGCTAACTAATGCATGGTTACTGCAAAGACCTTGTTGCTTCCTTCCGCAAGCAAGGAATGACTAACTGGATTTTTGCCTATGCAATGGTTTTAGTGGGATGGTGTGGAGAACAAGACGACTGTTGGGGTGTATGCCGGAGGTGCTATCGTTGCCTTGTGGCTATCCTCCACCATTGTTGGTGCAATCAACTCTTTAGCATTGGTATGTAATTAGATCCTCTTATCCATTGAACTGCAGAATTGTTCATTACATTACCTCTTTGATGGCATTTCTATGGGTAGCCAAATCTAAATGCATACTACCTTGTTGAGAACAGGATTCTTCAGGGTAAGAATCAGGCAGGCATTGGTATCCTCTTGATGTCCTTGTCATGTTTACAAAGTGTTTATAACTTTGGGGTCCCTCCCTGTTGTGACCATGCAGCTCCCAAAGCTCATGGAGTTGATCAGCCTTGGCTACACAGGGTGGTTCATTTACCATTACTTGCTCTTCAAGGTATGCTGTTCTTCAATGGGAATCACATCACTGTAGAGTTCTCGAGGTTTGAAGTTGGTTTTGTACCACTGCTTTGGTCCATTGCTTGGCCATCTAATGCTAGCTGAATAGTTGTTCATTATGGATGCATAATTTTGTATCTGGTTTCGGTGCAACAACTGGATTGTATCATTCCTGGATTTGTGGCCACAGTCAAGCCGGAAGGAGCTTGTAGCTGATATTCAGGAGTTGAAGAGAAAGGCTACCAGTGCTATAAAAGAGGAAGGCTTATGAGGGACACGGGCAACAAGAAAGGATGCATACCTAGCACCCATATCCATGTGTATTTGTATAGTTAGCACATACGAATGAGAAGGTTGATATTGAGCGTGGGATCATGAGAAGAAAAGAGATCATTGGTATCTCCTGAAGAGGGGGTTGAAGGTTTTCTGATTTCGCAACCAGTAAAGAGCAAGGCAGAGAGAGGCCAACAAATGCTGCTCAATTTGTTTAAGCTGGTTACTTACCAGCATCTGTGTATAATACAGTGTTCATGCTTTGGAACACTGGGATGATGCAGGAGGTCATGACTGTTCAGCAAGTTATTGGACTATTGATGGAAGCTCCTGTACAGTGAGCAAGCAAAAAAAGGTGTCAGAACATGTACATCACAGGAAGATGCCATTACTTTTGTTGAGATATATGCCTTCAACAATGGTAACCTCACTCACTCCTGTTCCAGCAATGCACATCTTTTCCTGATTTATAATGTTCACCCGTCCAAGGGATAAGTCCTTTGTTCCATCTTATATCCTTCACAGTCATGCTCTCAGGAAACTATCAATTAACCTGTGTTTTGTGTACCTCTGGGCCTTGCTCCGCCTTCTTGCATCAATCTGTAAGTTCATTTAAAACTTGCAAACAGAAAGCATAGCTAACCAAAAAATACAGCAGATCTTCAAATCCCTTCTTATCTCTATTTTAGTATGTTTGCTGTGAAATGCAGTCCAAAGGTTGGACTGTGATGCATTTCACAGCATAATTCTGAATGGTATCTATGTGTAATGGCAAAATGTTCACCTCAGAACATATTCAAGGATTTCAGCCTTGAGCAGCTCCCTGCAATTCATATCTATGGGAGTTAGTGCTCTCCCTGCAGAGATGGGTTTTTGATGAATGAGCTGCAACCTGAATGAATGGTGAGAAGGTATTTTGGGGGAAATAAATACATTTTTGCTGAGAGATTTGCATGTCCAGCAACATCCACAGCAGGGCATTCATTTCAAAATACTTTACTACCTCCAGATATTCATGCATTTGTACATACCTACCTGGAAGGTTCTGCTACGTCATGGCTGCTGCATCACCAAATCCTGCAAAACATATTGTGATGAACTTAATCCACTTGCTGTCTCTTTCTTGCCATGTCCCTGATGGAGGTTTGGATGATCACCTTCAGTAAGTCTTTACCAGTAATCTTCACAGCTTCATTGTTAGCTTGTGACTCTCCCTGGTCTGCCCCCCTCCTCTCTTCCTGGAGTTTTTCTCCTCAGCTTCTTAATGCTCGACCATATCTTTCTCCCTTTCCTGCTTTTTTTACATGCTGTATCAAATGTGTCAGATGATGGAACTGCCATTCCAGGGGTATGCAAGGTAGCAAAAGTACTGAGCCTTGCTGTGAACTAGAAATTGATACAGACAAAAACAGCCTAGAGTGCAAATGAAGAATACTTGCCAAAAACGGTTTGAGAGCTGCAGGAACTGCTGCAACAACAACAAACAAGAAAATCCCCATGGAAAACAGTTTCAAGGAAGTCCCTCTTAGTATACTCTTCAATGCAAGAAAGTAAAAAGCTTTGTCCCATGATCAGAGTCGTTCATCAGAATATCAGAGCTGAGCATTTAAGCTTTAGACTCAGTGTCCAAATATGAGAGCAATTATCACAATGTGAAAGAGAAAGACCAACCTCATACCTCCACTGAAGAGGAGGTGTACTCTCACCAGAGGTCTACTCTGACTGCAAGTTGTCAAAGTCTCTTGAACATATAGATTAATGATAATTTAGCCAGATTCCAAAAGTTGAGCAAAATGCCCAGCAACACAGAATGTATATATTCTGCCTATTCAATACCAGAAAGAGACTATCGGCACATTGTTGTGTAACTGAAGAAATGCAAGATCCAGTCAAGCTGCAGATACACATTAAAAGTGAATCCAATGTGCAGCAATTCTATCATGTCTTGGCAGAAGACAGGCCTGCAAATTCAAGCAGTCTACATACAGGCAGCAGCAAAGGATTAAAATGAACCCCATTCCCACCCTGTTGTCAAATCCCCCGGGTCCAGTCCACTAGCTGGTATAAGTCACACCTCATCCTGTCTTTCAGTGTTCACCGGCATCTTCAGCCCGTGCACCCTCTTTGTGTTCTTCACCAGCCTCCTCCTAGTTTTACACACAATAACAAAAACCCAAAAGCAATTAATATGGTTATTTTGCTATTGCTTTAAAACAAGGAAATCAACAAGCAGCAAACCAGCAGAATCCATAAAGCAGACATCTATAAAGCAGTGGATGCATACCTGCATATCTGATGTCCAAAGTGTGAGGTTGTCCCGCAGCAATTGCATGATAAGAGTGCTGTCTTTGTAAGATTCTTCCCCCAATGTGTCAAGCTCCGCAATAGCCTCATCAAACGCCTGTAATCCAAGGAGTGACCTGTTAGACATGCTCTATCTAAAGGCATTTTCTTCCACCACCAGCACCAACCACCACAAAGAGATCTTATTGCTAGTATCCAAACTGGTTGAAACAAAGAAACACAAGATTGCACTAACCAAAATACAGAAACTGTTTTCTGCCCAAGAAAGAAAGAGGAGGGGAATCACACCTGCTTTGCAAGAGTGCAGGCCCGGTCAGGTGAGTTCACAATCTCATAGTAGAAGACTGAGAAATTCAATGCCAACCCCAATCTGATGGGATGTGTGGGAGCCAGTTCTGTTAGTGCAATCTCCTGCATATGAAGAACCACATTTCCACAACGGTTGAATGCACATATAGAGAGAGGGCGATGCAGACCAAAAAACACAAACATAATCCTTTCCATCTCTGGCCGCCTGGTGTGATGATCACGCCAGACTGACAATTCCGTGATCAATATGTTCACAGCCAGATCAACGTAGCGCCCCGAAATCGTCCCAGAACATTTTCAGATTCTATGCATTCCTGTGAGCGCAAATGTAAGATGTAACCGCACAATTCTCATGATACACGAAAGACAACTCAACTGCTATGTGCCATGATCTCTTCTTCATGTGGAGCGGAACCACTAAAAAGGAAACCGTAATTTCATTCGCATACAACACTATGCACAGCAGAAAACATCAAGGAACGTACTTGAGCCGACTTATAGGCCAACAGTGTGCTCTCCGCTGCCTCTTTCCTCTCAGCGCCGGTCTTAAACTCCGCGAGGTATCGGTGATAGTCCCCTTTCATCTTCAGGTAGAAAACTCTGGATTCCCCTGTGGCGGAGGTCGGAACAAGATGAGTATCAAGAACCTTCAGAATACTGTCACAGATAGTGCTCAACTCCTGTTCCACCTTGGCCCGGTAGTCTTTGATGACCGCGACGTGTTCCTCGTTGCCCTTGCTCTCCTCCTTCTGTTCAATGGAGGAAACAATCCTCCAAGAGGCCCTCCGAGGTCCAATCACGTTCTTGTACGCCACAGACAGCAGGTTCCGCTCCTCCACTGTAAGCTCTCCGACGTCCACAGTCTTGGCCACCTTTTCCATGGCCTCTACCATCTCATCATACCGCTCCGCCTGCTCCGCAAGCTTCGCTATGTAAACATTCTCTTCTCTGGCTTCCGCCGCCATTTCTCTCACCTCCTTAGCCCCCCTTGAAATAAAAATAAAACAATAAAGAATCAAAATCTCTTCAACCAAAAAAAAGAAAAAAATGAAAAAAAGGAGGAGCACACAGACGACAAAAAAACCTTTGCAGATCAAAACAATTAAGCTCGCAAAGGACAAGAGCAAAAAGAGCGAGCCACAAAGACAAAGAAGCGCAGAGAAGAAAGCGGAGCGAAAGCAACGGACAAGAAGAAAACACCAGCGGAGCGGGAGCGACGGAGAAGAGTGTTCGCTTCTGAGAGAAGGCTCTCGCGCACATGGATTCTGGCGGACTTGGCGTACGCGAGCATCTTCACAGAAGATGCCTTTTTCTCAGCCCAGACAAATCTTCCTAAATAATAAAGAATCACTGAAATGGAATTACATTTAATGTTTTACTATGACCTCAAGTTATATTGAATGAAGGTTTATTGGCTCTATGAAAAATCATGAATTTTCTTTTTCATATTTTCAATAAATTAAAAAAATTTCTTACCCTCTTAAAATTCAATCTGGATATTTAAAAATTAAAACCATATTTTCATTGTTTTTTAAACAAAACCATACAAATGAATATAAAGTTGTAAATAATTATATTGTTTTTAAAAAATCCAAGTTTTTCACACTTGAATAATAATGTACACGACTTTTAACAATGTGTACTAGGTATTTTGATATTTAAAACAAATATCAATATTGAATGGATCTAATTTCAATGGAAATTTTTTTATCTTTAATCTCATTTTTTATTTTTTAAGTTTGAGAATTTGGTAATACTTTTCTTTTTTTTTTTATCACATTTTGGGTTTAGATTTTTCATAAAAGGTGTTTTGTTGTGGTGTTTGATAAGTGTATATGTGTGAATAAAAAAATTGTCCAAATTTTTGTTTGTTTTGTTATTGATATTTATGATTTTTTTTTTGCACATGGTCCATTCAAAACAATGTAAAAATACAAATTCAAACCACAAGGTATCAACATTTTGGGAATAATTAATTAGGTGAAAAATAAAATATTTATATGCATGTAATCACAAACATTCACTTCAACAAAAAATGTCATTGTATGCTAAGTGATTTCATTAGATTCTTAATAAGTTCATTAATATTAATAAGTATGGACTAATTGAAAAATAGTGAATTCATTGGTCTAGTGAACAAGAACTAATGAACTACACCCACATTTTGTAATAGTGATTACATTTTAAATAAATAAAAACATTAATGGTTTTTTGTTATACATTGGAAATATGTTTGATAATTTGAATGTAATATAAATCAATTTATGAAAATTTGATCGATGTACTTTTGTTACACCATATTTGTATTCATTTTCAAAGACATTTGTTCATGTATGGTTTGATTGAGATCTAGCTTTTGTGGTGCTTTCATTACATCATGATTTTAATTAAAATTTGTCCACGAAATATAATAATTTTTATTTATTATTTATTTACTTATTGTTTTTTAGATTTCAACATTAAAATCTTTCATAATGATGATTGGAGAATGTTCGGGAGCTTGTTGAATTATAGTTTGAAAATTGTTTAGGAATGTAAAATTGAACATGAATGAATTTTATACACAAATACAATATGTATTATTTTTCGTATATTAATATTAAAAATTGTCACTATATATTACGAACCATCACTAATTATTATATTGAAAGAATCTAAATGCATGTGTATGTCATACATCATCAACCCATAACCATCATGGATTGAAATATATAAATATTTCAATGAATTTATAAATTTGTACACATATGTTGATGCATGGTGTATATTTATTTTTATAATACATAAAATATGAGACATTTGAAGGTTATGGTCATGATTGATGTTTTTGTAATGTTGGCATAAAGATGTTGTATTCAAGATTTGTATAATTACATGAAAATTATGTAAGTTTTTAAATTGAGGAATCAATGGTATCCAAATTGTAATTGTTTTCAATCTATTCAGTTTTTATATGTATTCTTAGATCCACATAAAAAATTTCATGTTGAACAAGAACTAACAAAAATAATTTTTCTTTTGTTCGAATGCAAGATAATGTTATATATGTTAACCCATGTCTTTTAACGTTTGTAGGATCAAAAACCAATTCATCTGATGATAATCTCAAAAAACAATGGATGGTTTTTGCTACTGTAAGTTGAATTGAAAATTGAATCCTTATTATTGATCTTCTAGATCAACAAATGTGATTTGTTTCGTTGTGAATATTAAAAATGCTAAGGGTTTTTTTCTTTCTTTTAACTACCCTAAATTTAGGGATCATGATCTTGCTAGTGGTTTTCCACAACCATATTTGGTCAATGGAGCTAATGATGGCTATTCTATTCAAAAAAAAGTTCAAACTTCTTTTAGTAATCAATTTATTAATGATATAACACATATTCAAATGTTCAATTTCTCACATGTAGATTCTTCTACTATTTAGGCAATCAAAAAAAAAACTTTAAAAGGGCCTAGGAAGTATGTGAAATAGGAAGTTACAATATGTTTAATTCAATGTTAGAAATTTTTGTAGGTTAATTTTTCGTGTAAATCTATATTTTGATTTGTTCAAAACGTAAAAAAATACACATTGAGATTGTAAATAAACGTTTTTTATTACATTGATTTTTCGTATATATATAATTTTTAAAAAATATTTTAGAATTAAATTTGTTTGTAAATAAAATTCAAGGTACAATGGGTAGAGGATTTGCCTAAGGTTTGATCCCCTTTTGAGTTTCATTTTAAATGGATGATTTAAAACATAATTGAAAAAAAAATTGTCCATGATTCAAATTTTTGATCTTTTATATGTGGATGAAAAGTGATTCACATCCATGAATTGAACAAGCTATGGGATTCACATCCATGCACTCAATAAGTTATGTCATATTACTATTGTGTGAATGTCCAATTAAGAATGAACACATCCTATTATTGGTTATGGTCATACCATGAAATGTACCAAGGAAAAACAAACTTTCTATGATGTTAACCCCTAAATGTCAAGGCCAACCAACTTGGTTAGCTTTTTAATGTTTTTTTTTTCTTTGACGTTTAAGGGTCGATGTTATGTTTTGGTTCCATTTTTTCCATAAAAAATAAATAAATTATGCTATGGGTTATAATGAATAACATCATTTGAAAAAATTGGATTCAAGTTGTAGTCCAATAAGGAAATGAATAAATGTGTATTCCATTATGAAGCATGCAAAGAGAGAATTTTGTTAAAGGTAAAGTTGTTGTTTTAAAATAAACATACAATTTTTTGAACTTACATATTGTATTTCCTAATTGGATTTGGCAACATACTATCAAATAATTAATTAAATTTTAAATCTTAACTTCGACACTAGGTTTTTTAATTTTGAAATTTTTGGCAAGTAATGGTTATTTATAATAATAAACACAATCTCTTCAATGTTATGGGAGATCCTAGTGTGTCTAAACAATCTCATATTAAATCCCTATGTTTTAAAGTATGTGATTCAAACTTAATAGTTGAAATCTAATTCATTCTTAATTTTATTAAAATTTTGACACAAGTAAAAAATATTTTTTCAAAAATTCGACAAATCAAAAAAAAATTTAATTTATGTCAAAATTATTTAAGTACTTTGGTATAGTGATTGTAATTAATTCAATAATGTCATAACAATAGATGTCTAAAATAAAAAGGTTTTTTTTTACTTCAATTAAAAGCGAACAAGGATTCTAATAAAAATAGAAATAATGAGCACCGATGAAAGGTTATATAGCAAGGCTTTGGATGAGAATGGGAACCAATTAAAGTTTAAGTTTTATTCTTGCTCATACAAATGCAAGATCATTATGTAAGTTGAAAACGTTTTGGCTTATACATTTTCATTATGTTGTAGATAAGAATAGTGATTAGTTGATGTCTAAAGCCAAATCATATCAAGTTCAAGCCCCCTTAAAGAGAAAGAATCATAGAATTAAAAAACAAATCATATGATAATTTTAGGATTCAAACAAAATTTAAAATAGTGTGAAAATAGTGCATCACAAAGCTCATTAGTAAGCTCCTATACACAATCTTTTGAACATTATTGTTGCTTTTGCAAGTGCCCATGATTAGAACATTGATGAAATATGTGCAAAAGAGAAGATTTTAATAAACTTATAACGACAAAGATGATGATCACTAATTTGGTGAATCTAAAACATTTATAATCCACCCACATTTTGGTTGTGATGAATTGGTAATGTTAAAATAACCACATTTTGAGGGTTATGCTTGAGATTGGCATCATGTTCAAATTGGATAAGAATATGGTAAATTCAAGTGTAGGATGGGTATTTTGCATTGGGTATTAGGCCATGTATATGCACATACGTCTATCAAGTTTTACTTTAAAAAAACTTGAACCTTTTATTACCTAACATTTTTTGAAAATTAACACCCGCCCCCATTTCATGACTAGTGATTTAAAATTTTTAGCTACTCATAACTAGACCAAACCTAGGGAGAATAATAGTGCAAGGTGCCTTTCAAAAACCCGGATCAATAACCTTTTCATGCATGGAAAATACCATAGTTAAGTTAACTAATAGTTGGATTGTATTTTTTAAACCTTCAATGGCAACCATGGCAATGGCCTATTTGTTTTGCACTTTGTCTTTAAAACTTGTAATTGTGCTACCTTTAGATTGCAAAGAAATTTTTTTTACCTTGTAAACTTAAAAGATTTAAGATTGTTTGTCAAAACTTTAAAGACCCAACAAAAACCTTGTAAGACACTAATAAAAACACATCATGTGTTTCTAAGGGAGTCTTCCAAAATTAAAGCCATTTACTTAACATAAATGTTGACCTTAGTGGTCTTTATTACTTAAATAAAAAATCTCCAAGTCTTTTGAATAACACATTTTCCCAATGGACACCTCTAACCTTTCACACATATTTTAATGTACCATTTCATAGTAGAACTTGTAACAAAACACAACATAAGAATTTCGAAAAATGTTTTTTTTGTTTTGAACAAAATACTTGGTGTCATAGTTTAACTATTGGAATACCAATAATTGGTGATTCAATCATTAGTTATCTCCCTCACATAGTTAACACGAAGCCAAGCAACCATGTTCTTAACATTGATAACCTTATTCTCTTTCCACATGAACAAGTTTTTTTTGAATCTTGAAAGGAAGAACATCCATGTATCACATGACCTTTCACCTTTATGCCATGAGATTAACTTGAACTACCAAAAGTTCAATAAAAACCAATCATTGCCAAAGAGGGGCCTCACATTTCACTTTTCATTGATTAACTTTAATTGTTTGATTTAAAATCATCAATTATCTTTTCATTAAAACTTTTTGCATTAGATAACTAATTTGTGACATCCATTAATGAGAAGCTTTCAATGCAAGTTTATTTTATATTCAGGATATGCATGTAAGGATTCAATAAAATATGGCTTTGGAACTTTTGATGAATATTTGAACACAATGTTTATAATACATTTGTTTTATAGCTAAAATCGTTGAAGCGAGTTCCAAACTACATATTCCAAATATCATTTTTCAATTAAAAAATTATTTGTATTTATATATTAATTTTCACACATGATTCAATTGTAAGCTTCATGTTGTACAAGAAACATTTCCCAAATGTTAATTTCATTTCATGCATGTTTTCAATGTATAGAGTTTACATTTTAAATGTTCAATAGGGGACATTTTTCATTCAACACTAACAATTAATAACACAAATTTTGGTTTTTTTTCCTTTAAAGGAAGTTATAATGTTTCAAAACATTATTTTTAGATTGCTTGTATTAATGTTCAAGTTCAAGATATGTTTATGTATAAGTTACAACTAATTTACCATCAACTTTAACACATATCATATTTATTAAAAAAATCATGCATTATTCATTTTGAAGAATAAAATAAACATGTTTTTTCACATTGTTTCATAGGGTTTTGGGTCTCTATTCATGAAGATATAGTATCTACATTATGACATGTAATTCTTATTCTAAATTCAACCTTTTGATATGCCATTTAAAAAAAAATCATACAATTTTTTATTTTTTACATTTGGAATGTTAAAATATATATATTTCATGTTTTGACTAAATGTTTCATATCTTATAATGAATTTGAACATGTTATGGTCATGTTTAATAGTTTGGAACATTTCCATGGATGGACTATATCATTAAGAATGGACAAGAAATAATAATATAATAAACTAACTTTGGCATCACACTTTTGCATAGGATATTGTGCTTTTATTTGGGGCAATATTAACAAAATGATTATTTTAATTGACTGGTCACAATGATTGGCCCATGTGTTGAAATTTAAATGGTGTCTCAATAAAGTATTGGTTAAAATTCATGTTTATGGGTGTGGTGGAGGCACATTTAATCAACATTTAATTTTTATGATGTATCTAATAAATACTAATACCAACCCAATTGGTGAGGATGCTTTTATACTTTTAACATTATTTTATTATAAATGTCCTATAATATTTTGGACATGTTTTATGCATGTGTTGAACTTAAACTTAATGTTTCATGTTAGTTGTTGGGCATGGTTTACACATTTGTTAAGCCTAAATTTAATGATATGAGTGAGGGCAACTTGTGGCTACGCCACTCCAGCCACCCATGGCACCTCGCCCGGCCCCCCGCAGTGGCTGCCCTGG
>Ga0116229_10008320_pt1 | contig 16158 bp, 15 predicted proteins | sample S1TSphgellanicum_3_FD_87313 | JGI IMG/M metagenome (GOLD analysis project Ga0116229, IMG submission 87313) | Host-associated microbial communities from peat moss isolated from Minnesota, USA - S1T2_Fc - Sphagnum magellanicum MG | ecosystem: Host-associated > Plants > Peat moss > Unclassified...
AAATTTTTTTTTAATACAATATTTAAGCCTTTTGATTATTAAAAATCATTTGCCAATGCAATTTGTGAAAAATATTTGGATGAAATGTTTAGCATTGCATTTATGTGCTTAAGTGATCTTTCCTTTAAAAGATGACAATTTTTTTCAAAAGGTGTTGCCTAACTTGAAACAAATAAAATAAACATACATTTTGTCAAAATTAGCAGAATAGAATATTGCAACAAGTTTTGATTTATGAATGTTTCAAAGTGCACATAACATTCATAAAATGAGAACCATCTTTCTTATGTAGAAAATGGGAATTCTCATGTAAATGATGAAAGGTCAAATCAGAATTTAAACAAATTGCTTTAAAGTTTGGTGTGAGTTGTGAATGTTTCGATATAGAGGTTTTCAATTTTGAAGATTTTATTTTTTAAAAAATTGTTTCAATTCTTAAAATGTTATGTGAGAACCAGAATCAGTGATTCTCACAAATTTTTCAAAAAATAAATTAAAAAAATTGCCCAACATTGGTATCTTCCACTTTTGGGAGGCCCCTCGTATTTGAAAAGTTCTTTACAATGCTCTTATACTTTTCAAACACTTATTTATATCTTCACCATATGTGCTTCATTTTGAATGATTTAAAAAGTTATGGGAGCGCTACTTCAAGCTCTTACAATCATCTTTGAAGTGCAAAGGAAAAGGAGTAATGAAAAAATATCAAGAAAATAAGCTTTACAACTTACAAAACATGTTTTTTTGTTTTTCCCTCTCTTTAGACCCCTCTTATTTTCAAACCTTATAACTTTCTTATTTTTTATTCATTTTAAACGATTTAAAATGCTATAGGAGCGTCGCCTGAAATTCTACAAATCATCTTTGAACTGTAAGAATCACATATAAAGAATTTTTTGGGTGTTAGGGAATCAGCCTTTGTAATGCTTGGTGATTTGTTTTTTTGAATTCTTAACCCCCTTTATTTTGGGGGGCCATAACTTTCTCATTTCTAATTCGTTTTTGACAATTATTAGTGTCAGATGAACCAGAGGGAGAGGTTCAAGTTTTGTTTGGACACCAAAAACAATGGAGCCCTCCCCTTGGATCCCACCTGCCCTGAGCGCTTAAGTGTTTGGTCACTGGCTGGTCTACCCTAGTGGGTGCCTGCTGGGCATCATGAGAATTTTAAAAGAGAAACACCAGGTTTTTATGTCATGCAAAATCCATGTGTCATGCTTTACCCCCACACTAAAGAGCTGGCTGTTAGGCAATGCCCTCATATTTTATTTTTCCCCCCCCCTAGAATTGCACAAAGTAGGTAACTACTATATTCAAAGGTTCTTATGCAAAAAGTCTAGGCCACCCACTTGAGGAATTTATTTGTTACAGAATATGCTCAAATGTGGGGTGGGGCGCCATAGCTGGGATACTAGGTATCGAATCAGGGTCTCGTCTAAGAGCATCTCCACCAACTCTCAGTATGTGTCACCCTGCAAAAGTAGTCCTCACATCCAAGTACTTCTTGGTTACTAACTTGTTCCCAAACCCCACCCATAAAACTGAAACTGGGACTGCAAGTAGGTGGTAGACTACTAATAGCAAACCAGTTGGACGAGTCAAACCATCTACCCAATCAGAAACAGGGAGCAGTCAATAAATACGATTGGACTAGGCTGTTTATTCAACTATTAAGTGCTCTTCCAGGGCTCTCAAAAGTTGTGTATTTTGTCAAGGGTCCAAGATTTCCAGTTCTGGGTCACATACTGAGCGTTCGCAATAACAGTCCGTAAAAAAGACGTAATCCCGTTCTCACAGTACGCAGTTCGTATCGTACCCCGTTCGCACAGTATCCAGTCCCCATCTTTCTGAGTTCCGTCATCTTTCTTCACCGCGCGCCCGCCCCGTCCCCGGCCCACTGTCTAAGTACACTTCTGCACCGCAACCTGCTTCCTGCAGCAACGCAGTTGCGCCGGGGTAACCAAGAGAAACAGAAGAGCGAGAACAAGGGACCCACACACCCACCCAACCAACCATCGCAATGGCGCTTGCGGAGCTTCGGAAGCGCCCCGCCAAGAGTAGTGCAAGCTACAGACGGCGCGGCTCCTCCTCCTACTCTTCTCTCCCCTACTACCCATTTCCCCCCTAATGAAAGATGCCCCCGCAGTACCCTCTTGCGGCCAAGCTGATGATGGATCGGGACGTGGTCCTGCTTATTGTCTCCTTTCTAATCAGCTTCTTCTTCTTCTTCTTCTCCTCCTCCGTTTCTTTGGCCTTTTTCCCTCTTGATTTCGTCTCCGATTTGCTTCTGCATTCCGAAGCTGTTCTCGTCGCTGTGAATTAGTTGCGATTTGGAACAGACGCTGTTCCTAGGGTTTGAGGGGGCCGGTTAGACGACAGACAACTGGTCTGTTGGGCTTGTGATTGAACCAGCTCACGATTCCTTGTTCTCTTCACCGCTCTTTCACCACGCTAGCTGGGGTGTATGGAAGCAAATTGCTGTTGTAGTGGATGCTTCAGGTTTGGTCGACGCCGCAACACAGGGACGGACCCCGACAACAAGCCTGCAACTGGAACTGGAAGTACCGTTTTCAATCGCTTCTCAAGAGAGCGCTCTTTAGGTTTTACTCTTGAAGATGTCAACAACAAGGCTAGTCACAAAGCAGGAAGACAAGCTGCCAAATCCCCCTTGACCCAGTACTGTCCACCTTGCGATGATATACCTACAGCTACTACTGTTGTTGTTGGGCTTGCTGACAGCAAGCAGCACCCAATCAAGGAGCTTCGAGGTGGCCCGGCAAAAGTCTCTGATTTCTGTGGACATCATCAACCTTCAAGAAAAATGATTGTCAAGGAAACCCATCATGTGGTTCGATCCGAGGTCTGTAATGTTCTTCCTACTTTGCAACTCTCCTCCATTTGCTCCATGGGTACTGGCTGTGATGAGCTAGCCAAACTCTGCGGCCTGAATTGTTTTCCTGCGATGAACAGATACTGGAGATTGCTGAAGTATCCGAGACAATATTTCTATGGGTTTTGGCATGCACATATATGGTCAGAATGGTACTGATTTACAGGACTATTGTTTTCCTGCATCAGGAAGAAGGTAGTTGCCTATCCAAGTTGCATCTGCACCTTGGATACCTATGCAGCAAGTTTGATGATGGCTTTTCTGCACAGGATTTTGATGGGAATAAAATGATCAATGAGTATGTGCGCGAATCCAAAATTGGGACAGGGAGCTATGGGAAAGTGGTGAGTGCAGTTTTTTGGAGTTTTCTTGGGGGGTTTTAGAAAGAGCTATTAGGCAAACTGGTTGTAGAAGTTCTCTCCAATGTGTAGAATATATTCCAACTATATGGTTGGAATGATTTGTGGTGATTAGCTCAATGCCTTTTGCCCTAAATCTGTGTTTTGTTCTTATGTGTTTCTTTGCATCCAAGATAAAGATGCAATCAATTGGATGTACTCTTTCCTTGAAAGAAAAAAGCAAGTGTGAAATTTTTGCATGTAGAGCAGCAGTAGGTGGTGCAGCATCTGATGAGGTACATTGTACTCATCCTCCATTACTCAACAGCTATTTGGGTGTTGTCAAGCAGGTACTTCACAGAAGCAAGAGAGACAACAGACTTTATGCCATCAAGGTACAGGAGATCACTTTTTTCCATTCTTGTCATGTCTTTTCTATCCACATGCTCTGGACAATATCATGACTGCACAAGTGAATTGATTGGTGCAGCAGTTGTATGATAGGTGTTACTCTGGAGGGCTCTAGTACAAACTATTTGTTGTTGTGTACTTGTCAGTGCAGATATTTCACAAGTCTCGGCTATGCAAACTCCGAGTTTCTCCAACCGAAACTGCAATGATGGATGTGCTCAGAGAAGTAAGTAGACAGAATTTCAAACTTTTGTGAAGCTCAAAATCGCCTCCTGTAGATTTTCCTGTAAAGTTCAGGCTCAACAATTGTACACATTACTATGGAGACAACAATTAAGACATATTGGGCATTTGATATCCAAGCATTTGGGTTGGTGATAGTTGGTAGATTTCACATCATGGAAAATATTTGTCGAGCCATGTCTATCAAGAGCTTTGGCTGGAACTGTTACTTCGCAAATGACTTGACATTTGCCTGTAACTCATCTCATTGTGCAATTCAGGTGGCAATAATGAAGCAGCTAGACCATCCCAACATTGTGAAGTTGGTGGAAGTTATTGATGACCCTGAAAGTGATCACTTCTACATGGGTATGAATCCCAGCTACTCATGCTTTTATGTTGTGTCTTAGCTGTCTATTCATTTTGAGAGAGCTTTGTATTGTTGAGGATGGTTTTGGCTGCAATCACAGCACAAACCACCATCTTGTGAATGACAATATTCCCTTTGCCAGACATCTCATTCTCTAACTCACAGAGTGTGCACAAATTTTAAGTTGGAGGTGTCTTGGGGTGAAGGCTAAAATCACTAATAGTAGCCACATCATGCCAAATGCTCTTCCCCATCTTGTTTTCTTTTTTGCCTGCATGAAATGTGTTCCATGCAGTGCTTTCCATTTGTAATTTGGGTGTTTTGTGTTGAGCTCGTGCAGTGCTGGAATATGTGGAAGGGGGATGGATATTTGAGGGTTCAGGTCCACCAGGAGGGTTAAGAGAAGCTACTGCCCGCAGATATTTTTCTGATGTGGTAGCTGGGCTTATCTATCTTCATGGCTTGGTATGAGTCTTATGGCTAGAAATTGTCAGTCTTAAACTTTGGTGAGCTTTCTGTACTGATGCTCCAGGCTGTGCCACATCCTGCCTTGGGATGGTATAACAGTTACAGGCAACGCAACATAGAGTCATTGTTATTAATGTATGAAACTTGGTTCAGCTGCAAGAGCTGTAATGTGCATTGAAGTTGAGAGCACTGGAAAGTTGAATGTTAGGAGCTACATGATATCAAGCTTTCCATGGCATGTATCAATTGATATGTCAATGTTGGAATTGTCCAGAACATTGTACATGGGGATATCAAACCTGAGAACCTTCTGATTAGTGGTGATGGGTGCATCAAAATTTGCGATTTTGGTGTTAGTCGTGCTTGTGAGGTATGTGTGAAAATCTGTCATTGCTTTCATTTCTACCCTGCTCTAGCATGACTATCCATCTGGGTGTGCACCTTGCTGCAAGAGACAAATTATTGTGAACATTTCATGTAGGAAATAGCATGTGGCTTTTGGAGGGAAGCAGCACTTAATAGATGCTTTCCAGGTAGAGCCATTGGGAAGGCTCTCCTAACTAGGACTGTCTTACATGAACAGGGGGGGAATGATGAACTTCGAAGATCTCCTGGAACACCAGTGTACACAGCACCTGAATGTTGCTTAGGTTAGTACAGACTAACAACCTTTCACCTTGGGGAAGTGCTGAGACTGTATTCTTTACTCGTTAAAAGTTCTTGGAAAGTGTTGGCTCCTATGGCTGACCAGGACTTGTTTGAGTGGACTGAAGCAACAGAAACACAGGAAAGTATTTGATTTTGCTCCAGGGAAGTTTCAACTACATGTTCACTGTGAGAATGGTTGAGTAAAATTGTAAATCTTAACATGGGTGCTGTCTGCAACTTTTTTCTTGAAAGAGATAAAGGGCCTCTGGATTTCTGTGATGACATAATGAGGGTGTTTCTTGCAGGGCTAACTTACCATGGTAAACCAGCAGATGTATGGGCTCTGGGTTGCACACTGTACTGTATGGTTCTGGGTCATTACCCATTTGTAGGGGACACCCTACAGTCTACATATGAGAAGGTGTGGGACAGATTCACTGGAATGAAACTCATGGTTCTGCTGATATTGTGACGATTGTTGGTTTAGGTCTGCTGACGTAGTGTCTCAAATAGCTGGTGGCTGTAATGTTATCACAACTCAATCTTTGGTGCATCCACCAGGGTGCTATTGTTAATTAAGATGATGTTGCATTGACAAAGGTTCTTAGACTGACTGGCTTGGTGGCATCATGTAGATTGTCAATGACCCATTGTACCTGCCAATGGACTTGAGCCCAGATCTTGCTGACCTACTAAAAGGACTTCTTTGTAAAGGTGAGAGTTTGTGGTTTTTCATTTTTCCTCCTCAGAGATAATAACTTATAATCTTCCAGGTTGTATGTCTAGTATCGCTGATTGCTTATTTGCTTGCCTTCTGGCTGCGAGGTTTTGGTATATGTAGCGATATGTTAAACAACAGCAAATTCTCAGGCTTGTGTGGGAAGCATGGTTCAGATGTACAGCAGCGGCTGACATTGGAAGCAGCGGCAACTCACCCCTGGGTACTGCAGGGCTATGGGGCTCTACAGCAAGAGTCACAAAATGGTCAGCATTATCAGCGCAGCAAGGTCACCAATAGTCCTGTGCCATTTGGGATGCATGAGAATGGATCTGTGGCATAGTTTGCAAGCAGGCTCTGTGGTACTTTCATCTATTGGCATTTGTGTGAATAAGAGCCTTACCAATTCATCCTGTGCAGGCATTAACTAACCAACTTGATATTTTGATCTCCGTTCTAGTTGGCTTGTTTGTACTGTTAGGTCTTTACTGTTCATTCCTTGAATGGACAGATCAATTCAGTCTATGTTTATCATCCTGAGACAGAAACTGATTACTGTAGAATATTCTAGATTAGTGGGTCACTAACCCTGCTCTCCTTATTTAGTTGGTCCCTCCTCCTCTCTCTCTCTCTCTCTCTCTCTCTCTCATACTCTACCATCTAGCTACCAGTATGCTCTTTCCCTTGTCATTTCTCATCTTTCCATCTCACTATCATATTTGTCTAGAGTTAGACCCTCTCTATGTCAGCAGAAAAAACCCAACATGGTATCAGAGGTGAGGGACTAAACAAGAGAGCTTGAAGAAAGGAAGACATCACAGGAGAAATCATATGGCAAAAGGGAGGAGCAGAGTATACTGGATGCCACAACCACTGCAGGGAAGTCTTCACCGCTCAAAGACCTCAAATATCTCATGGATCTGCTCTGAGTTTTTTCATTTCCATACCTGAGTCCAGCTGTCTTGAGGGAAGTCAGAACTTTTCTGTATGGGCATTTAAGATGATGAACTTGCTACAAAAGGAGAACATCTGGAACTTTGTAGAAAGTCCATGAGATAAATTTACGACAGCTGTTGAGAGAGAGATCGGGTCCAAAGCTTTGAATGCAGTTGACCTCTCAATTAAGGACACAATCAGTCGTTCCATTCATTAGGAAATTAATGAACCCCAATGATTGTTCAGAGAATCTTAAGGAAAACTATGGGGCTAAGACAGGATCAGGAAACTAATGTTGAAAAAGTTTTTGACCATGAAGGAGGATGACAGTACTAATATGGATGAATATTTCAAAGGTGTGAGCAAGACTCTAAATTGACATGAAGGAATAGATTTTTCAAATCTTGCAAAGTTGGTTGTTATCCTAATTCTCAATTCCTTCCCAAGCCAATATGATGTATTTGTTAAAACTTCAATGAGCGAAGACTCCCTACCCGCTTTGGAAGAACTGGAGTAACACTGGCCTAATGAAGCACTGTAGATCAAAATTGATGGAGGCAAAGAGACTGATTTAAAGTGATGGAGGCAAGGAGATTGTTGAGGCTGTTGTGGCAATATATTGAAGATCATATAAGAGAGATTAGAGATGCAATTAATGTCAGTTGCAAATCCAAGGAATGATGGACCAATGGAGGTTTAGGGTTTAGAGCATCCTAAGGCTTGCATACTAAGCACCACTTGGGATGCTCTAACCATTAGTCTAAAGATGGAGTAAAGGAAGAAAACACCTTTGCAGAAAAAGATGAAAATAAAGAGGGTTATGAAAGCTACCTCATTGAGATGTTGATAAAATCATTGTGATATTTTGACTTAGGATCTACTAGACATGAGATAAGAAATACTGATCTATGAGTCTCCTTAAAAGAGTCGTCACTTAGAAATTTCATAGGCATTGTATGAGAAAATCACATTGTACTTGGAGAAGCAAACATGCTTACAAAATTTAAGATTGATGAAATAAATAACACTTCAAAGTTTCTCCATGTATCTTGTATCAAAAAATACTTGTTAAAAATTGGAGCAATTACAAATGTAGGCTTCGATGTAAAGCTTGAATTCTTTCAAGATGTGTGCTTGGTTAGAAACATCCAAACAAGAACAATAGTCTTGAGAGGGAGGATATGGGTTAAAGAAGATGTCTATATAGGCTAGAAACTACACCCTTAATGAAATCTAAGTAAACATTGTACTTGGAGACCAAAGAAAATCCCAAAATGAAATTATTTAAAAAACTATTTTGTGGCATCAAAGGTTGAGACATGTGAACTTTTAAACAACAACTTACCAATAAAGAAAATGCTTCCAAAGTACCCTAACTACCAAGCATACACTCAATATGTTTAGTTTATCTAAAAGGGAAACATGTCAATTTTTTTCACAAAGCCAACAAAATGAGAACAAATGACATACTAAACACCCACAATGATATCTATAGTCCATTCAAGGTTAGATCCTTGGGAAAAGATTTGTATTTCATCACATTCATTGATATTATGAGTTGTTGGATTTGGGTAACATTAAAAAGAACAAAGGATCAGACACTTGGAGCTTTCTAGGAATTCAAAAAACTTGTAGGAAAAGAAACATGCAAAAGGATAAAAGCCATGAGATTTGAAAATGGAATGTTGTTGAATTTAACAACTTTTGCAACAAAACAAGGATCAAAAGTTGCTTCACCTTAATGAAATAGTGTTGTGGAGTAAAGAAATCCATCATTCTTGGAGACAACCAAGTGCATTGTTGCTCATGGAAATATTCCCAAACATATTTGGGAAAAACTTATAAACATTGTGTCCCACTTGCAAAACAAAAGATTATCAAAGGCCATGGCACAAAAACACCATTGGAAGTGTTTAATGGAAAGAAATTTGACCTAGAAAAGATGAGGGTGTTTGGTGCAAAGATCCACATTCATATCCCCAAAATCAAGGGGGAAGTAAATCAAAGGCAAAAATCCTTGCCACCACCCCATGTAAATCCTTTGCAACCCAACATATGCCCATTAATGTACCAACAAAGATGATAAAGGAACATATAGATGTTAAGGAGATCCATTAGTTCAAAAGTAAGGTTAATTAAAATATTAAAGATTACATGAACACAATAGATGCCTCAAGGCAAGAGATATGTTTAATGAGTTGTTTAGGAGTAGGAAATCATGCAAAAAGACCATGAAATAAGAAATGGAGTCCATCACCAAAAATCATACTTAATCATTGGTGGCATTTCCTTTGAACAAAAGAATCACTTTTAAATGGGCCTATGAGAGCTAGGAGGGTAAGACCAAAGCGTCAAATATGAAGCCCAACTCATAGCCCCAAGCTTTGAACAAAAGATTGGCATAAATTATGGGAACACATTATCTCTTGTAACAATTTAGATTACAATTAAGTTGGTCATTTTGATTACAACCTTTTGAGGATGGAAAGCACATCACATGCATTTAAAAGTTGCAAAATGCAATCTTCAATGGTAGAAATTGAAGAAGAGGTGTATTTGGAACAATCACCCAAATTCATTTGCTAAGGTTGAGAGCACTTTGTATGCAAATTGAAAAAAATAGTTTATGGTTTTAAACGAGCACATGAAACTTGGTTTGAAACAAATATTGATACTTATTTTCAAAAAATTGGGGATGATAAAAAAACGCATAGGATGGGAATCTCTATTTTTTCAAAATGGACAGTGATGTTCTCCCAAACACTTGCCACAAGGTATTGATGTAATTTTTTCAATATGATGCACTATAAAAGAACTTGAAGTTTTAGGTGTGCTCCCTAGTTCCATGTAATTGAATAAGAAAGGTGTGAGAATTTTGGGATGACACAATGACAAACATTTTAACTTCAATTCATGAACATGTCAAAATGCATAAACTTTGTAGTTCTTCACAAACGTTACATCTAGGTGGCATTTTTTCTTAGGATTCTCATATGAGAGTCTTGAAATTGTGAAGTTATGAGTCTAGCCACTTTGTGAGCTCATAACTTTGCCATTTCATCTTCAATTCAAAAGTTCCTAATCACAAAGTTGGAACCCTTTAAAAGAGTTCTCCAAAAAAAATCAAGTTTTTCAATCAAAACTAGTTTGATCCTTCTATTAGATGATTAAGTGGTTGAATGTCATTTTGACAATTTAATTGTTGACCTTTCAAATGGCCATATAATTTGTGTTTCATGTTTCTATTTTAGGAATCTTTTTGCTCATGAAAACCTTCTTGGAATGGTTAAAAAAAACTCAATTTGAACATGCTTTGGTCCATTAACCTTGATTTGAAGATTTGAAACACCCCAAGATTCCCAACTCTTACATTGCAAATTGAATTTGGGAGCCTTACCTCCCTTTGATTTTTTAACACTACCAATTCATTTCAGAGTGTGTTTGCATTTTCTTATCTTTGTTCCACATCTCAACTTTTTTCATGGATTGATTTTGGAAAAAATCTCGTGTTTGTTTTCATTATAGGAATGACACCTTGTTGTCCATCTCGAAAGTTGATTATGGACCTGAGTTAGGGTTGTGATAGATGATCAATTTTTTGTAATTATTGTGTACCTTTACAACTTGTTTGTAATAAGAAACCCCACAACATGAATAATTTGGATTAAGTTTGTGCTAATAAGTTAGTTTGAAGTGACTAACCTAAGGTTGTCTTAAAATACTTTAATGTAAAATTTGATTAAGGATTTAAGGGTATCATTTTCCATCAAAAAATATACACCTCCAACCTTCTTACTAATTATGGGATGATAGATTGCAATCAAACCATTATTTCCCATTCTGAATTTCTCAAACTTCAACTATAAACAAAAACTCCAAAAGTATATCCAACATTTTACCAAAACCTAGTAGAGAAGTTAATCTCCCTCACAAAAATGTGATTGACATCACCCTCTTAGTCAATGTTGTAGGTCAATATATGCACATTATAGAAACCTAGTGAAACTCAACCTCAAAGTAACAAAATTTGTCCCATGATACCATTGAATGAATTGTCCAATCAATTTGTCCATCTTCAAGTTGGTCAAAAAACTATGTGGTCAAGTTGCCACATGGTCACCTTAACCAGCAGTCAAGTTGGACATATCAAAATCAACTTGTCCGAAATGACTAGCTAGTCAGGTTGAAAAATGTGCAAAATGTGCAAAATGTGACCATTTTGATTAATTTTTTCATTAAAAAAATCCATGATTCCTTTTTTGGTTGATAATGTTAATCAAAAGCCTCATCATCAATGAAGGAAGGACATCATTGACGTAAGCAGAGGTCCTCACACAAAAAGGTTGAGGCGAAGATAAGAAAGTCAGCGCCAAGCTTGGGCCTCAGCATATGGAGGCAATAATAGACTGGGGAATGGATTCTGCAAAAAGCTTTGACACACAAAAGATGCAACTTCCACGCCCTCAATGAAGAGAAATCTCTATAAGAGCAAATGCCAAATTAAGTAACCACACCAACATAACATAAACATGCAAGAACTATGACAGAAGAATGAAATGAAAATTCAATGCTTAGTTCTGATTTGATTCTTGCTACACTGTAACCAGAAGTTCTTACTCAAAGCAGGTAACCGGCCAACACAGGTGAAAACCCATCTGAAACCTTCTTGTGGCAGTGTTAGGGCTACAGACCTAATTGGAGGCACAGAAATGACTGTCAGTCCTCTAGTCTAGAGCTATCCTCAGATCCTCAAAAAGTCTGGTGATTTACAAATTGTAGTGCCGGCCCATCAGCTTCAATCCTGACAGCTTACAAGTGCATCATATTTCTTTTGGTTGTCAAGGAAATCATTAAGTGTTCCAAATTGTCCTCAATAGTTACAAGATGCGGGCTGTAAACTGGGTACAAGTTTGTGTTCCTATCCTGCATGACCTTGTGTGAAGAGCTTCTTCACTTGTCACTCCAGGAGTCATGGTTTGAAGTTCTATTTTTGACAGTGCCAGCAGGCATGCTAACAGCTATTATCTATGTCAGTGGTAAAGTCTAGTATTACAATAAATGCTAGATTGGTACATGGTCTTTGTGACTCAAGAACAATCATCAATTCCTGTCACATCTGTGGTATCATTTGCGAAAATCCAAATTCTTGGCAAATCTGGCTTCTAGTGCATGATGAGTTCAGTGCTGGATACACATCCTGATTTGGGTCCACTCAAGCTGGTGAACCAAACTCCAAATCTTAGTGAATCTTGGCTTCTAGTTCATGATGAATTCAGTGCTGGATTCACATCCTGATTTGGGTCCACTCAAGCTGGTGATCCAAACATCATCTGCCTTGACAGCTTCATTGTCATTGTTTCTGTGCCAGCTCCAGTAAGCATGTGTTGCATTCTTGACATCAAGCTCACCATGCCCAAAGCTCGCCTCTCGCATCATGGACCATTCAGGCTGTGGGTATAGCCATCTGCAAAATCACTCAAATAAATCAGGATATCAACCTTGAAATGGAAGTGGAAGTCTTCTTCTGAGCAGATAATAGGCATTAAATCTTCTAAAAATTATAATGAATTTTTGGAGCAGGTTCAACTTTGAGTTCAAAACAAATTTATAGTTCACTGTAAAACGTACAGCTACTTATTTCCTGAGAGTTACATTGGCATCCTGAGCTCTTTGTCTTATGTTCAGATTGCACAAATGGGCTAAGGTGAAGAAAAAGATGACTTACTCGTTTGCTAGGCCTTCATGGTTTCCTCCATCACCAACTGTGATGTGCATCATGCCACATGGATCTATGTTCATCTGATATGCTCGTGTCTGACAATTCCCAATCAAAACCAATTATAGCTCTGGACAATATTGTTCTTGGAGCAAGCTTTCTCTTGCAAGTGATTAGAGTGTTCTAGAGAAAACTTGATCTACATGAAAGAAAATGCAAATTGTGGCAAGGAAAATGCCTTGTCAAAAAGAGCACATAATCAAAGACTTGCTGTGTCCATATTTCAATCTGAATGCATAAACTTGTGGCTTTTCTTACAGTGCGTTCATAGGCATGGACATGGCCTGCAAATAGGATATCCACTTTAGCCTGGTAAAGAATTGGCTCCATAACCTCCATCATTTGATCACCATCACCCTGGTGAGCAGAGTTGCTATTATACCATGGTGCATGCAACACCACCACAAGCCAAGGTGTTACACTCCTATCCACCTTCTTCAGATCAGCCTGGCAGAAAACCCAACAAAATCCATGAACACTTCTCTGCAAAGAAGTACAACATTCTTGCACCCTGTTGTGCTCAATAAATACTTTGTGCACAATTTATACACACAGGATCAAAGGAAAATGCATCAAGCCAGAGAACAGCTCCAAGGTTGGCTGCACTCTGAGAAAGACAACAAAGCCTTACCAGAAGCCAGTTGTATTGCTCAGAGCCGACACCAAAATTGGTGTAAGAGCCAAGCATGAGAACATGGGCACTTGCCACGTCAAAAGAGTAATACAAGTTGGAGGTGGATCCACTCTCTGCATAAGGCATATCCCATCTTGTGTTGTATGATCTGAAGGATGGTGCTAGAAGAGGAATGTATTCCATTTCATGGTTTCCTTCAGTCACCATCCAAGGTCTGTAGTGGGCATAGGGTGACATCATCTGTCCAAAGGAATCCCACTTCTGCTGGAAGTAATCTGCGTACGACAAGTCTCCAGCAAATAAAAGCACATCATAGTCATAGCCTGCAACATGCTGCAGTGTGGATTCTGACCAAGCAGTTTGACCTAAATCACCTGCAAATGAATCCAGAAAACCCCAATTTTCATGGCCTTGAAGAGGAAATACTATAAGAAAACACCAATGTAACACAAATCTGGAGCTCATGAAATTTGTGTTCTTCATGGCCATGTTTGAGTTCTTCATCTGTCAGCTTTTAACAAGGCAACAATCAATCCATTTGTTGGATTTTCTATCATGGTGGGTCCTTGAAAGCTTGTTGTGGAAGAATAAAAGACACTTCACTAAAACTCAGTCTAGGGTTTTGTATTGAAGAGATGCACATGTTTGGATGGAGAGAAAAATTACCAAGAAAACAAAGAAATGCGGAGCTGCTTGCAAGTTTCTTGCTTACCTACAATGGCAAATTTGATCGGCACATCTCTTCCAGCTGGGGGAGGAGTGGTGAAATTGTACACAGGGCCAAAACCTCCACACATATAGAAGTAAGTGGTGCTGTCTGCAAGAGGCCCTAGAATCACATGATGCATTTGCCCTGATTGATACAAGAGGTAATTGTAGCTCTTGGTTGTGCCAGTAGCTACCTGTGTGAGTTGGCCCTGTGCTGTCCCATATGTGACTATTGCTGGCACATTATATGTGCGTGATCCTGTCATCCACGACACCTTCATCTTGTTGGGTCCTGCCAAAGACACATGCATCTGCAGCACCAAAGTTTTGCTTCTTTGTCAAAAATTCCAGAAAAAGGAAAAAAAGGACTTCAAGGATCAAGATATTATCCTTGAGGATCAGAATTGAGCTTCTTGGCTCTTGCAAGGAGGGCGGCCCTTTGAATTCTTCCAGATTGCAGCGTACCTGAGTAGGAGAAGTTGCACTCGAAGTACTAGTCTGCCGCAGAGAGAACTCCAATTCAAGGTTTTTGCGAGCTGGTGGTCTCACATAAGGCCTAGTCACGCCCTGAGCTTCTGTCTGCTGCATGCCGTTGTTTGCCACAAAGACCAGCAGCATGACCAGGGTTGCAGAAAGCAGCTGACCCATGGGTTTTTGAGAAGAGAGCCTGGGAATTTATTTACCAGTGCCAAAACCAACACTCTTTCTTGTCTTGTCTCTTCTCAGAGAATCATAATGGGTCAGATCTTGTGAGCGTCATAGATTGGACTGGAGGCAGATGATGGCTTGAGAATCGCTGGATGTAGTAGAGTCAATCACCCATGAGTGAGTACTCGACTCTGTGGTGAATTTGTGGATTTGTGGGTTGTGGTGATCCGAGAAGCTGCACAGACTTAGATCATCTCCAGCAGTGCTCAGTATGTGACCCTGCAAAAAAATATTTCTCACATCCAAGCTTTAGTTACTTTTTTCCAAACTCACCCATAAAATTGGGACTACAAATAGGTGAGAGAATACTAATAACAACTCACCTGAACCAATCAAACTATCTAGCCACCACAACAACAAGACTTCCTTCTCTGAAGCTTCTGGTGCACCACAGCACTGCGCAAAAGCTTCAGATGATCAGTGCTGCATCATTGGATGTAAGTGTGAAATTGGGTGTGAAAAATGCAGAGTAATAAGAGAAGCGGAAAGAGCCAGCGAGCTCGATTGCTTTCATCTTCATCATGCGATTCCTTATGCGATTCTTGTGTTGCGACGATTCCACAACGACGTTTCGACGGATGTCGTGAAGCTTGTTGGCCAGGACGCCAGGACCCCAAGTACGTCGCTCTGGTATTATACAGACCCCCGCGCCCAATCGACAGGGCATTATACAGCAGATCAGACATCTAGGTATTCATCCAAGTGTGGAGAACCTTTTGCATCCACATCAAGACATTCATTCAGTGTTGGGTGGATATAAGAATAATTTTTTTTCAATATCCACTGGTTTCGGTTTTTATTTTTATTTTTATTTTTTTCACCCTTAATAATAATACCCTATTAGGATATTAAAAGTAAAATAAATTTAATGTTGGATTTCAATATGGGTGAATATTTGCCAACATTAATATCCACCAGATGTCAAGCATCCCATATAACAAAATACAACAATTTTTTTCCCAAAAATACAAGATAAAATTACAAATTGAAAAGTTCATTTCATTCAAACTCACCCCCATATCATATTGCTCTAATTCCATTGTGTGATGTGATTTTGCTCCTATGCACAACTAAGGATGGTACAAAACATTTACAAATAAAGATACAAATTTTTGTTTAAAATATAATGTTTTCTTCAAAATAATTTGTAGCAAGCCTACACAACAAACCATAAACAAAAATAAATACACAAAGAACAAAGAACAAAATAAATGAATAAAAAAACATTCAAAAATAAATAGAACAAAAAAAAAAAAAAAAAAAAAAATAAAAAAAAAAAAAAAAAAAAAAAGATAAAAGGAGAAAAAAAAAAATAGGTTAAATAGAGAATT
>Ga0116229_10008322_pt1 | contig 16156 bp, 13 predicted proteins | sample S1TSphgellanicum_3_FD_87313 | JGI IMG/M metagenome (GOLD analysis project Ga0116229, IMG submission 87313) | Host-associated microbial communities from peat moss isolated from Minnesota, USA - S1T2_Fc - Sphagnum magellanicum MG | ecosystem: Host-associated > Plants > Peat moss > Unclassified...
CCTCTAAATGAGAATAATTATTATTATCATTTAATATTCATTTTATTTTCTGGTAATTTTCAAATCCATCCGCTTAAAGTACTTATTTTATAGGGGTTTCGTGTTTTCTTAGTGCCATTCCTCTATAATCACTGTGCCACTGCGTCTTTGTTTCTCCGCATCAGCCTCAATCATCCCATTATTCAGCAACGCCAATGTTAACTATGGCTTCAGCTTTTTTTCTAATAGTTTGCCTTACTTAAAATTCAAGCATACTAAATTTACCTAGCTATCAATCCAATTTTCTAAAAGAGGGCTAACTTTGACGAGTAACGGTCTCAAGTTATTATGGGGAACTAATTTGTCATGCTGCAAACGACCAAGAATGATGCCTGTATATCTGCGTTGAGTGTAGGCAAATTCTTCAATTGCTTGACGGGAGAAGTATTTTTTGATTCCGGAAACAAAGACCTTAAAGGCTTGAGGTTCTATCAACCAGTTGGCAGCTTCTTTATCAGCTTCTTTCTCTTTGTCATTGTCTTCTAAAGCATCTAAGTTGTCTAAGTAAATCCCTTGATGTCCTAGAACAATGTGTGCTAACTCATGCATCAGAGTAAACCAAAATGAGTCAATCCGGTCATATCTCAAGGTCAAGGCAACAATTGGCTTGTCGTTCAAGTAATGGGCTGCACCATCTAGATAGGTTTTTTTCAAATGAGGCACGATTACAAAATATACACCTAAATCTGCTAGCAATTTAGGAATCCGCACAATACTTTCTACTTGTTCAGCACAAGAGAGAATTTCAGGGATAGCAGCCTCTAGTTGCTTGTGGTCAAAATTAGCAACTGTTTGTTGTTTAGCTCGATACTCAACTCGTTTTACCCAAGCTATTCGAGAGGTTTCTTCTAGTTCTCTATACTCAGAGCAACGAAAGTTAACTGCTAACTGAGGTGTTTCGTCTAAGGAGGAGATTCCGAGATAGTTACAGACTTGCTGTTCTAATTCATCAATCGAATCTGCTGCTTGAATCCACCCATTTTTGATGAGTTCAGAGATGGGGGCAATTGTATACAACCGACTTTTACGAGTTATATCCTGCTCCTTTTTTTCTTTTCCCACTAGATGAAGTCGATACTTTGCTTCAAGGTTCGTCCAGAACTCAGGAGAAGTGCCCAAGGCTTGGGACAATTCAATAGCTGTTTCAGGTGTAATTTGCTTGCTTCCCCGGATGATTTCGTTGATGGTTTGAACTGGACGCCCCATAATTTCTGCTAAATCTTTCTGTGTCCAGCCACGCGCTTCTAATTCTCGGTTCAAAATGCGTCCTGGTGCTGGAACTCTCGCTGGTGCTAATTTCTGGCTCATACTCCTGTCTCCCCTGCCGCCTCGGTTAGTGGTAATCTTCAATGTCGATAATTGTGAGGTAGTTTCCCTGTTCATCCTCATCCACTGTTACGATTAGACGCCACTGGTCATTTAAACGTAAGGAACGCTGTCCTTGTTTTTCTCGTTTTCCTTTGAGTTTCTCAAATCTCAACCCTTTTTGAGCATATAAGTCTCGCTCATCTACAGCAGCATCAATAATCGCCATGACTTCAAAAAAGTCATCAACCACACCTGGGTATTTATGAGCATCTTTTTCTTCTGTGTAAAGTGCTTCGAGTTTCTTTTTTTTGAAATAAAAACGCAAAGCTCCCCCCAAGTTGAATGTAGCGGATTCTACATTATACTACGGCTAAATTCAGTCTTGGGGTGAATCCCTGATATTTCAATTGTAAAACTTAATGTGACAAGAGTTTTAAGCTTTTTGTAAAGTTTGTTAGATTATTTTGAAAATTAGCGTAAACCTATCCTGTAAAGGGTTTCGGCTTTTTCCTCCAAAGACATACCTTGCGTCTCATTATCTGCTTTTGCTCCTTGATAGTACTAATATACTATAGAAGGGAACTAAAGGCAAATTATCGGTGAGTGTTCGGGGTCAAGTTACCTTCAGGCTGTCAGTAGGACGGCAATTTGAGCTTGTTCGCAGGATGATCGGAGAAAATTAAGGTTACAGGTAACAGGTAGGAATAGCCTCATTGTTATAATCGAGAACCATCCCTTACAAGTGGGCTAATTCTTTCAAAGATGGGAAACCTGTCAAAAGTTAAAGAGAAAACTCGTTTTATGCCAGGAAAGCGTTCTACTAATTTTCGCAAAGGGGATCGTGCTGAAGGATTTGGGATTCAAGCATTTCGTTCATTTGCTGCGGTGGCTCCAGTTCCAAGAGAAGAAGATATAGGTATAGACGTTATATGCACTCTCCTTCGCCCTGAAGGGGCACTACAATACGCCGAAGATTCTTTCTTTGTCCAAATTAAGGCTGCATCAGTATCTGACATAACGTATGAGGATAACGATTACACTTGGCTATGTGATCTTTTGCTACCAATTTTCATAGCAAGAGTTAATCTCAATAACCAATTCGCCTTTCTTAGTGCTTGGGTTGATTGAAATTCAATAAATAATCAATGTAGAGAATACCTAAAACCGCTAGGAATGAAAAGGTAATATCAGTAGATTTAACGAAGCCATCTGTAAAGATTTTGCATTATAACCGTCGTTGACTAACCTAGCGTCAAGTTTTGTGAGGGTGAAGGGTGCAGAATTTCTCAGACTGGCTGATAGCGGGTTCACTTACATTTGCGGTAGGTGCAACAGCATCCTTTGTGATCCCAGGGGGAGGGGCAAGTGGAGCGTTGCTAGGAAGCACTGCAGGAGCAGTTCTGGGAGCAGCTATTTCGAGTAAACGACAAGACGAGCAACAACAGGAAACAGTAGCTCTGCTGAAGGAGCTAGAGAAGCAGGTAGCTAAACAAGACAAGTGGGAAAAGATAGAAGCAGAACTACCAACTTTGACAGAAAGGGTGAAAGAACTCCGAAAAGCGCAAACAGACCTAGCAATAGTTGAAGGGCAATTTGTTCAGAAGCAAGCAGAATTGCAGCAGGTAGAGCAGAGATTAACAACTTTCGGTCAGCAAAAGGAAGAACTAGAGCGACGAATTGCTGCAATAAACCAACAACAACCTAACTTGTCTAACCTTGAACAACTGCAAGTACAAATTGAGCAGTTCAAGCTAAATAAAAGTGGGTTAGAAGGTCAAATTAATGCTCTAAGTTCTCAAATTGAGTCTCTAGAAACACAGAAGCGATCGCTCCTCAGCATTGAGTCAGAATTTGTTGCTAAAACAGCACAGTTAGAGTCACTCCACAAACAGATCCAAGACCTAGAAACTAAATCTCAGAAACTGGAACAACGAGCAGTTGAACTGGAATTGTTGCGAGCTACCTATGATGGGCTGTTCAACCAGAAACAAAGCTTTGAAGAACGAGTTAATCAGCTAAGACCAGAGATAGACAGACTAGAAGCTGAAAAACAGCGCATCTTGCAAGCAATTCAAGAAAACCAGCAAGATTATCAAAAAATTGAAGAATTGCGGCAAAGATTACGGAGCATCAATATTCAAATTAGAGAGCAAGAGTCGCAATTAAGGGAACTGGAAAGAGAAATTCAGCGTTTGAATGGTGTTAAAGCTGCTCTTGAAGAAGATAATGCTCGTCTAAGGCAAGAAAAAGAGGAACTGCAAGCAGAAATTAGACGATTGAACGGAGAAATAGACAATCTGCAAAACAGCGCCACAGTAGCACTACGTTCTTTGAGAGAACCACTCTGGCCGCAGTTACCACATACAAGAAGGAGCATCAACAGCACAAGCCTTGGTGAACAGCAGTTTTTAGAAGACTTTATTAAACATATTCAATCCCAAGGATTAGCTTTCCCTAAGCGAGTCATTCACGCATTCCATACCTCGTTGAAAGTGCAGGATATTTCAGCTTTAGTTATCTTAGCTGGAATTAGCGGCACTGGCAAAAGCGAACTGCCACAGCGATACGCTGATTACGTTGGGGCGCAGTTGTTGACTCTAGCTGTACAGCCTCGCTGGGATTCTCCTCAAGATTTGCAAGGTTTTTATAACTATGTAGAGAAAAAGTTTAAGCCGACTGATTTGATGCGGGGACTTTATCAATATAATCACGATTCTGCTATGGTAGATCGAATTGTGATTGTGTTGCTGGATGAGATGAATTTGGCACGAGTTGAATATTACTTTAGCGAGTTTCTTTCTAAATTAGAGACTCGTCGCAGCCGTTCAACCTATTTAGAAATCGATGTTGGTAGCTTACCGCTCAACGAGGAAGAACGTAAGCTCAAAATCCCCCAAGAATTCTTGTTTGTAGGAACAATGAACGAGGATGAAACTACCCAGTCTTTATCAGATAAGGTGCTAGACAGAGCGAATGTTATCACTTTTGGTAAACCACAGCATTTGCAATTGCGCCAAGATAATCAAGGTCAAAATGGTAATGCTAGACCTTCAGGATACTTGACTTACTCTGTTTTTCAGGAATGGACAAGAAAGCCTGAACCCAATTCTCAGGTTGTAGATTGGGTTAAATCTTACCTTGATAAAACGAATCAAGTCATGGAAAAAATGGGGCATCCTTTTGCCCACCGCGTTTATCAGTCGATTACTCAGTATGTGGTGAATTATCCAACGGTAGATTCAGCAGGCTTTAAGTTTGCTCTTGCAGATCAATTTGGGCAGAAACTTTTACCTAAGTTGCGGGGAGTGATGATTGATGAAGTTCAGGAAGAGTTGGAAACACTAGAGAGAATTATTGTTGAAATTGACGATTATCCCTTAATAAGAGCATTTAGTAAAGCCCGTGAAGGGCGTTACGGACAATTTCATTGGCAAGGATTAGTTTATCAGGATGAGCCAGTAAGATGAAACTTTATCCTAGCCTGTTTGCCTATTTGAATAACTGTCAGCCTGTACCACAGGACACTCTATTACATGCAAGCGATCGCCCGATAATTGCCCTAGATTCAGAAGAGGATTTTTCTGGGCAGCCTTTTTTAATTCCTATTAGTGATAGAGTCTATGAAATTGCTTTTCCTTATCTAAAACCAACGGATATAGGGCATCATGATCATCAGTTGGAGTCTGTCTTTAATTTATCCATCAGTGGTCAATCTTATACTCTGCATGTCACCGATGAAGTTTTAGATTTAGACACTATTAAGGAAGAAAACGAATTACCAGAATGGGAAAACAAATTAGGGGAGCGTTTGGATAATACAACGGCTCTTTTAATTCGGATTTTTATTGGTGTGCTTACAACTTGCTTCTCTCACCAAAAGACAAGACAGCCAATAGTTCTATTAACCCAGTTACAGCAGAAGTTATACGCAGTTAATATTGATGAGGCAAATCTTCCTATAGTTATCAGCCTTGAACGCCGATATCAGCTTCGACGTAAGTTAGAAGTGATCGCCTCTAAACTCCGCCATCAACTTAGAAGGCAAGCAGAACTCATGCCTGTGGGTAGAATTCAAGAAATGGATTCCTATTGCCTCAGAGATTATATCCGCCGCCCAGGTACAACCGCTGTGGAAAAGGCAGGAGCAAAGCAAGAGTTAATAGCAATCCAGCGCTATCAAGATTTTAACACACCTGAGAACAAATTTCTTGTTCATGTCAGTCATATTTTACATCTCAATTGTTATCTATACGAGAGGAGTCATGCGACACAACATAGTGTAGAAGTAAAGCAATTTCGTTTAGTGATTGATTTGTTTAAAAAACAACCAGTAGTGCAGGAAATTAAAGACAAGCAATATCAATTTACTAAACCAAACTATGTTTTACAGCAAAACCCCATCTATAGAAGTTTCTATCAAGCTTACTTAGAATATATTCAAAAAAGGTATGAGAAAGAGCGTCTTTGGTCATTTCGCAATCAATTACTAGCTGATACTGTCTATATTTTGTTAACAGCAGCACTGCTACAGTTTGAAGGAATAGGAGTAGATGCACTCTCCAGTATGACTGGTAGTAACAGTCCAGATCAAGGACGTTATATCAAAGATGGAACGAGCGTTAAAGTTAGGATATTTCTGCAAAATCAAGTTTATGTATTCAGTTTGAGCAAGCCTTATAAGGGACTCCTCAGTGATTGGCTGCTGACATTGGAAATTCACCGACTAGACTCAACTGAGTTAGAGACTAAAAAGTCAGTCTTTCCCATCTGGGTGTTTTGGTATCGCCCGAATGATGAGGCGATCGCACAGTTATATAGATATTTACAAGATAAACAATATTTCCAGAAGGGATTGGTATTTTATTTACAAGTTCCTCCGAATACTTCCTCGCCTAGAGGTAAAATTCAAAGTTCTTCTGAAGGTAAATTATTGCTTGGTCAATTACCCAATCCAATAACAGCACAAGGATTTTCTAACACTGTTGCTTTCATGGCACAGATGATTAAATTAGCAGTGGGGTCTCCAGTATGAATGAGCAACAATTTTGGACCCAACTGCAACAATTAATAGACCCGTCAGAAATTGCCCAAGCGCAATGGGAGAGATTAGTACAGCTTCACACTTCACTACCGCTAGCAACTCAATTAATTATCCAGACGGTTTGTAACGGTTCTGTTTATTTGACAGAAAGATCGCCCTTAAATTTTCTCACTATCACCCCGGCTGTTTCTTTAAGTGCCAATCAACAGATGGCATTAGAAATGTCTCTTTCTAATAGCGCGATCGCTTTAATTGTTGGTTCACCAGGAACTGGCAAAACCCGCATTGCCACAAGTTTAGCCCATGCTGCAATTAACCTTTCCAAGCGTGTTCTACTTTTGACTCATCACAATGCTGCCCTGACAGCGTACCGCAACTTACCGGGGTATCCTTTCTGGTGCCAACAGCTAGATTATCGCAACTGGCTGATTGAGGAACTGCGTTCTCGACATTTAGCCCAGCCGCAGATGGATTACTTACCGTTACACCTACTCCCCGATGTGGAATTGGCAAAACTGCGAACACCAGCAAAACTGGAGAGATGGTTGCCAATGATTCAAACTGCTTCGCAGCAAAAACTTACTGAACTTTTACACCAAGAATTTCCTGATTTAGAAAGCGCACGAGTTCAACTGCTTGCTTATCGCCTCAAGCAATTAGAACCTTTATTACAGCAGCAGTTAAGGCTGAGTCAGCTTTATAGCAATCTCTCTGAACAGGCGATTACAGAACTTGCCGAACAACTAACCGAAAATTCACAAGTGCCAGTCTTGGGTACGGTTGCCGAGTTTATGCAGCCTCAGCATCAATCTCTGTGGCAAACTACTTTTGATTTAGTGATTGTGGAAGAAGCGCAGCATCTCACTTGGCTAGAACTCATGCTGTTGTCTGGATTGGGACAGAAACTCGTCCTGTTTGGCGATGAAATGCCAAGACCTTCTCCTCAATCTTCCCAGCCGCAGTCATTTTTTACTCGCTTTCCCCAGTGCTTCAACTGGCTAAGTCAGCACTTGCTTCCAGCTTATCGTTGCCAGCTGACAGAACAGTTTCGGCTACATCCAGAAATAGCCAAACTTGTTTATCCGGTCATGTGCGATCGCTGGATTCTCACCCAACGTTCGCGGGTTAATTATCATCTCCCCCAGATAGCACATCGATTAGTTTGGCATGATGTCCCTAACCAGACAGCAGGCGAGCAGATGATTGCATTTCTCCAACACTTTGATCCGCAACTGAGTTCCCAAATCGGGATGATCACCTTTTGCGATCAACAGCGAGATTGGCTCAAAACTCACTCTCCCAAAGAGTTTTCTGATCTCCTAATTGGGACAGTGGCAGAATGGGCAGGAATGGAACGGGCGATCGCAATTGTCAGTTGTGTAGGGCATCCTGAAACTATTCCTCCAGAAGCTGTCAATATAGCCCTAACACGGGGACAAGACTACCTAATTTTGTTTGGTGATTACGATGTCTGGTGGCAAGTGGGTTCTCCGATGCGCTCTTTATTAGCTCAAGTAGACAAAGAACGCATGGTGGTTTTATCATGAAAGTTCAATATCAACTGCAAGGCACGTTTCATCGCATACAGTTAAGTGGTACAGACTCAATCCCTGTATCTCTCGTTGATTTAATCCGAGAAGTGCAGGCGGTAGCGACTGAAAACCGGAGGCGATCGCCCCAATTATTGCGTCAATCGTTTGGCTTAAACTTTCTTCCAGAACAGGTTTTGATTAACTTGTTGCAGCACACGCAAGGCGTAGTGAGAGAAAGTGAACTGTATCAAGTGCCATCCTTGCAACTACTCCACCCTGTTGCACCTAACTTAACTTCGCAGGTTGCTAACACTTACCGCTATCAATTTACCTGCCCAGAAGCAACGTTTAATATCACGCCAGACAACTCACAAATTCCCTGTTGGACTGGTAATGATGCAGAAGAACCAGGAATTTTTACTGTTACTCTAGAGCAACCTTATTATGCAGGTTTAGCTGATAATTTTGGTGATAATATCTGGCAAAAGGCTACAAAATCTTGGCAGACATTACCAGATATTCAGCAAATTCATATCGCCCTTCAATCCCTTGACCCTACGAACTTTCGTCTGATAACGCCGCAAACACCTCACCAGCAAATCTGGCTTTCACTTCAGGATTTATCTTTAGAGTTAAGAGCAGCAATTACATTTTTGCGCTTAGGTGAAGACGATACATCGGCTTTGTCGGAACCAGTTAAACTACTGGTGAACCAGTATCAGTCAACTTATAGGTTTCCAATTAGAAAATTACCTGAACAACTCAGCCCAGAGCAAATTTCAAACCCTGCAAAAGGCTTAGTAATTGGTAAGCGTAACAGTCGTTCAGCTTTAGAAAAGATTATCTCACAAGCTCGTCAGTTTCTCCTAATTTCCAGCTATGTCATTGAAGATGAAACCTTAACAGAATTAATTTGCCAGAAATCTCAAGAATTGCCTCTAGGTGTTTGGATTTTGACTGACTTAAGGAGTGAAGTCATTGATCGGATTGATATTCAAGTATCCGATCATGTCTCTTTACGGCAAGAGTATCAGCGCTCAAATCAGCGCAAGAAAGCTTGTTTACGAATGCTGCTGGATGCCAACATTCCCATCCGTAGCGGTGCTTTTCACCTCAAAACTTATATTTCTGAACAATATGCTTATTTGGGTTCTTGTAATCTCACTGGCGGCAGCTTAGATTTTAATATCGAAGCAGGTATACTCAGTCGAAACACCTCTATTCATACCCAATTAATTAATCTGTTCCGGCAATTTTGGCATCAACGCAGCCGAGATGAGGTAATACCAGTTAGTAACTGCGATGGTTTTAATATCCATTCCATCAATCGCGAATCTCAACAAGAATATGAGAGGTATCCTAGCCTGTTGACACCATCTCAATACAAGAGGGATTTGATAGAACAACTCAGCAATTTTAATGGACAGGTAAAAATTTATAGTCGCAGCTTTCAACCATCTCCAGAAATAGAACAATATCTAAATTTATTAGACACCCAGATATTTGTTGATTCTCAATTGCCAGCTAATTATCCACAACTAAATATAATACACATTAATCAGCTTCATGCCAAAATTACTCTACTGGGTCAGCAAGTTACTTATATTGGTGGAATTAATTTTAACTTCAGTAGTCATGCCATGTCTTTGACTGACTTAATGTATAAAACAACTAATTCTCAAGAAATTACTCAAATACGTCAAAAACTTGCTTTACTCCATTCTTAATTTATGACTCGACTATTTAATTTAGAATCCTACGTAGAATGTTGCCAATACGCTCAACTATTTCAGGAGTCACCTGATCAGTTAATTCCTCATTCTATGGATTTACCAAGGGCATACAAAGCATTTATACAAAAGTATGCTCATCATCTCTATTTACCAGAAGCAATTTGGGGATCAATCCGTCCTCAAGAGTTGGAAATTAATCAAGGGAATTTAGATTATCTATCAATTGGTACTATACTTACTGGGGAAGAGAAACAGCGGTTATTCATCATCCGAGATACAGTGGATTTGATGACGTTGAGTATGAGTAATCTTTTGGAACATCGTGATGGTTACTTATATAGCAGTGCTTACCATTATTGGAACCATTATTCTCAAATTTCTCAACATAAAATAATCAAGCCTCTCGTTTTTGTTGATTTAGATAGTTTTGGGTGTGGTTGCCTGATTCCCGTTAAATTTTCACGACTAGATAACAGTCCCTATCAAGTACCAATTCTCAACACCAGAGAACCAATCCTTCTTGATTCAGGCTACAACTCCATAGCAACATACAATAATATTTGCCAGAGTACAGCGCACCAAATTTTAGCTGAGAATTTTCCAGCCTTCGCCCAAAATATTGAAACATCTCATCATCTCGCTCACTATTTACAAAAAATATTCTTTTTCCGCAGTCTCCAGCCCTACGTCAATCAACAATCATTTGACTGCGTAATTGAAATTTTACACAATCAGCAAATCTTTTATAAAAAAGTAACATTATCAATAGATGCGATCGCGCAAATCGTATCCAGGGCAATCAATACTCAATATCTACGTCATCTTGCCAGTCAGTATCCTCAATATCAATTTGCCTTAATCAGCCAGTATAATATTTTCTCTAATATCCAGCAACTACTTCCAGAGTTCATCTGTCTTAACCCAATATTTCAAGATTTTAATAAAATATGGCAAGAAAAAAGTCAACTAAATTTTCCTCTCTTTGGCATTTACCTTGATCAAATAGAATTTGCGGTTGGTGTTCCCGATGAGACAGGACGAGTATCAAGACAATGGATACAATTATCTAATCAAGAAAATGCTATTTCTTATGAAGGCAAACCCACAGTCTTGATAGGTCGCATACCCAGTCTAAACCGAGATTTCTTCCGCATCCCCCACGGAAATAAAACAGCTAATTTACCTATAAAGGTTAATGGGAAGGACTATTGTACAAATGGTGTTCCTCAAAACTACAAAATCGAAATTGAAAACTATCAGGGAACCGAAGAACTTTGTATTCGTATAGAGTTTCACCTGCAACCCGGTTCTTTTCCTGAACTTAAAGTTACAGATTTAGAAGGTAGATACAAAATAACTGCTTCCCTAATAGATAGAAAACAGATAAGTTATAGTTATATTCCACCAGAAAAAATAACTAGTACTCGTCAAAAAGAATCATTAGCTCAAATTCGTCGTCTATTAAATAGTGAAGTGGTAGAGCAGTTTAAAGCATCTTTATTGCAACTTTCTGCAGAACTCGTCAAGCTGAAAAGTCATCACAATCGACTAATAGATTATGCAATATTAAAAGATAAACTCAAGAGTGCTTGTCAACAAATTAGCAGGAACAAAGATTCATTACAATTTATAGATATTTCATCTACTGAGTTAGTTGTGAGTTCCTTAAAAACTGAATTTCAAAATCAAAGTCTTCAGATAATAATTGATATCGCCTGTCAATTGCTAAACTCTTCTAATCACAGTAGATTAAGTTTTGTTGACAAAGATTTTTTGGCAGAAGCAATTATTTTTATTGGTAAAACATATCAGTTTTCACAATATTTATTTCCTGATAGTCTATTTAGACTGCAATTCCAAACTGTCAATCAAATAAGACATCGTCAGTTAGGTAACGAATATTTACAGTGCCTTGCTAGAGTAGCTGTAAAGAAGGAACTGCAAAGACAATACTTCATCTGGTTTAAATCATACTATTCTTTAGAGAATAGTAAATATCTATGGGGTTATGGTCGTATTTTACTTTGGTACTATAACTTTGAATCTGCAGATAACTTTGTAAATTATCGAGATAATTTTACTGCAATTCTGGACTACTTGCTGAGTAAAGCTGCAAGTAATTTTAATTCTTATTATAAACAAAATGCTTTTTTAGCACTGCTGTATTTGCTATCATTTCGTGCTAATGATAAAGTCTTTTGTCAACATGGTTCAGATGAAATGCGAATGGCAGAAAAAGTGATTCATCATTTCAGAGACGATAGAATTATTTTAAGGCAAGTGAGTCAAGAAAAGCCCCTCAATAATTTCTTCCAAGAAATGATCGAAGGAACTGCTACAGAAGATGACGTAGCAAGTCTTCTGCGGGGTTAAATTTCCGCTTCGTTGCTTCCCCAATAATTTCAAAATTTCTCATGACCGCATCTTGAATTATTGTGGTTTGCAAAAATACCTCTTTGCCATCATGGGTATAAGACTCTATACGCTCGATACATTCAAAGATGTTGCTCAAGTACAGGCGATCATCTCTCATAATACCACAGCTTCCCGCAATACTTTATCTCTAATCAACTCATGTAGAGTTTCTGGTTCAGTCACATCCACTTTACGCCCTAGCAATTCTTCCAGGGACTGTATCAAAGCAATTTGGTCTAACAAGGTTCTTTGTGGTTCAAGTTCCACCAGAAAATCTACATCACTGTCTGGTCTTGCTTCTCCTCTCGCCACAGAACCAAACACACGGACATTATATGCTCCGTACTTAGCAGCAATTCTCAAAATTTCTTCCCGGTAAGCTTTAAGTATTTCATCAATGCCCATAGCCTAACCCAAAATGATTGCAACAAATTTCTACCTCTAGTTTGGCATTTTCAGCCAACTGCCGCTCTTTGGTGTAAACGCTTCTCATCCTAACCCGCCTTCTTCACGAAATCACTAAAGCAAGAAAGTGTTATTTCGTTATGAATTGGAGCAGAGGTGATGTACTCGATATACACTAACTAACAGAGGGAAACCGCCGCCGTTAGCGCCTATCTCCTTCGTGGGGGCCCTGAGTTCCTCGCGTCTCCCTATCTCCTATTACTGGGGTAGTGCGTTGAGAAGCCGCAATATCACTTATCCTAGGATCATGTACCATAACTTGCACGATTTCGTCAAATTATGCTGAGGACACTAAGAATTGAAAATTTTCGTTGTTTCCAAGCTTTCGAGCTTCAGCAGCTTGGCAAGTTAAACCTGCTGGTTGGTACTAACAATAGTGGTAAAACATCAATCTTAGAAGCTGTTCAACTTCTTAATTCTCAGTCTAGTCTCGAATCATTACGAGAAGTAATGATTGGTCGGGGTGAATATATTTTCAACGATGAACGTACTGTCAGTCGTGAGCTAGATGTTCGTCATCTCTTTTATGGTCATGAAATTGATGTAGGTAGCAAGTTTTCAATACTGGGTAACAATCATAACAATGGAGAAGGAATAACTGTATCTGTAGAACACACAGAAAAAGTTAGTTTGTTTGAAGACCTACGAGAGTTTGTATTGGTTCTTCAGTGGTTGGGGCAGGAGAATGAAAATGTCAAGCTACCATTATCTTCTAAGTCAGGGTTGCCGTTGGATTACGTAAGACGTGCTCGCAGAGACTTGAAAAATTCAGTAGCAAGAACGCAATTTGTAACATCTTCCTCTTTGACAACCGAGAAAACGATAGAGTTATTTGAGCAAGTTGTTCTCACACCGGAGGAATATCTTGTTACAGAAGCACTCCAGATAATTGAGCCAAGTCTTGAACGTATTGCTTCAGTCGGGTCTGAGAAGTATAGATCTACTGCCTCACGTAGCGGCTTTGTTGTACGGCTTTCCAATGGAGATCAACGTATACCGATTGGCAGTATGGGAGACGGAATATGGCGAATGTTAGGACTGACATTAGCAATTGTTAATGCAAAAAATGGTGTTTTACTAGTTGATGAAATTGACAGTGGGCTTCACTTTAGTGCAATGTCTAATATGTGGAGATTAATTTGGCAAACAGCTAAGCGGCTTAATGTTCAAGTTTTCGCTACAACCCATAACAGTGATTGCTGGACAAGCCTAGCTGCAATTGCAAGCACTGAAAGCCCAAGTGAGGAAGGTATTACAATTCAAAGGATTGAGAAAGGCAAACCAAGCAGTATTGTCTTTACCGAACGGCAAGTTGTCATCGCCGCTGAACGAGGAATTGAGGTGCGGTAGAGAATGGTTGACCAAAAAAAGATTTCAAAATGAAAGTTCAATCTGTCCAGCTAAAGTATTTCAAGAAATTTCGGTCTTCGGTATTTGATTTCACTGAGCCAGAGACGGGGTTGGCACGAGATATGATTGTCCTGGTGGGAATGAATGGGGCAGGGAAAACAAGTCTATGCCAAGCGATCGCCGCAACTTTAGGTACGGCGACTGGACGGTTGCAGAAAGTCTCTGATTTGGAATGGGCAGGATTTAACTATGAATTGCTAGCAAATAACTGGGGAGGTACGACGCCAGAGGTGGATGTACAGGTACAATTCTCATCTGGTGAACTTCAAGCTGTGCGAGATTTTCAGCAGAAATTACGAGAAATGGGACGTCCCATGCAACCTCCAGGCGAAGAGTATAATGTAACTCTTAAATGGCACGGGGGGCGCGTTATTGCTAAGAGTGCTGCTGAATTGTTTCAATTCAAAGGACGAGAATATGCTAAACAATTGCGCCGTTCTGAAGGATTCCGAGTGTTTGAACAAGTAGGTACAGTCCTTTGGTATACAGAACAGAGAACTTCAACAAGCTTAACGAGTGAAGATCCCAATCGCCAGTTGGACATAACTGAAGATTTGTTGCGCGATCGCCTTTCCAAATGGCGACAATTTCATCAAGATATTGAAACAGGTAAAATTCGTCTACTACGTCAAGGACAAAAGGATTTGTACGCAGAAATTGAACGAGCTTACAAAGCCGTCTTTCCAGAACGTAGCTTTTCTGGTCCAATTCCACGAGAGAATTTAGATGACATCCTGAGTGAACCCTGGTTTTATCTATATGATGGCAGAAATCAGTATGAAATTTCTGAAATGTCCGGGGGTGAGCGTGCCATCTTTCCAATGCTGATGGATTTTGCTAGTTGGAATATTCACAATTCTGTAATCCTTATTGATGAAATTGAGTTGCATTTACATCCACCAATGCAACAGGCATTATTAAGAGCTTTGCCCAAGTTAGGCAAAAACAATCAGTTTATCATTACAACCCACTCTGATTATGTTGAGCAACTAGTTCCTGAAGCGTATATTATCCGGCTAGAGGTGTGATTGTGAGTGTCGTTAGTGGCAAAGTTATTTTCTGTGAGGGCAAACAAACCAGTTTAGATTTTAGGCTACTCAATAGAGTTGTTGAGAATCTTTTAATAGATAAGCCCACGATTGTTCCCTCTGGTGGTAAATTTACCTTTTCGGTCTTTGCTCAAGGTTACTTTTCTAGCGATAGAACTGCAAATCAAAGATATATCATCTTTCGCGACCGCGATTTTGATGCTAAACCTACTGCTAATATTGCATTAATATATCTCAACTCAATGTTTCTTACTTACCGTGCTTGTGTTGAGAATTATTTACTTAATGTTGAATTGATCCATAATTATTGGTTGGCAAGGTATACAGAAAAACTCAACAATCCCAGTTCTCGATGGGGACACGGTAATTCCCCAGGGACGGGGGCAATTTCAGCATGGATTGAAGAAGCGGCAATTAGCTTGCGAGATTATCAAGCTGTAAGATGGGCATTGGCTGATTTGTTACAGACAAGTACAGCGCGATCGCAATTTAAGACGACATGGACAGGTGGTAGTGGTAAACTCCCGAACTCATTGACACTGCAAGATTGTCAGATTCAAGCTTTAGCATTAATTGACCAGTTTCAACAAGTTGTGAGAACAGTGACGCAGGACAGATTTGAAGCAAGTCTTGCTGTGTATCAGCAACAGTTTGCGCAAGAAGAATTTTGGACACAGAAGCAGTATTTGATTTGGTTTCATGGTAAAGATATTCAAAAAGCTATGCAGCAACGAGAATCTCAGTATATTTCTCTGAATGCTTTTTTTGATTGGGCGCTGAATCAACTTGATGTCCATCAACATCCCGATCTTGTTGAGTTACAAAGTAGGATTGAGCAACTATAATCATCATTTCATACTCTCAGTACTAGTGAAAAGGATGAAGGGGTGAGCTACCTGAATGGATAAAAACCTTGCTACCTCAAGAAATTCTTGGAGCGAACCAGAGCTAATCAATTCAACAGCAAGCTTTGGAGACAGCCTCTGCTGTACAGCAGGACTTGGAGAAAAGGATGAAGTATTAATAGCTGCTCTCAACACGGTAACCGTTCACGGGGGGTAGAACATTTACGTTAATTCCAAAACCCTTGCTGCGCAAGGGTTTTGTGTGATTTATCATATGCGCAAATATAACCTAAAATGTCTAAACGACAATTTCCCGACC
>Ga0116229_10008325_pt1 | contig 16155 bp, 12 predicted proteins | sample S1TSphgellanicum_3_FD_87313 | JGI IMG/M metagenome (GOLD analysis project Ga0116229, IMG submission 87313) | Host-associated microbial communities from peat moss isolated from Minnesota, USA - S1T2_Fc - Sphagnum magellanicum MG | ecosystem: Host-associated > Plants > Peat moss > Unclassified...
CTGGATGGTCGCGCCGAGGGCGACGGCTTCATCGGGGTTGGCGCTGGTGTTGGGCTCGCGGCCGAAGATTTCCCGCACGAGCGCGCGAACCATCGGCATGCGGGTCTGGCCGCCGACGAGGATGACGTCGTCAAGGTCGGCGGGCTTGAGCTTGGCGTCGCTGAGCGAGCGCAGGCAATTTCCTCGCGTTTTCTGGACGAAGGGCTTGGCGAGAATTTCCAGCTCGGCGCGCGTGACGACAGTGGAGAAGCTTTGCTCACCCTTGGCGAAGGGAATCTCGACCTTGGTTTCGGTCTCGGTGGAGAGCCGGATTTTGGCGGCCTCGGCTTCCTCGTGCAGGCGCGCGACGAGGGCGGCATCGACGTGGGTTTGCAATTTCGCGGCAAGCCGGCGCGCGAGTTCATCGGTCAGCGCGGCGTCGATGTCGTCGCCGCCGAGTCGCGTGTTGCCGTTGGTGGAGAGGACCTGAAACACACCTTCGTTGAGTTCCAGAATCGAAATGTCGAACGTGCCGCCGCCGAGATCGTAGACGGCGATTTTGGATTTGGACTTGAGCCGGTCGAGGCCGTAGGCGAGCGCGGCGGCGGTCGGTTCGTTGACGATGCGCTCGACTTCGAATCCGGCGAGTTTTCCGGCTTCCTTCGTGGCGTTACGCTGCGCGTCGTTGAAGTAGGCCGGAACGGTGATGACGGCGCGCGTGACTTTTTCCCCGCCGAGGGAACGCTCGACGTCGGCTTTGAGTTTCTTGAGCACTTCGGCAGAGATTTCCTCGGGCGACCAGGCGCGGCCCGGCATTTCGACGCGAACCGGTTCGTTCCCCTGCCCGGCGACGGGATAGCTGACGATCATTTCCTCGCGGGAGATTTCGCTGCCGCGCCGGCCCATGAAGCGCTTGATGGAGGAGACGGTTTGCTTCGGCTTGAGGCCGCGGACGCGCTTGGCGGCGGCGCCGACGAGAGGCGGTTCACTCGCGCCGGGAAAATGGACGATGGAGGGTGTTAGGCGGCGGCCTTCGGCATCGGCGATGAGAACGGGAAAGCCCGCGTCCATGACGCCGACGAGGGAGTTGGTGGTGCCGAGATCAATGCCGACAATTTTGCTCATTGTAAGCACATTAGCGCGATGAGGGAGGGGGTGTCAAAGAGGCGGAACGGGACAAATTTGAGAAATACAGATTTCGCACGGAGGACCGAAGAGGGAAAATCAGAGGAACTGAAGGAAAGGCATGATAGTCAGAAATCCTTCGATAAGCTCAGGATGACGGGTTGTTTGATTGGATGCTGGTTGGTGACCTCATGTGCTCTCGCGATGCCGCGCTCGCGCACCCGGTCAACATGTTGTCCGGGCCACCCGAAAAGGCTCCGCCGCCCAACGTGCGGCGGCTGCCGGCTGAAGTGCGGCTACCATTCAGGGGCCGTCGAGGATGGCGCGAACGGATTTGAGGAGGGTTCCCGCGGTAAAGGGCTTGGCGAGGAAGTGCTTGATGCCGGGTATGCCGCCGCGGATGACGCCGCCATCGGCATCGAGACCGCTGGACGCGATGATTTTGATGGCTCGATCTAATTTGAGGAGGGCGCGGATGAAGGAGGCGCCGTCCATGATGGGCATGGACATGTCGGTGATGACGAGGGCGATATCGTTTTTGTGCTCGAAATAAACGGCCAGGCCGTTGGCGCCATCGGTCGCGGACAAAACACGGTAGCCGAATGCGTCGAGGGTCTGGCTGGTGATGTTGAGGATGGAGAGTTCGTCATCGACGACGAGGATCGTTTCACCATTTCCGCGCAGGGTGTTGAGTTTTCCCGATTGTTGTTTCTTGTTTCCAGAGGCACATTCCAGCGCGGGCAGGTAGACTTTGAAGGTGGTGCCACGCCCGGGTTCGCTGTAAACATTCACAAACCCGTCGTGGCTTTTGACGATGGCGATGACGGTGGAGAGGCCAAGCCCGGTGCCTTTGCCAACTTCCTTGGTGGTAAAGAATGGATCGAAGATTTTGTCGAGAATGGCGGGAGGAATGCCGACCCCGGAGTCGACCACGCTGATGATGACATAGCGGCCCGGCTTGGCCTGGACGTCCATGGCGGCATATTGCTCGTCGATGTTGAGGTTTTCGACGGTGATGGTCAGGCTGCCGCCCTGCGGCATGGCATCGCGGGCGTTGACGCAGAGGTTCAAAAGCACCTGGTGCAATTGGGTGGGGTCGCCGAGGATGGTCCAGCATGCGTTGGGCAGGGAGATCTCCATGCGGATGTTTTTTGGAAAGGTGTCCTTGAGCAGGGTCTGGATTTCCTTGAGGAGGTGCCTGGGCTGGATTTCGACGCGTTCGCCTTCCACCCCGCGGGCGAAGGAGAGGACCTGGCGGACGATGTCGGCGCCGCGCCTGGCGCTGACTTCAATCGTCTCAAGGATGCCCTTGGCGCGATGATCGGTCGAAATGGTCTTGAGCGTTTCGATCGAGAGCATGATGGGCGTGAGGATGTTGTTGAGGTCGTGCGCGATGCCTCCGGCCAGCGTACCGATGCCTTCCATGCGCTGGGCACGCATGAACTGGGCCTCGATCTTTTTCTTTTCGGTGATGTCGGTGTTGATGGCGAGGATCGACTTGGCGCACCCCTCCTTGTCCCGCACGAGTGTCCAGCGGGCCTGGATATTCAATTCGCGGCGGTCTTTGGTCAGATGCTGGATTTCTCCGAACCATTCTCCGCGGCTCAGGACCGTGTGGCTGGCCTCCTGATACTTCACCGCATCCGGGTGGATAAGGCCGCCGACACTCTCGCCGACAGCCTCATGCCGATGCCATCCGTAGATCGATTCCGCGCCCTTATTCCAGAAGAGAATCACACCGCCGAGATCGCAGACGATGATGGCGTCCTGGGCCTTGTCCAGGAGCTCCGCCTGCTCGGCGATTTGTTCCTCGGCGCGTCGCCGTTCCGTGATGTCTGAGAATGTGATGACCGCGCCGTTGGTAACTTCGTTTTCGATGATGGGATAACAACTGTATTCAACGGGGAAGGAGGTGCCGTCGGAGCGCCAGAAGACCTCGTTGTTGACCCGGCACGGCTTGTTGGTTTGAAAGGTGCGGAGGATGGGGCATTCGCTCTCCGGATAGGCGGTGCGATTTTCGCGATGATGATGCACGAGGGCATGCATGGAGCGGCCAAGCATTTGATTGGGGAAATAGCCGAGCATCTTCGCGCCGGCGCGATTGATAAAGGTGCACCGGCCTTCGGTGTCCATGCCGTAGATGCCTTCGCCGGCCGATTCGAGCAGCGCCTGCATCTGCCGGGTCACGCGTCCCATTTTTTCCTCAAGCCGCTTGCGCTCGGTGATGTCCTCGACCATGCCTTCGTAGTAACTGACGGTTCCGTCGGCCGCGAGGACGGCCCGGGCGTTTTCCGATATCCACATGAGAGAGCCGTCCTTGCGGTAGATGACCGATTCGAAGCCGCGGACGAAACCATGGAGCTTCATCGCCTCGACGAAGACTTCGCGACGCCTAGGATCGACGTAAAGCTGGGCGTCGATCCGCGTGAGGCTCTGAATCAGGTCCGCCGGGGAGTCATAGCCATACATTTTGGCCAAGGCCGGATTGACGTTGATATACTGGCCTGCCGGCGTCGTCTGGAAAATTCCCTCAATCGCATTCTCGAAGATGCTGCGATAGGGGTCAACGAAGTGACCTTCTCCCGAAACCTTGGCCCGCAGCAGAGATAAAGGTGACATTCTTTTGGGTGGGATTTTATTTAGTCTCGATACATATGCAGCGGCCTAGAGCACGTAACGTACCACCGCCCATTTTATTTTGGATGACTTTGGTGCCAAAACGCGGGCTTTGATCGCGAAAGCACGGGCGACGCCGAGAAAGTAAAACGGCGGTGGGACAGTAATCCCACCACCGCATCGAACCACTTAAACTATTCTGAGGAAATCGTGGTTAGAACTTCCAGCCGAGGTCGACCTGGACGCGCTGGAGCGACTTGTTATCCACGAGGGACTGGGTGGTGCCAGCAGCCGGACTGCTAGCGGAAGTGGTAGAGGCACCATTATTCAATGCTTCGTAGAGGTTATTCTTGTAAGCCCAGGTGTCATAGAAGGTCACCGTACCGGTCAGGAAATCGGTAAAGTTATAGACGGCGGAAGTCTTGATGCCTTCCTCGTTGGAATAGGAGTCGGCATAGTCGGTTCCGTTGATATTCGGATCAACCGCACCGAGGCCGATCTGGCGAAATTCGCCGAGGATGGACCAGTCGCCTTTCTTCTTGTTTTGGCCGATCTGCACACCAGCAGCCCAAGCCAGGTTATCGCCCAAGCCCTGATTTTGCGACTGCACATTAAGCGCCGATCCACTCGTGGGCACCGAGCCATAACCAACCTTCGAGGTTGAGCCTGCCGCCGGCGGCGCCGAACCCGCTGGCGCGGTTGTTGTGGCAAGTAGACCGATTGAAGCCGAGCCTCCCGGCTGGAGGAAAACATTCTGGACACGTTCTTTGCCGGTTACGTTCCAAGAGAAGTCCTCATAGATCTTGGCCGGAATACTTCCAATTTTGAAGTCAAATTCACCGGGCGCAGAGACAATATTCAGATCATCCGCTTCCCTGGGGCTGATAAAGACGGGATCGCTGCTGCTGTTAGCCGTGCCGTAGAAGAAAGCCGGCTCAGAAGGGGTTCCCGCGTTGGAGGAATTAGTCGGAACACCGCCTTGGAAGTTGGTATTGCCGCCGCCGGTGTAGAAAGTGAAGCCGGGAGCGATCTTGGCCGACATATCCTTGGTGATTTTCCATTCAACCGGAATCTGGGTGCCGATAATCCCAACGTTATTGTTATTTTGAATCAGACTGGATGTGTTGAACGCAGGGGCGGTAGTTGAGGCCGCGCCGATGATGGCACTCTGATTACTGGTGATGTAATCGAACTGCACAAGGTTCAAGCCGACGCTGAGCGATTGCTGAAAGCCGGCAGGAGCCATCGCCTTCATGTCCTTGGCGTCGGCGACCGGAGCGGAGGAACCTCCGAGAGGGATGATCCACTTGAAGGTTTCAGCCGCACCTTCCGGGTAGAGATCGTTCGAGTATTCGTCGTCTGTCGTCGCGTACCACGGATTGGCAAACTTACCCCCGGTGAGCGTGAGCCAGTCGGTCGGCTGATACTGAACATAAATCTTACCGACATTGATGCTGGCGTTGGTGAATGTTCCACCCATGGTCTGGTTGCCCGAGTCATCCGTCGTGCTCGAGACCAGCTCAAACCCGGCCTTGAGGTTGTCCGAATAGTTGTAATCGAGCCCAAAACGGAGCCGATACCGATAACGATCCTGTACGTTTTGGCTCTGAGCCTGGTAGTTGTGTTGCCACAAGCCGTCATAACGGAGGCGGCCATCGCCATAAAAAGTGATTTTGCTGACGTAATTGCTGATGCTGAGCTTGCTGGCGGCGGTGGTGTTATACTCCTGAAGGTCTTGAGCCTCGATGTCCTGTGCTTCTGCATTGGAAAGAACACCCTTTTTGACGAGTGCGTTCAGCAGGGCGCTATCCTGCGTTTGAGCGTGGACCGGCGTAATCGAAAGATAGGCTGCGGCGCTCAAGGCGACGATCCCAATAGTGGTATATTGTTTCATTCTTTTCTCCTCAGTTAATGGCATTTCTCCTCGGAACGGCTCCTCCCAGACTCCCGTATCCCGGCCTCCTGCCTCAGGCCGATTCGGAAATTGCACAATAGCTGCGATAAATAAAAGAAGAAAATTAAGATACAATGTTACGAAATTGTGACTTTTAGCTTAACCCAGTAAGGTACCAAGGGGCCCTTGCGTCCAAGATTGATGGCACAAGCTGTCCGCCTCGCGGTCGGGAGGCATTTTGGATCAAAATGGCTTTGCAGGTGGACGCACAGCTGTGTTCGTCCGAAGGCCGAATCCTATTTTCATGTCACTTTTGGTCTTGGTTGGTTATCATCGGCGTCTTCTGTGAAGAGAGAAAATTCCCCGATATTCGTGGTTGGTTGCGGCCATAGCGGAACTTCAATTTTTGTTCGAATCCTTGGAGCGCATTCACGGGTATGCGCCATTCCCTTTGAAAGCAACTTCGCGCTGAAATGGCCTTCCCCTTGTGAACATTCGAGGCGATTTTTCGCACACTGTGACAAATTCACCCGCTGCATGGGAAAGGCGAGATGGCTGGAAAAGACCCCGAGCCACGTTTTTCGCCTGAAAGAAATTCTGCGTTACTTCCCGGAAGCAAGGATCCTGCACATCCTTCGCGACGGGCGGGATGTGGCCTGTTCTTTTCAGGACAGGTATGGCTACCTGGAAGCCGGCATCGACCGTTGGACCGAGGACAATCGTGCCGGCCAAGCCTTTTGGGACCATCCCCAAGTCCGCTTGGTCCGTTACGAAAAGCTTGTCACGGAATTCGAGGATACGATCCATACGATCCTGGAATTTCTTCATGAAGAGTATGAGGAGTCCCTCAGCCGGTACCATGAAACTTCCAGGTGTTTTTTTACCTCGCGCATCGAAAAACCGCCGAATGCTTTTCGTGAAAATCACGACCTCTATCGCAATTGGCAAATCAATCAGCCTCTCTTCGATGGCCGGGGAAGGTGGCTTCGTTTAACCGAAGCGGAGAAAAATTTAATCAAAGATAAAGCTGGCGCCATGCTGATCGAATACGGTTACACGAAAGATCTGGCGTGGTAGCGCATAAAAATATCCGGTTTTTTGATTATGAGTGAATCCACAGCTTCCAAGGAACAGATTTTTTCCGAGCTTTTTCACGCCACCGCGGAAAAGTACGAGCAAGTGCATCACCGAAATTCCGATTTCATTAGCGCGGAAGGGAAAGCCTTTTTGTCGTCGATCGGGTACACGGAGCAGGAGTTTTTTGATTTTATCGAAGACTTTGTGGACATCAGTGAAGATTCTTTCTCCTGGTATTGCAAAGCCAGCGAGCGAGGCAATATCAGCGCCCAAAACAGCCTGGGTTATCTCTATGCGAACGGCCTCGGCGTGGCCCGGGATTATGCGCAGGCGGCATTCTGGTATCGCAAGGCGGCCGATCAAGGATCCGTGGGCGCGCAAAGCGGTCTGGGTTATCTCTATGCGAACGGCCTCGGCGTGGCCCGGGATTATGCGCAGGCGGCATTGTGGTATCGCAAGGCGGCCGGCCAAGGAGCTGTGAGTGCGCAAAGCGGATTGGGCTATCTTTATGCGAATGGTTTTGGCGTGGCCCAGGATTATTCGCTGGCGGCTTTCTGGCACCGAAAAGCGGCGGAAAGCGGCTCGGCCTATTCCCAGTTTTGTTTGGGATGCCAATATCAATTTGGACAGGGTGTTGAAAAAGACACGGATTTGGCCATCTTCTGGTTTAATAAAGCTGCGAATGCGGGAAATGCCGAAGCGCAAAAAGAATTGGAAAAAATAAAGGTCTCTTGATCGTCGGGCTTCGCTTGAAATTCGTTGAAGTCTTCGAAATTCTGACGATGACACACCCATGGTGCGGCACCCAGGCGCTGTAGGATTTCATGAGTCCCAGGTCCTGGTGCTGCCACAAATCTCTCACGGACGCATCTCGAGTCAACCCGAGCGAGCCAAAGTCAATGCTCCGGTTGCGGACATTGTTTTCACGGTTGAAAAATCCCACAATCCAGTCGCCGTCGGACATCCGGCCTTTCCAGGTCTGACTTGATTCATCGGCGGGATCCGCCGTTAGCGGCTTTCCCACGAAACCGTCGCTATTCAGCGCCAGCATTTCGCGATTTTGATAAACCCAAAGATGCTCTCCGATCGTGCTGTACTCATCAGCAACCGTCACGGGCGCGCCCGCCATGAGGCACAGCGATAAAGGCGCTCTTCCTTTCGTCATCGTTGGCAAAAGTATTGATCCGCAAAAAAATCCGGATCAAGGATCACATGATTTCTGCCTGCCACGTTCACCCAGTAGGTGATGCCGTCAAAGGCGCCGCCGTACTGTGACACCTGCTCCGTCAATGGTGAACATCAGCACCTTTCCATTTGAAGTATCTATGAATTTTACGCGCTTTTCCACCTCCTCGCCGAATTGATTCATGTCGACGCCCACCTCGCCGCAGCCGATGAAGCGTATCCATCAGGCGCAACTTGGATGGGAACTTGGGGTGTGCAGGCTCTTGATCCTCGACACCGCCCGCAGGGAGGGATTTCTCGAGGAGGAGAGCAAGCTGCCCGGTCGTCTGGTACCGAAAATTCTCTCGAAGCCCGATGAACAAGGCCCGCCATGAACTGGGCGGCGAATGGAACCGCCCGGCGTGGCTCCGGATTCCGCTCCATGGAATCCTGCCATTGGCAGGGAGATAAGAACCGGCAGCCGGATGGCGCACGACTGCCGGTTCAAACGATTTAGCGCCGATGAGAAACGGCCTCTTCCTGATCCTGAGCCTCGACATTGATTGACTCGGCCGCCTGGGTCAATTTTTTGTCAGTCGCCACTTCCTCCTGGAGCGTTTGCTCCAAAAGTTTAGCGGCCTCTTTTTCGCCAAGAAGATTTGCATAAGTTTTGACGGTCCCGTAGCCGGCGATTTCGTAATGCTCGACTCGTTGCGCGGCGGCAATAAGCAGAGCATCCTTGGCGGCCGGGCTGGCCTTTTCTGCGATGGCTTCCGCCCCTTCCTTAATTAATCCCTCCATTGCCTTGCATTTTTTGCCAGTCGGTTCTTCATCCAGTTTATCGAAGATTTGTTCCAGGCGTTCAGCGTGGCCTTTGGTTTGTTCGAGGTGATCCTCAAACCCGCGGGCGAGCTCGGGAGAGGTCGCGGCCTTCGCCAGTTTTGGAAGGGCTTTCACGAGTTGCGTTTCTGCGCTGTAGAGGTCTTTGAGTTGTTCGATGTAAACATCGCGGAGAGTATTGATTTTTGACATGATGGTTTCCTTTGTTGGAACATTTCTTTGCAGGGATGATGCCAGATAAAGAAGCGAATTGATTTCCCTCTCAAACCGATTTGTTCGCGGACTTTTTCGAACTGAAAACACCTGCAATTTGCATCTCTGCCTTGCGAAATAACGCTTAAAGCGAACTTGGGTATTTGGTTAATTCCGACTTTACATATTCTGATTGAAATTGTGATTCACGGTAATTCACAATAGCCCCACGGGAGAGATCATGAATTCAAGCCAGCGCCGGCAAAAGGCACGAACTGGACTAGCATTCCTGGGGCTTATCCTTGCTTTCATCTTTTCAATTGAAGATGCACTGCTTGGAGAGGATACTTCGCCTTCTCAACCGGCCGGAGCTATCCCCACTGTTCCAGCGGGGCTGATGCCCAAGCCTTACTCGACGAGCCCGGGGCCGGATACGTTCAAAAATATGAGCTTGGAAGAATTGATGGACCAGGACGTCACTTCCGTCTCCAAAGAACCCCAGCCTCTTTCGCAAGCACCGGCGGCGATTCAAGTCATCACCAACGAGGATATTCTTCGCTCAGGCGCTACCAGTCTGCCCGAGGCCTTGCAGCTTGCCGATAATCTGCAGGTTGCCCAGGATAATGCCCACGACTGGAATATTACTGCTCGCGGATTCAACACGGGTCTGGCAAATAAGCTTCTCGTCTTGATCGACGGCAGAGCCGTCTACACGCCGCTCTATTCGGGAGTCGAGTGGGACGAGCAGAATCCGATGTTGGCCGACATCGACCGTATCGAGGTGATCAGCGGACCCGGCGGGACGCTTTGGGGAGCAAATGCGGTCAACGGCGTCATCAATATCATCTCCAAGAGTGCTCAAGATACTCAGGGCTGGTACCTGGAAGGTGGAGGCGGTTCAGAACTGCGGGATTTCGGGGCGATCCGTTACGGCGGTACGCTGGTCCCGGACGTTTATTATCGTGTCTACGGCCAATATTTTGACCGCAACAACGAAGTATTCTCGAATGGCGCCCCTGCGCACGACGCCTGGAGCGAAGGCAGAGGAGGGTTCCGCATCGACACCGGTGGAACGTCGGATGATAAATTCACCTTACAAGGCGATTACTATAATGGCGCAACGGGGAATCCCACGATTCCCGGAACGGACATTAACACTGGCGGTAATCTCCTGGGCCGCTGGTCCCACACCTTTTCCGCCGACTCGAACACCAGCCTGCAAATTTACTACGACCGGACGGATCTCACCGTGCAGGAACCGGCCGTTTTCCTGGAACCAGCCGGTGTTTTTGGCGACGCTCTCGATACAGTTGACGTGAGTTTTCAGCACAACATCCAGGTCGGGGATCGCAACCATTTTGTCTGGGGACTCGGGTACCGCTTTACGCATGACGTAGCTTCCAACGCGCCTTCAGCCGAACTCCTGCCCGCCACATTGGACCAGAATCTCTTCAACGTCTTCGGCCAGGACGAAATCGAGCTCCTGGATAACTTGCATTTTACGCTCGGGACGAAAGTCGAGCACAACGACTATACGGGCTTTGAATTCGAACCGAGCGCACGGCTGCAGTGGAATTTTGTTCCCAACCAAATGCTCTGGGCTGCCGTCTCGCGCGCGGTGCGAACGCCCTCCCGCCTGGACCGGGACTTGTATGAGCCCACCGGCCTTCCAGCGCCGGTCCAGAGCCTTCTGGATGGTTCGACCAGCTTCACTTCGGAAGACTTGATCGCTTATGAACTGGGTTACCGTGCAAAACTTGGTTCTCAAGTCTCCGGCTCCGTGTCGACCTACTACAACGACTACAGCAACCTCAGAAGCACGACTCCCGGTCCCGCCTCCAGCGGCAGCCTTCCGATTATTCTGCAAAACAATCTTGAGGGCCAGACCTACGGGATGGAAGTCAGCGGGGACTATCAAATGCTGGATTGGTGGCGCTGGCACGCCGGCTATGACTATCTTCAGGAACACATTCATGTAAAGCCGGGAGAGGTCGATTTCACCCATGGACTGAATGAAACAGCCGACCCCGGCAACCAGGTTTTTTTACGCTCCGCCATGGACTTGCCCCAGAACATTGAATTCGATGCGGAAGGGCGCTGGATCGATTCGTTGACGATCAACCAAGGGCCCACGGCTGCAACTGTTCCAAGCTATTTCGAACTCAATCTCCGGCTGGCCTGGCATCCCGCGACGAACCTGGAAGTCTCGGTCACCGGACAGAATCTTCTGCACGAGTACCATGTGGAGTACGGATTTCCCAATTCCACCCAGGAAGCCATTCAACGAAGTGTTTACGGGAAAATCACATGGCATTTTTGACCCGTGCCTGCGCCGCCCGCTTCCTGCCCACGATCCTCTCCATCCTGATCGTGCCAGGTTTTTTCCTCGCCTCGTACCCTGAAACCGCTTTCGCCCAAACGAGCAACAGCCGTCAATACCAGATCGAGGCCGCATTCCTTTTTAATTTTCTGCAATTCGTGAAATGGCCGGGGACATCCTTCTCCAGTCCCGACGCTCCCTTTCAAATCGGTATTTTGGGCGATGACCCTTTCGGCCCGGCCTTGGACGACACCATGCTGGGCGAAGCCCTAGACGGCCATCGACTGACGATCCATCGAAGCGCGCAACTCGACGAATTGATGGATTGCCAGGTTATTTTTGTCTGCCGCTCTGAAAAAGACCATATCGATGATATCTTATCACAGCTTCAGGACAGACCCATTCTCACGGTAAGCGAGGTGGAAGACTTTGCCGGCAAAGGAGGTGACATCGATTTTTATCTCTCGGGCGACAAACTCCGTTTTGAAATTAATCCCCAGTCGGCCCGGAACAGCAAGCTGCACATCAGCTCGCAATTATTGGCATTGGGTAAAATCGTCGGACCATGAGCACGAATCACCGGAAGACTTCCTTCATCCGTGATTGGCCCATTCAGCAAAAGCTGACCTTGGTGATCATGCTTACTTGCGGCCCGGTCCTTTTGCTCGCGTGCGCGCTTCTGGGCGGATACCAGATTTACAAATTCCGTGAAACCTTGGTGAGCAATTCGACCGTATTGGCCGACCTCCTGGCGAAGAACACTCAAGCGGCCCTGACTTTCCAGGATGAGAGCGCCGCGCAACAAACTCTGCAGGCGCTGCAAGCCGACTCGGATGTAACCCTGGCCTGTCTCTATGATGCCAAAGGCACGCAGTTCGCCATCTACTCACGCGACGTTAACCACCCCCTTTTCCCCGATCACCCCGGGGCCGATGGCCATCATTTTGAATCTTCCAGCCTGGTTGTTTTTCGACCCGTGACTCTGAACGGTCGAAGAATCGGGACAATTTACGTGCAAACCAGTCTTCAAGGCCTATACGAACAGCTTCGGCTTTTTGGCACATTTGCGGTTTTTGTGCTTACCGCCTCAGGCCTTGCCGCTTTTGCGCTTTCCGCGCGTTTACAGCGGCCTATTTCACTGCCTCTCCATGCTTTGACGGAAACGGCGCGCAATATTTCCACCAACAAGGATTTTACCATTCGCGTCCAACCCCGGAGCCAGGACGAGATCGGACAATTGGCCATGGCCCTCAACCAACTGCTGGCCAGCATTGAGCAGAGAGACAAGGCGCTCAGTGCGACCAATGAGTTATTGCGCGGCGAAATTTCCGAACGAACCGCCGCCGAGAAGGAATTGGCCGCCAGCGAGCAGCGGCTTCAGGCCCTGATGCAGGCGCTGCCGGTGGGAGTCAGCTTTTCCAATGATGAAACCTGTCAGTTCATTAGCGGAAACGCCGCCCTGCTCGCGCAATTTGAAGGAACCAAGACCGACAACATTTCTGCCTCGGCGGCGGATGAACAGGCCCACGGCCGACAAATGCGGTTCTTGCGGGATGGAGTTCCCATTACCGCCGCCGAGCTCCCCCTCCAGCGCGCCGTGGCCGAAAATCGCGAGATCAAACCCTATGAGCTCGAAGTCATCCTTCCCAGCGGACGCCGGTGGATCATGGAAGGCTCCGCTGCGCCCATTCACGATGAGCACGGCCATGTTATTGGCGGGGTTGCGGTCTCAGTCGACATTTCCGACCGCAAGCGCGTGGAAAATGCCTTGAAAGATGCGCATGCCGAGCTGGCCCAGAGAGCCCTCCAGTTGGAGACAATGGTCGAGCAACGAACCGCCAAATTGCGGGAAACCATCGCCGAACTGGAAGCTTTCTCCTATAGCATCGCCCACGATATGCGCGCGCCTTTGCGCTCGCTCCAGGGATTCTCCGAGATTCTTCTCACCGAATATAACGACAAGCTCGACGCCGATGGCCAGCGCTTCCTGCAACGCATATCGAGTTCCGCCGGCCGCATGGATAAGCTTATCCAGGACGTACTCAGTTACAGCCGGGTCGTGCGAAGCGACTTTCCCATGGAGACAGTCGATGTAAGCCTGCTGCTACACGACATCCTGGAAACCTACCCCATGTTTGCCTCGGAAAAGGCGGACATCCTCATTCAAGAACCCCTCCCCCGGGTGCTGGGCAATGAAGCCATGTTGACCCAGGTTTTTTCCAACCTTATCGGCAACGCCGTTAAGTTTGTCCTCCCTGGCGTCAGGCCGAAACTAAAAATATGGGCGGAATCGGGCCCGCAGCACGTGAGGATCTCCGTACAGGACAACGGCATTGGCATTGCACCTGACCAACGCGAAAGGATTTTCGCGATTTTTCAGCGCGCTTCCAAGGACTATGAAGGAACCGGGATTGGATTGGCCATTGTCAAAAAAGCTGTTGAGCGCATGGGCGGCAAGCTGGGACTGGAATCCACCCTCGATCAAGGCAGCGTCTTTTGGATAGAATTGCAACAAGCGAACTAGAGGCTGTCCGAAAAATAGGCGTGGGTCACGTGACGAGTCGAATTGGGGCCGAATCGAGGCGCGAACGACGAGCATAGCCGTAGTGCTACGTGCAGTGAGCAACGAAGAGCTCGGCCCAAATTCGCCGTCACCCTCCGGGCCGAAGCCTTTTTGCCTTGGGGCTGTGTCGCTCGCTCGTCACGTACCACAGTGGGTAGGCTCCCCGCTCGGCTCCTTGCCCCCAAGCAAAAATTCTTTCGGCGTGACCCGCGCCTATTTTTCGGACAGCCTCTAGGAGACCTAACCATGAATCTAAAACCTGTTCTCTACGCGGAGGACGAGGAGAATGACGTTTTTTTCTTGAAACGCGCCTTCAGGGAAGTTGGCATTTTACACCCCTTGGTGATCGTACCCGATGGTCAGCAGGCCATCGACTATTGCGCGGGCCAGGGCAGCTATGCGGACAGGGACGAGCATCCGCTTCCCTGCCTGATGCTTTTGGATCTGAACATGCCGGGAAAATCGGGAATGCAGGTTCTTCAATGGGTCCGCCACGAGTCTTGTCTCCCGACTCTGCCGATCATCATTTTAACCTCATCGCTGCAGGATTCGGACCTTGAACTTGCCTACCGTCAGGGAGCCAACGCTTACCTCGTGAAACCATCCCAGCCCGCCGAATTGCTCGTTATGGCCAAATCAATCAAGGATTTCTGGCTCTCACAAAATCGGCCGACAGTACCTAACGACAATGAAGGTGTAGTTTTGCAGCCAATTTGCGACGCCCTTGCAAATAAAAATGCGCCATTCCTTAGCAGCCAAAATGCGCCGGTTGTACTAATGAAAATCGCCATCTTTCTGCGCTTGTCGACGGATCAGTTCTGCCCAATTCTGAAGTGAACGCCAATGTCTGAGTTTCAACCTGTCCCGCGCCGTTCCCCTTATCTTGCGATACTCGCCTGTGTCCCCGGCACCTTCGGATTTCTCCTTGGCTTTGTTATCCAGCCGTACCTCTCAAAACACTTTGCCGAACTCTCGCCGCCATTAAGATACTTTCACCAACAAACGACCTACTGGGATCGTCCGATAATTGTGTGCACCATACTCTCTATTTTTACACTGTGGGCCATCATCTACCAGTTTCGAGTACCCAAGGGTCCCATCGAGTATCTTTTTCTCACCATCAATTGCGGCTATGGCCTCTTGTGCTTGCTCGCCTTGCTGATAGGCATTTTCGGACTGTTTCCGGTACCCGGTTGACTACCTGCGTCACGCAAGGTCTCTTCCCGTTTCGATTAGCAGCGTCGCAGAATTTTTGACGTATTGCCGTACGCTCCGAGGGTAATGTATTCGATATGAGCTTCGGCAAGTTGAGCGGCCATTCCGTACGTCTAGGTGCACCGCTTCTGAGCAATACGGTGGGCGCTTTCAGAGCTGTGGCGCATTTAGCCTGCGAAGGCACGTATCGAATGTATCGTTTTGGCCTCTTAGGATGGCGCATTTTGAATGCGAAAGGACAATTCGACTGCGCCGGGCCACAGGACGGGGATATGTCCGCCGCACGGACGGGGAGGGATTCGAACCCTCGGTGGCTTTAACACCACAGCCGCTTTCCAGGCGACCGCACTAAACCGCTATGCGACCCGTCCCAACGACCAATATCCCCACCAGAAGCGAGGGGAAAGAATTTTACAGTAGGGCAAGTGCGGCTCCGGGCAAAGCAGGATTTTTTGAAGCTGCGCGAGGCGGGTGCTGCGCACGGCAGTATTTTTAAGAAGAAGCTTTAGGGGTGTTAGGAGGAGTCGCCTTGCGAATAGACCGAACCGGCCAGATGGGTTAAGGTAGGTCGATGAGTCCACTCCAAGAGGAAATCCTGGCCCTGAAAAAGAAAAAGAATGCGGTTATTCTGGCGCATAATTACCAGGTGCGCGAAATCCAGGAAGTGGCCGATTACGTGGGCGATTCGCTCGGCCTCTCCTATCAGGCGCAGGCATCGCAGGCAGACATCATTCTCTTTTGCGGGGTCCATTTCATGGCCGAGACGGCGAAGATCGTGAACCCGGGAAAAAAGGTTCTGCTGCCCGACATGGACGCCGGTTGCTCGCTGGCCGAGTCGTGCGACGCCGCCGAGTTGGCCGCCTATAAGGCGAAGCATCCCGGCGTTTACGTGGTGGCCTACATCAATTGCACCGCCGAGGTGAAGGCGCTGAGCGACGTGATCTGCACCTCGGGAAATGCGGAAAAAATGGTGCGCAACGTACCGGCGGATCGCGAAATCCTTTTTGTGCCTGACCAAAATCTCGGCGAGTGGGTGATGGAGAAAACGGGACGCAAGATGCGGCTCTGGCAGGGCAACTGTTACATCCATATCGAATTCACGCACCAGAGCATCTCGAAGATTCGCGGCGAATATCCCAATGCGCCTTTGGTCGCCCACCCCGAATGCAC
>Ga0116229_10008326_pt1 | contig 16154 bp, 12 predicted proteins | sample S1TSphgellanicum_3_FD_87313 | JGI IMG/M metagenome (GOLD analysis project Ga0116229, IMG submission 87313) | Host-associated microbial communities from peat moss isolated from Minnesota, USA - S1T2_Fc - Sphagnum magellanicum MG | ecosystem: Host-associated > Plants > Peat moss > Unclassified...
GATTCCGCGCGGGCGTTTAACTCGAGCGCGACGCCGTCCACGCGGAAGGCCGCTTCGAGCACCGCGGTTGCGTCGGCTTCCTCACGGTCGAGCAAACGCGGACCACCCTGCACGATGGTCACCGCGCTGCCGAGGCGCTGGGCGCCTTGACCCAGTTCGAGGCCGATGTAGCCGCCGCCGAGCACGATGGTCCGCGGCGCGAGCGTTTCCTGATCGAACCAGGTGGCATTCGTCAGGTACGGCGTGCCCGCGAGGCCGCGAATCGGCGGCAGCGCCGGATCCTGCCCGGTGTCGATGACGACGCGCGGCGCGCGGACTTCGCGCCCGCCGCCCGCGACCGTGCGCACGCCGGTGAACGCGCCGGTGGCGCGGATCAGATCGATCTTGGCGTCGGCGACGCGCTTCTCGCTTCCGTCGTGCCATTCGTCGCGCACGCGGCGCACGCGTTCCATGACCGCGCGTTGATCGACGCGCACCGTCGCGTGGATGCCGAGCGGTTCTGCTAAGCGCGCGCGCCCGGCATTGTGCGCCGACGCTAGAAACGCCTTCGACGGCGTGCATCCGTAATTGGTGCACGTCCCGCCGAGACGGCCGCGCTCGAAGAGCACGACGTGCCGGCCCGCGCGCGCGTAAAATTCCGCTAGCGGCTTACCGCCTTGACCGCTTCCGATCACGATGAGATCGACGTCTTCGGGCATCGCCTGTGTTCGCTCCGCCGTTACAACGAGTAGAGGAGCCGGACGGCGGCAACGGCCGTGACGCTGGGATCGGTCCCCGCCGCCCCGGGCGCAGGCGTGGCCGGCGGATCGAGGGCGATCTTGTCGAGCACGTGCGGGCCGCAATTCCGAATGAGCACCGGTCCGGCTTCGATGGCGGACACGGCGCGCAAACGCACGCCGCGCCGGCCCGCTTCGGCGCGGGCCGAATTGCGGGCCGCGTCGGTCGCTCCGCGTAAGACGCGTTCATTCAGCGCCGAACAATCGTCGACCGCGAAGACGAACGTGCGCGCCGGCGTGGTGCCGGGCGCGCTCAAGCTGGTCAGTGCGTTATCGAGGGCCTGCATCGTCGCGGCGGTCGGATGCGGAACGTAGCCTTCGATCGTCGGCGTGCCACCGGCGAGCGCGTGCAACGTCGCCGGATCGACGCCCGCGCCGGTCAGTTGCCGGACCGTGGTTTCCCAATCGGCCGTTGAGCTCAACGTCGCGACGAAGCGGGCGCGATCAGCCGGTACGCTCAGCGCCATCGCGCCCTTCGCCTCGAGGTGGGCGGGCGTGCGGAAGCGGCCCGGGGCGCCGAGCGCCGCGAAGGTTGCGCCGATGCGTGCCGTCTCCGGCGTTTGGGCCGGCCCGCGGCTGGGGCAGGGCGAGCGGTATTCGGTCTGGTCGACGATCGAGAGCGGACGGTCGGGTACCAAACCAACGCCGCGCCCCGCGATCGCGGCCCGCTGCAGAGCCTGCGCGAGCGCGCCGGAGAGGGCGCGATCGAACGGGCAGCCGCCGCCGCCGACGTCGGCCGACGAAACGGCGCCGGTCGCGCGCAGCGTCCCCGGTTGGAGCGGCGCCGGTGACGCATCGGCCGGGTCCTCGTCGGTGCCGAGCGACGTGAGGTTCTTCGGCAACGAGATCGGTCGCGGTTCGGCGAGCGCTAAGGTCGGCCAGCCCACGGTGATCGTGCTCTCTTCCTGGGCAAAGCCTTTGCGCGCGCCCTCCGGGACGGGCTCGTGAATTGCCGGCGGCGGCACGTCGGGTAAGGCGTTGCGTCCACAGACGTAGCCCTGATCGTCGTCGTCCCGGGCGGCATCCTCGACGCCGGCCTCCGCGGCGCGCACGCCGCCCGAGGCATCGAGGGTGAACCCGGCCGCTTGCGCCAGATGTTCGCCGCGCTCCCGTGCCAGCGCGAGCGCGCCCTTGCGGGCTGCGATCCGCAGGCGCCGGCAGTCGTCGAGTCCGTACCACGCGCCGCCGACTTCCGCGTACGTCCTGTCGTTTAGCGCTTTCTCTAAAGCGGCCGGCAAGTTTCGCTCCGTCAGCGTGACCAACAAATCCGGAGCAGGGTGCGGAATCGCGATCAAGACGATGCCGTACGGGCGCTGGTCGAGATCGGTCGTGACGCGTCGCCAGCGCGCCTCCGGCGTGGTGACGTAGCGCTTGACGATGGACGTGGCGGGTACGCCGTGGTCGGCCAAGCGTTTGATTGCCGCGTCGAGGTCGGCGTTACCGATGGTGTCGCGGGAGTCCGTCTCGGCTTCAACGTCGATCGCGATGAAGAGCCGGTCAGGCGGGAACGAAACGGTCGCCGTCGCCGTGGTCTCGATGAACGGGGTCGAGTCGCTCGGCGGTGGCGGAGCCGCCGCGCAGAGGGCGACTGTGGCCACGACGGCCGGCAGGGCCCGGAGGAAGGTCGCTCGGCTAGCCACCTTGCACCACGACGCGCCGTTCGGCCGCCCGCCACACGATCGCGCCGGCCGCCGCGAACAGCAGTAGCCAGGCCGCTTGCGAGCCGATCGCCGCGGCCCAGCCGGACGGCGGCAGTTCGCCGATATAGATGCGTAGCGGCGTCGAGTAGATCGCCGCGAACGGCAGGTTCGCCACGATCGTTCCAAGGACGCCCGGAAAGAAGGCAAGCGGCAACAGCATGCCGCCGAGCAGATCGGAAGCCCACCGCACCATCAGTTGGATCGCGAACGTTTCCAGAGTCCAGAAGGCGATGACGTTCATCATGAAATTCAAGAAGAAGTTTACCAGATAACCGAACCCGAACGAAATAGCGAAAGCGGTGAGGGTCGCCACGCTCGGTACGTCTACGTGAACGAGCAGCAGCGCCAGTGCCAGCGACGGCAGGATCATCAGCGCGTGGAACAGCGTTTGGCCGAAGCCGTCGCTAAAGAAGTAGAGCGGCAAACTGATCGGCTTCATCAAATCCGTCGCGATCGAACCTTCGCGGACTTTCTCTCGGATGCTGCGCGAACCGTCGATCTCCAAGACCAAGGACATTAGCAACGCAACCGTCGCGTACGTGATCATCGCGTGCAACGGAATGTCCGGCGGCGCGGCGTTTTGCCGGTAAAGCGCCGTCCAGAGCGAACGAAGCAGATAAACGCGTAAGATCAGCGAGCCGACGTTGGTGAAGACTTCGACCCGATAGGTCGCCTCACGGGCAAACGCTTTTTGTCCGAAGGCGACGTATGGTGCGAAGGCCGCGTTCACGCCTCTACCGGATGCGGCAGTGCGGCCGCGCCGGAGCCGGGCTCGGGGTCGGTGTAGCCTTCGACGTAGATGTGCCTGATGATCGATTCGAGTTCGGGTTCCTCGATCGAAACGTCGCTAACGCAGTAGGCCTCGGTCACGCGGCGGATCAACACGTCGGCGCTGACGGTCCGGCGGTCGAAACGCAGCCGCACGCGGTTGCCCGTGCGAGCCTCGACCTCCGCGCCGGGCACCGCGAACGCGGGGTAATCTTCGGTCAACTCGACGACAAGGGTCCGGTGGGTTCCATACTGACTCTTGATTTGCTCGACTTGCCCGTCGTAGATGATACGGCCCTTATCGATCAGGACGATGCGGCGACAGAGGCGTTCGACGTCAGCCAAATCGTGGGTCGTCAGGATAAACGTCGTACCGCGTTCGGCGTTGACGCGGGCCACGAACGTGCGAATCGCTTCTTTGGCCACCACGTCGAGGCCGATCGTGGGCTCGTCGAGGTAGACGATTCGGGGATCGTGGAGCATCGCGGCCGCGAAATCGCCGCGCATACGTTGACCCAGCGAGAGTTGGCGCACGGGCGTGTTCAGAAAGTCGCCCATCTCCAAGAGCTCGGTGAACTCGGCCAAATTCTCTTTGTACCGCCCGGCCGGCACGGCGTATATCGCGCGAAGTAGTTCGAACGACTCAATGAGTGGCAAATCCCAATAGAGCTGGCTGCGCTGGCCGAAAACGACGCCGATGTTCCGAGCGTTGCGCTTGCGGTCCGCGTGCGGCTCGAGGCCGGCGACCCGGACGTGACCCGAGGTGGGCACGAGAATGCCCGTCAGCATCTTGATCGTCGTCGACTTGCCCGCGCCGTTGGGGCCAATGTAGCCGACGAGTTCGCCCTCGTCGAGCGCCATCGTGACGCCCTCGACCGCGACGCGGTCGACGAATTCGCGGCTGAAAAGCGTGCGGAGCGCCCCGAGCGCGCCCGGCGTCCGCTTCACGCTTCGGAACACCTTGCGCAATTCTCGCGTCTCGATGATCGGCATCGTGCCCGCTTTCGATTGGTGCGTCGCGCGCTCCGGCATGCCGAAGCCGGCTCCCGATACGCCGCGTGCGGACATCGCCGGCGGTGACTCTGGTGGGCATACAAGCGGTGGCGGTTCCGCCGGGCGCGCACGTGGTGAACGGTGGCCCGCCGGGTCGGATCGAGGAGCGTTCCGGCTCGCCCTCTAAGAGCGGTTGCTCGTTTGTAGAGTCGCCGAATTAGCGAAAATTTTCGAGGCTTGGCCGCTCGTTTGTGTATGGTGACGAGCGTCTACCGTCCGATACGCAAATAATGGACGACTTCCATTCGTGAATCTCGCTGAGTTAAACGACGCACGAGTTGCGCCGATGCGCGCGGTTAGCGAAACGTTCCATGAATGACCTAACGATTCGCCAGCGCATCGTCGCGGGTTTCGGATTCGTCTTGATCGTAATGATCGCCATGGAACTCGTCGCCTATAGCCGGCTAACGATCGTTCAAGGTGAGGTCACCAAGCTACGGGTCAATTCCTTGCCTGGTTTATATCATTCAGCGGAACTCCTCAACGCGTGGGAAACGCGCTACGGGCTGACCGAGCGGATGGTGGCCCAGACGGGCGCCACCGACCAACTCTTGCAGCAGTACGCGTCCAACGCGGACGAGGAAGCGAGCATCTTGCGGCAATACGAGGGCGACGTGCTCGGCGACGACGGGCGCAAGGCGTTCGTGGAATTTGAAGCCGTTCGTAGTTCGTATCAACTGGCCGAAGCCCAAGTCCGCCAACTCAGTTCGTCGAATCGCAATAAGGATGCCGCACGCGATGCGTTGCGCCGCACGTTGGACCCGGATTTTGCGAAACTGCGGGCTTCGCTCCAAGGCATCGTTGCCTCGAACCGGGACAACGCGATCAACTCGGCGCAGCAGATGAACCAGGCCGTCGGGTCGACCGTCGACACGTTGTTCGTTAGCTTCGTCGTCGGCGCGTTGGTCGCGCTGCTCTGCGGTTACCTCGTCCAGCGCGACATCACGGCCATCCTCCACCGGGTGGCCGGCATTGCGAATCAAATCGCGGGCGGAGATCTCGACGTGGAGCCGGCCGAACGCCGCTCGGGCGAGATCGGTATGCTGCTGGCGGCCTTCGACCGGATGGTCGCCTCGTTGAAGGGCTTGGCGAATTCGGCCGAGTTGATCGCCGGCGGCAACTTGACCGTCGCAATCGTCCCGCAGTCGACGCAGGATCTCATGGGCAATGCGTTCGCCAACATGGTTCATTCGCTATCCACGCTCGTGACCGAAGTCCATAAATCGGGCATCGCGCTCAATTCGTCGCTGACGGAGATCGCGGCCACCTCGAAAGAGCAACAAGCGACGGCCACCGGCACGGCCGCCACCGCGACCGAGATCGGCGCAACCTCGAACGAGATTTCCGCGACGTCCCGAGCGCTGGTAAAAACGGTCGGCGAAGTCGCGCTGGTGGCCGAAGAAACGGCCACGCTCGCGGCAGGCGGGCAAGCGGGGCTCGTTCACATGGACGAAACGATGTTCAACATCATGGAAGCCGGTGCGGTGATCAACGCGAAGCTAACGATCCTCAGCGAAAAAGCCGCGAACATCAACCAGGTCGTAACGACGATCACGAAGGTCGCCGATCAGACGAATTTGCTCTCCCTCAACGCCGCCATCGAGGCCGAGAAAGCCGGCGACGCCGGGCGAGGCTTCTCCGTCGTGGCGATCGAGATTCGGCGCCTCGCCGATCAAACGGCGGTGGCGACGTACGATATCGAGCAAATGGTCAAGGAGATTCTTTCGGCCATTTCCGCGGGCGTGATGGGCATGGACAAGTTCTCCGAAGCGGTGCGCAGCGGCAAGCAAGAGGTCGAGCAGATCGGCGCCCAGCTTTCGCAGATCATCGAGCGCGTCCGAGCGCTCGCGCCGCGCGTTGAGTTCGTCAACGAAGGCATCCAAGCTCAGGCCTCCGGCGCCGAGCAAATCACGCAATCGCTCGTCCACCTGACGACCGCGGCGCAACAAATGGTCGAGTCTTTGCAGGTCTCCACGCAGGCTGTCGACGAGCTAAATCGTGTCTCGACCGGACTTCGCGGCGGCGTTTCCAACTTCAAGAGTGCGGCTTAGCAGGGCGCGGGCGTGCTTTTCCTGCTCGTGCGAATCGGCGCCGACCGGTATGCGATCGATGCGGTCAACATCGTCGAGGTGCTGCCACTGGTCGCGATCAAGCGCATCCCACGGTCGGCCCCGGGCATTGCCGGCATCTTCGACTATCGCGGCGCCGCCGTTCCGGCGATCGATCTCACGTTACTGGCCCTCGGCCATGAAGCGAAAGACCTGCTGAGCACGCGCATCGTGATCGTGGATCAGGCTGACGGCAAGGGCGGATCTCGCGCGCTCGGTCTGATCGCCGAAGGCGCGACCGAAACGATGCGCCTCGTTGAAACCGACTTCGTCGAATTCGGCATCGCGAACGGGTCGGCGCCATATCTCGGGCCCGTCACGCGCGGTCCGCGCGGCCTGATCCAACGAATCGAACTCGAGCGATTGCTGCCGGAGTCGGTTCGCGACTTGCTTTTCGCCCCGGCCCTGGCCGGCTGATGGAAGCGGCGCCGTTCGAGGACCTGCTGAGGCGCGCGATCGGGCTTAACCCGGGCTCAGTCGGAGCGTATGCGATCCCACGCGCCGTTTACCAGCGCATGACGGCGTGCCAGCTTACCGGCGAACGCGAGTATTTGGCGTTCGCGTCCGCCAGGCGAGCCGAGCTGCAAGCATTGATCGACGCCGTCGTCGTTCCCGAGACGTGGTTTTTTCGGCATCCCCAAGCTTTTGCCCAGCTTGCCTCCCGCTTCACGTCTTCGCGGTCCGCGTCACGCGAGCGCAAGCTACGAGTCCTGAGTTTGCCCTGTTCGAGCGGCGAAGAGCCTTACTCGATGGCGATGGCGTTGTTGGATGCAGGCGTCGCGGCGGATCGATTCGCGATCGACGCCATCGACGTCAGCGAGCAGTCGCTCGCGCGCGCGGCCCGCGCGATCTACGGACGGAACTCGTTTCGGGGTGAGAACCTGGAATTTCGCGATCGTTATTTCGAGGCGGCCGAATCCCGTTACCGCCTCAAAGCTGCCCCGCGCGGGCCGGTTACCTTTGCGCTCGGCAACCTCTTGGCGCCTTACTTCCTGGCGGGCGTCGAACCGTACGACGTCATTTTCTGCCGTAACCTCTTGATCTACTTCGATTCGGCGACACAGCATCGCGCCATCGAGATCCTGAGCCGCCTGCTCGCGCCGGATGGCGAACTCTTCGTCGGACCGGCCGAGGCGGCCTTGATGTTCGCGCACGGATTCGCGTGGTCGAAAGTGCCGTTAGCATTTAGCTTCACGAAGAAGGCCGAAGCCGGTGCGCCGCCGCGGCGGCTGCCGAGCGTCGAACGCCGGGATCCGACCGGCGAGCAGCGCCAAGCGGGCTTTCCCGCACGCAGTCTGGGCCAATCGGCTCCGCCGGCGCGGCTGTTGCCGCCCGAAAGCGCGAACGCGCTCGACGTCGTGCAGCAGCTGGCTGATGCGGGGCACTTGGTCGAAGCGGCGCGGTCGTGCGATGCCTACTTACGCGCACATGGCCCATCGGCTCGCGCCTTGCAACTGCGCGCCCTGATCTATAGCGCCGCGGAAAGCCCCGAACAAGCCGTGGCCTCGCTGCGCAAGGCACTCTACCTCGAGCCCGACTTGCGCGAAGCCCTCGTTCATCTCGCTCTGTTACTCGAAAAGGGCGGAGACAACGCGGCGGCGCGCTTGCTACGTGCGCGGGCAGGGCGGCTGAACGTCAACAACGCTGAAGGTGCGCCGTGATCGACGATTGTTGGAACCGGATCGGCGTGCGCGGCGATTCGTCTTGCCCCGAACTCGTCAAACACGTTCATTGCCGCAATTGTCCGACGTATTCCGCAGCCGCTTCCGAGTTACTCGATATCGACGTGCCGAGCGATTACTTGCAGCACTGGACGAAGCTCGTCGCGCTTGAACGTTCGTTCGCGGCAGCGGAGATGCGCTCGGCCGTCGTGTTTCGCATCGGAGAAGAGCGGCTGGCGCTGCCCTCGGGCATCCTTCGTGAGATTGCGGACGCGCGCACGATCCACACGTTACCGCACCGTCGGACTGCGACGATCCTTGGCCTGGTCGCCATCCGCGGGGAGCTGCTGGTCTGCGTTTCATTGCGTCCGATTCTGGGCTTGCCGCCGAGCGCCCACCGGACGAATGGTGCGGAAGGCGGCGCCGGACGACGCCTGCTCGTCGTCGGGCTCGATACGAATCGACTGGTCATCGAAGTGGACGAAGTGTACGGTATCGAGCGGTATCATCCCGGCGACGTGCGGCCCGTTCCGGCTACGCTGGATAAAGCTTTCATGACGTATACGAAGGCCGTGATCGCGTGGCGCGACCATTCGGTCGGGCTCGTCGACGACGAACTCCTGTTGCAGACCCTCGATCGGAGTCTGGCATCGACGAAGATCTAAGTCAGTTGTCGATGCTCGATCTGTTCCGTTTGGAGTCCGAGCGGCAGGTCGACGTGCTGACGAGCGGCTTGCTTCAACTCGAAACCTCGCCGGCGGACGCCGACGTGCTCGAATCGTGCATGCGCGCTGCTCACTCCGTCAAAGGCGCCGCCGGAATCGTCGGGTTAACCTCCGGGGTCAAGATCGCGCACGCGATCGAAGAGTCCTTCGTGGCGGCCCAGCGGGGCGAGCTTCGACTTGGGCAGTCGCACATCGACGCCCTCTTGAGCGGGATCGATCTGATCAGCCGGGTCGCGAACCCCGCGCTGCAACGCCCCGGCTCCCCGGCATCCGCCGATCGGGCCGACGTCGAGGCGGTGCTCGCCAAGCTGGGGCATGCGCGGGCCGGCCGCGCGACGGAAGAATCTCCCCTGGTAGTTGTGGGCAACGGCGCGGTGGCGCCGGCTGGAGATCCGGACGCGCGCAAGACGGAAAACGCGCGCGCGAGCCGCGAGCCGGCGCCGGCCCCCGAACGTTCCCTGCGGGTCAGCGCGCATAGCTTGAATCGTCTCGTCGGGCTCGCGGGTCAATCCGTCGTCGAATCGCAGCGGCTCACGCCGTTCACCAAATCGCTGCTGCGCCTGAAGCGACGCCAGTATGACGCCACGAAAATCTTCGAGGACCTGCGCAATCACCTGTCCGCCCACGTGGTTGATGCGCCCGCCCGCTCGGCCCTCGCGGACGTCGGGACCCGGATGGTCGATATCCAAAGTTTGCTCGCCGACCGGCTGACCGAACTCGAGGCTTTCGACCGGACCTCGCTCGTTCTCGCGCACCGGCTCTACGATGAGGCTTTGGCCTGCCGGATGCGGCCGTTTGCCGACGGAGTCGCGGGTTTCCCGCGGATGGTGCGCGACCTCGCACGGACGCTGGGCAAGGACGTCCGGCTCGAGGTCGCCGGCGAGTCGACGCTACTCGACCGCGATATTCTCGAGCGGCTCGACGCGCCGCTTGGGCACTTGCTCCGCAACGCGGTCGACCACGGCATCGAAACGCCGAACGAGCGCACGGCCGCGCGCAAGCCGCAGGTTGCGGTCGTCGTGTTGGAAGCGAGCCATAACGCCGGCATGTTGGCGGTAAGCGTCTCCGACGACGGACGCGGCGTAGAGTTCGCGGCGCTGCGGAGCGCGATCGTGGAGCGCCGGCTTACGACGGCCGAGGCTGCGGAGTCCCTCTCGGAAGCCGAACTTCTGGAGTTCCTCTTCTTGCCCAGTCTCAGTATGAAAGGTTCGGTCACGGAGGTTTCGGGCCGCGGCGTTGGGCTGGATGTCGTCAAAGACATGGTCAAGCAGGTTGGCGGATCGATCCGCGCGTCGAGCCGGCAAGGCGAGGGCACGCGCATCGATCTGCTCCTGCCGCTCAGTCTGTCGGTTGCGCGGACGCTGCTGGTCGAGATCGCGGGCGAGCCGTATGCATTCCGGCTGGCCCACATCGTGCGCACGCTCAAGCTGCAGCGCGACGAGATCGAGTCGCTCGAAGGGCGCCAGGTCTTCAATTTCAACGGCCGGCCGATCGGCCTCGTCAGCGCCCATCAACTCTTGCGCGACGAGACGCCGCCGGCCGCCCGCGGCGAACTCTCCGTCGTCGTCGTCGGCGAATCGGCCAACACCTACGGAATCGTCGTGGACCGCTTTCTCGGTGAGCGCGAGCTCGTGCTCGCGCCGCTCGACGCCAGACTCGGTAAAGTGCAGGATGTCGCCGCGGGGTCGCTGATGGAGGACGGCTCGCCGGTTCTGATCGTCGACACGGCCGATCTCATCCAGTCGCTCGAGAACCTGATCGTGACCAGCGCTTTGCACCTCACGCAACGCAATAGCGATGCCGCGCGCAAACGCAAGCGTGTGCTCGTCGTCGACGATTCGCTCACCGTGCGCGAGCTGGAGCGCAAGCTGCTGGACAACGCCGGCTATGAGATCGAAGTCGCCGTCAACGGTATGGACGGTTGGAACACGGTTCGCTCGGGCCGGTTCGATCTCGTGATCACCGACGTCGACATGCCGCGCCTCGACGGAATCGAGCTCGTGACCCTGATGAAAGAGGACCCGAGTTTGCGTTCGGTACCGGTCATCGTCGTGTCGTACAAGGACGGCGCGGAGGATCAGCGCAGAGGACTCGAGGCCGGCGCCGACTACTTCCTCTCAAAGGGCAGCTTTCACGACGAGACGCTCCTGCGAGCCGTGGTCGATCTCATCGGTGGGTCCGATTCATGAGAATCGCCGTCGCCAACGACTCGCCACTCGCCGTCGAAGCCCTGCGACGGGTCATCGCCGGCGCTCCGGCGCACACGCTGATCTGGGTCGCATACGATGGCGTTGAGGCGGTGGAGTCGTGTGCTCGCGACTTGCCCGACCTCCTGTTGATGGATCTGGCGATGCCCCGCGTCGACGGCGTGGAGGCGACGCGCCGCATCATGGCCGCGTCGCCATGCGCGATCGTCGTCGTGGCGGGCGACATCGACACTCGCAGTCAACTCGTGTACGAAGCGATGGGGTGCGGCGCCCTCGATGTCGTCGAGATACCGCAAGTCGGCCGTCATGACGGCGCCCCGCTGCTCGCGAAAATAGAAACGATTCGCCGTCTCGTCGGCGCCGGCCGGGCGCCCGCGGACGTTCGCGCCGGCTCGCCGGCCGCCTCGCCGCATCCGGCCGGCGAGGCGCTGATCGCGATCGGTGCGTCGGCCGGCGGACCGGCCGCGATCGCAACGATTCTCGCCGCCATGCCCGGGGATCTCCCCGCATCAGTCGTCGTCGTTCAGCACGTCGACAACGCTTTCGTCGAGGGGATGGCACGCTGGTTCGCCGGACGCACGGAACTCAAAGTGCGCATCGCTCGCGCCGGCGACCGGCCCGAACGGGGAACCGCGCTGTTAGCCGCGACGACTGGACACTTGAGGCTCGGCGACGACGGGCTGCTGGCATATGCGCCGTTCCCGCCGGCGGATCCATACCGGCCGGGCGTCAATGTCTTCTTTGAAAGCGTTTGCCGCTGGTGGCGCGGGCGGTCCGTGGGCGTTCTGCTGACGGGCATGGGCAGCGATGGCGCGCGCGGGTTGAAACAGCTACGCGACGGCGGCCATCACACGATTGCTCAAGACGAGAGCACGAGCGCCGTCTACGGCATGCCTAAGAGCGCCGCGCAGCTCGCGGCGGCGGTCGACATCCTGCCACTTCCGCTCATCGCACCGCGCCTGGTCGAACTTTCCGCTAAACCGCTCGCGCATGGAGTCTTTGAGTGAAGGTACCCACGCCAAGGACGGACATCGTCGTGCTGCTCATCGACGACCAGCCGATCGTCGCGGAGGCGATTCGACGCTTACTGGCGCCGATCGCCGACGTGCAATTCCACTACTGTCGCGATCCTCACCAGGCGCTCGAGACCGCGGAACAAATCAAGCCGGCGGTCATCCTGCAAGATCTCGTTATGCCGGGAGTCGACGGTTTGACGCTCGTGCGGGCGTATCGGGCGAATCCGGGGACCGCCGACGTCCCCATCATCGTTCTATCGACGAAAGAGGAGGCTGCGGTCAAAGGCGAAGCTTTTTTGTGCGGCGCAAACGACTATGTCGTAAAACTCCCTGACTCCATCGAATTGATCGCGCGGCTGCGTCACCACGGGATGTCGTACTTGCACCGTGTGCAACGCGACAGTGCGTATCGAGCGCTGCACGAGAGCCAACGCATGCTGCTGTTGCAGAATCTCGAACTCGAGCGGCTGACCCACGTCGACGGGCTCACGGGTCTCAGTAACCGGAGATATTTCGACGAGTTCACCACGGTGCAATGGAAACTCGCTATCCGGGAGCGCACGCCATTCTCGATACTCATGATCGACGTCGACGATTTCAAGAAATACAACGACTATTACGGCCACGTCGCGGGCGACCTCGTGCTCAAGCGGATCGCGCAAGAGATCAAGGCTCGCTGCCAGCGACCAAACGACCTCGTGGCGCGCTTCGGCGGTGAGGAATTTGTCGTTGGTTTGTGCGTGCCGCTCGGCGGAGCGTTGGTCGTCGCCGAACGGATCTGCGATTCCATCGTAGCCCTCGACATCTCGCACGAAGCCTCGACGGTCGGGAACGTCGTGACGGTCAGCGTCGGCGGCGCATCCACGTGGCCTATCCATGGCGAAGACTATCTGCCGTTGATCGAGGTGGCCGATCTCGCGCTGTACGAGGCGAAGCGTTCGGGAAAAATGCGAGCGATCGTGCACCCGCAACACGCCGATGAGGAGCGCGGCTTGGCTTCGACTGCTTCCGAAGCGGCGCACCAAAACGGCGCGCTAGGCGACCATTCCTCGACGCGCGCCACGGAACCGGCTCCGGAGATTTATGGCTAAAGTTCCGCGGTCCCCGCGAGCTCCGCGGCGTGCGCGACAATGGGCTTCGGTGCGCTAGTCCCGCCATGCTGGGCCGCGACTCGTGCGGCCATGGCCATGATCGTCAGCATCGGGTTCACGCCGCTGGCTTGCGGAAACAGCGACCCGTCGGCCACCAGCAGATTTTCGTAGCCCCACACGGCGCCGGTCGGATCGACGACCGACGTCAGGGGGTCGGCGCCCATCGGCGCCGTGCCCATCTGATGGGCGGAGAAGAAGATTTGCCGGTTCGGCGCGACGCCGAGGTCGTGCAACTCCTCGGCGAACGCATCGCGAAACGCCGGCGTCCAGCTCTCCCGCAGGATCGTGATGGGCCGCGCGTGCAGCGTTCCCACCTGGCTCGCGCCCGAAGCGAAGGCCAAGTCGAAGAGGCCCACGAGACCGGCCAGCATGTTTTCACCGTCGAAGGGCGAGACGCGGTAGCGGATCTGCGCTTCGTCATCGAGGTCGATGCGGCCGGGGTCGCGGTCACGCGTGAGCGCGAGCAACGTGGCTGCGTAACGGGTGCGGTCCATCAGCGCGGCGTGCGAGTCGCGGTCTTGCCACGGCAGGGCGAGCGCCGCGATGCCCGGATGGGTCGGCGCCACCTCGACCTTGACGCCGTAGTTGCCGGCGCGATAGTTGTACGCGTCGGAATAGGCGCTCTGCATCGGTCCGAGCCACGGTTCGATCGGCTCCGGGTATTCCGCGATGCAGCCGGCGACCGGGTGCAGAAAGAGCCGCGTCCCCAGGAACGGATGCCGCACGCCGCTGCGCGCAAGGAGTCCCGGCGTACGCAGGGTGCCGGCGCTGACGACGACCGTCTCGGCCACGACCTCGAACGCGCGCACGTCGCCCGGCCCTACGGTTTGCAGGACGGTGACGCCGCGCGCGCGCGCGCCGGACAGCTCGATGCGCAGGGCGCGCGCGTTCGCGTAGAGCGTGCCGCCCGCCGTGGCGATCTGCGGTAAGAAGACCCGCGGCGTCGAGCGCTTCTTGCCGTAGGCGCAGCCGTAACCGCAGTAACCGCAGCCGGCGCCGCAGTCGGCCGGCGCGTTGCGCGGCATCGCGCCCGCGTGAACGTCGAGCGCCCGGGCACCTTCGATCAGTTTGGCGTTATTGGCGTTGTGCCGGCTGACCGGCATCGTGCCGAGGCTCCGCTCGAGCATCGCGTACTCCGGCTCGAGCTCGGCCGCGAGGCCGGCGATCCCGCTCTCCGCTTCCCACTCGGCGGCGACGCGGTCCGCCAACCGGAACGAGGTACACCAGTTGACGGTCGTGCCGCCGCCCACGGTCGCGCCGGCCAAGATCGCGATGCCCAGATCTTCGCTCGCGGTCAAGCCGCGGTCGAGGTAGAGATCGGCGGTCGAAAGCTCGCGCTGCGTGAACGTGCGCGCGCTGCACGGCGCGCCCGCCTCGAGCACGACGACCCGCTTTCCCGCGCGCGCGAACGCCGCCGCCGCAACGCCGCCGCCCGCGCCGCTCCCGATCACGACCACGTCCGCCATAACGCGCTCGCCCTCGCGCGCGGTCGCATAGGGCAGCGGGGCGTCATCGAAACCGAAGTCGCTGCGCGGCCCGGGATACCCGATCCGCGCCCAGGTGGGATTCTCATCGCCCGGCGTGCTCTCGGCGTAAGCCAGAAAGAGCGACAAGCGTTTGAGCATCGCGAACGCGGTCCGCAGCTTCGGCACGGGCGAACCGGCGAAGAGCTTCAGCGTACCCGCGCGCGATGCGTCGTTGAGCCGCATCGGCAGGGAGAGCAGGTCGAGGAGCTGGTACGCTTCAGCGCGGCGCTTTGGCGAGACCGAATCCAGCGCTTCGACGGCGAGTTCCGTCACGCGGTCAATGCGCGCGTCGTGCGGCGCGAAGGTCGCCACGACGCTGCGCAGCGTGGCGCGGCGCCGCTCGTCCAACGCGGGGCTTAGACGGCCATGGCCGGCGCCGGAATGTCCGCCGCGCGGACGTAGTCGGCGCCGAGTTGCGAGAACAGCTCGCGCTCGGGGATCGGGGTGGGAATCGTCAGCGGCACGCCCGCGAGCAGCCGGCCGGCCAATTCCATCCAGGGCGCGCCCAGCGCTCCGGTCACGTCCATCTCGAAGACGGTCTGGGCAGTCAGGCGCGACTTGCGGACGCCGTCGTTCTCCGGAATGCACGTCAGGCAGACGCTGCCGATACGGGCCGCGAAGGGGCCGACCAATTCCGCGTTGGACGCGCGGTTGGCCACGATGCCCGCGAGTGTGCCGCCGCCGGTCTTCTGCTTGATCGTGATCGCCGTGGCGATCCGGTTGGCCGCGAAGATCGAGTCGAAATCGTTGGTGGCCACGATGATCACCTGTTCGGAGTGCTGCAGCGGCGCCGAGAACCCACCGCAGACGACGTCGCCGAGCACGTCGAACATCATCACGTCGTAGTCCTTGTAGACGCCGAACTTCTCGAGCAGCTTAACCGTTTCGCCGACCACGTAACCGCCACAACCGGCGCCGGCCGGTGGGCCGCCCGCCTCGACGCAATCGACGCCGTATTTCCCCTTGAAGATGATCTCATCGCGCTCGATCTCTTCGGTCTTGAATTTATAGCTCGAGAGCACTTCGACCACGGTCGGGATCAGCGACCCCGTCAACGTGAACGTCGAGTCGTGTTTGGGGTCGCAGCCAACCTGGATCGTCCGGTGGCCGAGCCGGCCGAATGCGGCCGAAAGATTCGACGAGAACGTGCTCTTGCCGATTCCGCCCTTGCCGTAGACCGCGATCTTGAGCATGAAGAATTTCCCCGCTTTCCGCTACCTGCGCCCACGGTACGCCCCAGCGGCCACGACGGGCCGTGACTCGGCTCACCACGGGGGCGGCCGCCGCGCGCCGGAGAAGCCAGGGCGTTCGTGATCGTTACGATTTCGCGCGACTACGGTGCGGCCGGCCTGGCGGTGGCCGACGGCGTCGCGCACGCGCTGGGCTACGAATTGCTGCTGGACGACCTGCCCCGGACGGTAGCGGCGCGCCTGGGCACGTCGGCGGCGGAGGTGGCCGAGCGC
>Ga0116229_10008328_pt1 | contig 16151 bp, 35 predicted proteins | sample S1TSphgellanicum_3_FD_87313 | JGI IMG/M metagenome (GOLD analysis project Ga0116229, IMG submission 87313) | Host-associated microbial communities from peat moss isolated from Minnesota, USA - S1T2_Fc - Sphagnum magellanicum MG | ecosystem: Host-associated > Plants > Peat moss > Unclassified...
GGGACTCGGGTCGCCCCCCCACCCACGTCCCCCCCTACCCCCCCCCCCCCCCCCCCCCCCGCTACCTGCTATTTCTGTTATCCATTAGCACGGGCTGCGCATAATCTCGCAGTTGTGCTCACAGTCCTCGCAACATTCACAAAGAAGTGTGTCGTCGTAAATCTCTTCTCTAAATGGACAAGAGTGCAGCGTTAGAGACGCGAGATTTTCCTCGCATTTATGACATAGGGTAATAAAGTCTTTATCGGGAGTGTTACTCATTTTCTTTGCCCGAGGGTAGTTCGGGTATCAGTTTCGTGACTTTTTCGATGAGTGTGGATAGCTGCTCGTCACGGTTTTTGAGTGTCCCGAATTGTGATGGTTCTTGTCCGGGCATGACCCCCCAGAATTTTCCTTCAACAGCAAAAAATGCGCCCATGACGGAGCGATGCAACGATGCTTTCTGGCATGCTTCCTCTGGGCTGTCTGCCTGGTAAACGCCTATCGGGTTTTCCTCAGCACGCCACACGATTGAGCGATCACCACGACGCCCATAAAACACCATATATTCCATGTTACCTGCTACTTTCGTTATGTGTGTTATAGAGCTTGGCCCTCCCGCGTTTATGGGCGGGAGGGCCACAGTGGATTGCTAGATGGCTAGTTCGCCCTTGCGTGCTGCTTCGCGTGCGGCGCGGGTCTTTTCGACTTCTTCTTTGGAGCGTGTTTCGCCGCGTTCTTTTTCAGGGTAGAAAACCTGAACGAATTTGAGTGCGTCGGCGTCGAGTGCGCCGAGCTTCTTGAGGTTGCGAAGTTGTGAGCGAACGGCACCGATCTTCTCTAGGATTTCTCCGCGCTGAATCTCAAGGTCTTTGGCCTGTTGAATGAGCCATGGCACTGATCCTACGTGATGCTGTACGGGGGGCGTCGCCGGCTGCTTGGCGGCGGGTGTGGCGGGTGCGGCTACGGGCTGAGGCATGATGTTTCCCCTTTCGAGGGATAGATGGATTTATCGGGCAGGGAGGGCCGTTCCACCAACCCCCTCCCTGCCCTACGGTTATTGTACCAGCTTTTTAGAACGGAATGTCGCTAGTTTCTGCTTGCGAGCCGGTCGCACTCGCACCCGATGGTTCACGTCCGGGTCCGGCGGTCGCGGGCGGGTTGGTCCGCTTGAATACCTTTGTCGGTCTGCCCTTACCGAATCCGGGGATGACTTCGCGTGTCAACATGTACCATTTGTTGAGGTCGGCTGGCTCGACGGATTTCGCTTGTGACAGTAGGTACGATCCCCAGATTGATAGTTCGCGTTCATGGTGAGCGGTTTTGATGATGACCATTTCGCCTTCACCATAGTCGGCAGACTTTGCCTTGACGTAACGAATCCCGGTGAGAAGAAACGGTGTCCCTTCCGGGTAAACGTCCTGGAGTTTGTCTACCGGCTCGGATACTACGGGGTTCTGCATGCCCATGATGGGTAATCCTTTCGGATAGTTTGGTTATTGGGTAAAGGTAAGTTTGCCTTTTCGCATTATTGGAACTTCACGAAGAATCCGCATGTTTACTGGATCACGCACAATCAAATCCACGTTTTTCGCTTCACCACATGTAGGTGAAAGTCTCACGCTGTATCTTACACCTTCGTTCTCTCCCCATCGTGTTCGTTTTGTTTTGATAAGTGACAGTATCATTTTTCGACCGTCAGGTGGAACGGTTTTCAACCATGCGCTACTAGCCATCTTTGAGTGTTCCGCGTCTGATGCGTCGGTCGCGTCTGCGTGTGTGAGGTTTACTTGGCAGCATTGAAAGGTCGGCACATATTTTTCGCGGATCGAGTGCGATGAAAACATGCCATGGTATGACACTTTCCCTAGAGTTTGTGTAATGGTTATTAGTCACTGAATTCCTCAATAAGTGCCAGGTAAGTCTTACGCTGACGATCTAGCATACCTATCGTATCTGCGGCAGTTTTTTGGTCGTACTCCCGTATCGCTCTCCAAATCCCTATTTGAATTGATAAGGAAAATGCACTATCTTTTTCGATTCCGTGTCGATCGAGAACTTTCTCGATGTTGTCTTTGAGTTCCTCAATGGGTGTAAGCTGCGGCTGTTCTTTCATCGGTACGTGAAGATCGATCGGATTTCAAAAGTTTTCGTGTGTGTGTTGAACCACTCTAAGTCAATCCGCGTGTTTTTTCTTTGCTTACCAATCGGTCGATGCACAAGCTCCTTTATGTTTTCGTTTGGTACTGTCACTTCCTCAAAGTGCGTGACTTTGAGAATGTTGCTCTTGAGATTCATCTTGCTCCATTTCGTATTCAACGTTGATTCTAGCTGGCGGGTGCGCGCGTAACGCGTGACGCAATAAGTCGCGTCCGCCGACACCGGGTAGTTTCGTCATTTGTCCTGAGACAAAAGCCTGTTTGTTGATGAATTGAAGTCGCGTGAGCGTGTCTTTTAGCCTCCATGGTTCCGGTAGAATTGGCAGCGGCTTGTCTACGTCCTGCTCGACTATAACAGCATCCGCATAGATTGACAAGACATTTAGCCCAAGATTTTTTAGGTGTTGCGCAAGCCCGACAGATTCGGCTCTACAGGCAGCCTCAATCATGCCGCGATGTAGAACGTTGCAGATTGCGGGTTCTAGCCTTTTAGAGCCGCGTGTAGCGATTCCTTGCACCGATGATCTTCCTGTTCGTACTGTGCGTGGTGTTCCGGCTTTAGCGAGACGGAAAACTGCTTCGGAGTATCGCGGCCGGGTTGCCAGTGTGCCGTAGGCGGACAGGAGTAGCGGTTTTAGCCATGGTGGGTTTTCATAGCTGTCTAGTTGTGTTTCGGCCCATGCAGCGTATTTCGCTAGTCCAGTGTCACGGTGGTTTGATCCCCATGCCGCGTACACACCTGTTACACGGTATCCCATGTCTAGTAGGTCGGTTAGTTCGTTTGTCCACACAAAGATTTTTGTGAGCGCGTCGTTACGTAGCCATGTGAAGTCTGAGTAGTAACCCGCTAGCGGGGGCGCTAGGTCTAAACAGTACAGTCCGTAAAAGTTACTTGCCACGTTATCGGCGTAGTGGTGCTCAAGGTTTTTCCAGTCGCCGTGAGCGTACAGCGAGTTCGCATCGGGTAGATGAGTAATTCGCGCGTGATAGTGATGCGCGCGTGACTGATCGAGATAGAGCGCCGTGTACTCTTGCTCTGTTTCGTGTGTTTCGGCGTCTAGACGGTAGTGGTTGCCGGGCATGTGTTCACGGACTGCTTCGTTTATGACTGCGGGTACTTTGCGTCTGGCGTGTGGATAGAAACGTGGATCGGTTAGAAATTGTGAGCTTATTCCACCATGGGTGGGACGTATATCTACGCTGTTAGCGTCACAAAAGTCACGTAATGCCATTGCCCACTCTAGTAGTTTGTAGAGTGGTGAAACGGGTCCACCTGGCCAGAGTTTATCGAGTCGATGCCCGCTCATTACCACCGGGTCGATGACCTTATGGTAGTTGCCGTTTTTCCATCCGAGATAGTTGATACTGACAGTAACTTTGGTGGCTACACGTACCCCGTTGGGGTCACATATGTCACGTTCGTTGTCGCTGATCCTAAATTGCCACGAGTTTGGGGTCCACTCTTTGTAGATGGAATCCATGCGTGCTAGTAAGTCCGCAGAGTTTATGGCCGCGATCAGCAATGGCTGTGACTTTGGCAGGCGACCAATGAAGTCATCTACCGTGCCAAGTTCCCCATGTTCATCTAGGGTTTGATCCCCCAGGATGGCAACAATCGGATAGTGTCTGTATTCACGGATGCGAGGTTTGACAATTCTGTCTGGAGCCCGCATAAGATCGGCAGCGGTACGTGTCATTTTATGTTACCTGACACTAACGTTACTAGTTGTGGTTTATCCAACATTATCCAGGCGTTTTGAACGTAATGGTCATGTCTACTTTCACCAAAATAACCGACCTCGTACACGTCCTGCCCATGGCCGTGCGACCACGCACAAACCCCACCCCGCCCGAAGGTTGGATGATCCATTCCCCCGTCCTCCCGAAAGACATAAACCCCGAACGGTCGGCCGGTTGTAGGTCGCGCTGGAAGAAGTCCGCGCATCGAGATGCTTTCACGATGCCTGAAATGTGAAGCGTGTAGCCCTGATATTAGACATGTCATAGTGACATACCATGCCCATTCATCAGCGCCTCTATGTAGTCCATCCAGTCATCGTCCGACCAGTCATACGGTCGGTCGGTCCACGCCCAGAAAAAGTGTTCGTCCCCCGTTGTGGGATCGTAGGCGTGAACGAAGTACCCTTTGACACCGTAACTATCGGCAGGAGGTTCACGGTACTCTAGTGAGCTGTTTGGATCGTTGGGAATCAGGGCGTATCTTTCGCCATCGTTGGATTCCCATGCTACGGAGCTATAACCGTAGGGCATGTGTAACTTCGGCAGCGGGCAGCATCCACACAGTTTACTAGAGCGACACAACCCCTAAACATAAAGATTGCATAAAGACGTTAGTAAGTGGTCACTCAGCAGGCCGCTCGAGCGGTATACTTGACTGGTGGGCTGAGTTAGCTCTGCGACCCCTCGGTGCTTCCGGCAGCGGCACCGGGGGGTCTTTTTTATTCCCTGCCAAACTAGAGAGGAATTACCCATGGGTCAACTCAGTGACGAAGAAAAGTCACTCATGGAACGACTCCAGGCGAAACTGGATGCGCCGGAGGAGACGATAACGAAGGCCGTGCAATTCACAGTGGATTTGGGAGATAAAGCACAGGTAGCGTTAGCGAAAACGCTAGGGCTGATTACCGGCGGCGATTCCGAGCCCGATGAGCCGGAAGATAAGCCGGACGACGCACCCAAACGACGCGGCTACTTCAAGGATGACAAGTAATGTTCAAGAGAATTTCAGAAAATCCCAAGCTAGCTGTTTTCTGTGACATTTTGGGCATGATTGCATGTGCAATCATGCTCGTAGAAGATTTGCTTGACTGGCGTCAAGAAAGCTTGAGCTTTACAGTGACGATGCCAGATGGTGAATCTAGCGACAATACAGAAGTAGCAAACGTAGCAGGTAACGAAGATGCCTGACATTGATCTAGATAACGGCGATCCTGATGCCGCAGAAAAAATACTCTCGGGTCCGTCTGGTGGCGCTCGTCGTACCACGACCACCCGAAAAAAAGTTACACAAAACAAATCCCCCCGTGTCACACAAGAAGAAGAACGAGCGTTCTTAGCTGAGCTAAAGCAAACATGGGTTGATCTTGCTGAGGCGTTCCGGGAAAACGATCCTGAACTAGCTGACATTCTTGACCGTCGCGGGGCGGCAATGTCAAACGGTATTATTTCGGTCACAAGGAGGGTGACTTTCCTGCGTAAGCCGGTAGTATTATTTCTTGCGTTCGTGCAGCCGGTTCTCGGGTTTTGGGAACTTGGGTCACTATTCCTCGGACGTTTCATTACCCGCAGAGAGCGTAAGGCTTTTGAACGTCAGCAACAGCAACACAATGCCGCCGAACCAGGAGTAAATCAGTATGGAGTATGAAACGTGGCACGAAAATTGTCGTCGCTTTGATGATGGTGTGATCTTGTTCACAAGACCACTTCCACAGCGGCCCGATTTAGTGTCAGTGAGAATTATGTCAATGTCTGGTTACGAAATGTACTCAGGATCTATGTCGGTTATTGATGCCCTCACAGAGATTCCTTTTCAACTAGATCGCGCAAGGGCAATGGACAAGGAATTGAGTAAGAGTGCCAGGTAAGTCCTATGCTGATGAACTAGCTAACCCCACACCTGTTCAGGTGTTGTACTGGCCAGATTTTCAGGCCATGTTTTTAGGTGCACATAAGCAAGGTGAACATGTGGCTATCGTAGGGCCAACCGGATCGGGTAAGACACTAGTTGGTCTTGAGATATGCAAAATGGTTGGTTCACGGAAGGCGAGTAATGGTCGTCCTAGCTCCGTCACTGTGTTGGTCTATAAGCCGCGCGATGACACGTTACGTGAAATTCTACCTAAAGAAGAATGGCCTGAAATCAAGAAGTGGCCACCTTCATTTGGGCAGGAACACAATATCGTTTGGGTGCGTTCCGGTGGAGTCGCTAAACAGCGAGCAGTTTTTATACCTCTACTGGACCAAATGTACCAGGAAGGAGGACAGACAGTATACATACCTGAAGCAAGTCACTTTGAGCGAAAGCCGCCTGACGGTCTAGGTATGGGCGGAAAAATGACTGAGTTTTGGAGTGCCGCAAGGAGCAACAAACTGACACTCATATCAGACACTCAACGCCCACGATTTGTGACACGCTCAATGTGGACCGAACCTCAATGGACAATCATTTTTCCACCAGATGATGAAGATGACCTGATGGCAGTAGCGAAACTGTCAGGCCGTAAAATGGACGTTTTGAGAACGGTAAACGGTTTAGGTGAACATGAGTTTCTATGTGTCAGGAGACAAAGAGGTAATGGAGGACAACGAGCACTCTACGTATCCCGCGTGGATCTATAAGCCGGTAATGTTTTACGCAATGTGCAAAGGCGTTTGCCGAGCACTCAAATTCACGATTGAAAGCATTTTGAACACATGAGACAAAAGGTTATGGCAGGCGGAACACTAGATGTTCTAACTCCAGATGAGTTTGTGCAGCTAATTCCGCGCCCAGAACAAAAGTCACAAGTACGTGCAACCGCCACGATTGCACTCAACGCTGCGGGTGCCGGTAGTGCTGACGTATATAAGGTTCCTACCGGATATGAGCTTATTGTGCATCGTTTCGACGCTTATATCGGTGCAGGTTCCCCCCCCCTACCGGGACCGGTAACCGGAGCGGTTGCTCTGAACGCTGGAGCGTACATTGCGTATTTACGATCGGGAATTTTGATTGCATACGCGATGCCGGTTTACGGGCCAACATTGCAGGTTCCAGGTGAGCAATCATGGGGGGAATGGCAGGGACCGTATCTACGTAACGGAGAGGTTTTTCAGGTTGCGGCCGCAGGATTGACAGCTAACGTTGGTTTGACAGTCATGATTCAGGGCAGCTTGAGATTGCCGCAGGTAAAAGGATGATTGGTTACATTGTAGGTGTAATTGGGATCGGCGCAGCAATATGGTTTTACTATCATTTGTGGCGTTGGGCCAGGGAAATGCAGCACGCGCGTATCGCTATTGCCTACAAGGGGAAGGTGAAAGTAGATGCCACACTAACCGAGTGGTTACTGTGGACTAGACAGGCCGACAAAGACAAGTACAGTAATGGACGTGTGGTTTTTCAGGTCCAAGGTGTGCGTGTAGCCATCTTGAAAATGGCTCACCAAAAGTTTGGGCCACGTCAGTTTGCGCGTGAGCTTATTGGTTGGTTCACTAAACCGTTGAAGCGCGCTAGCAAAATCAAGTCACCTGTCAAAATCGGTAAGTGGACGTCCAGTGATGAAACTCCAGAAGAAAACAAGCTACCCATTCAGGACGTGACAACATGAGTGTGCGGTTTACGGCATGGCTGAGCGAGCGTGAGCGCGAAGCCATGCGCAGCGTCGAGTTACGAGAGTGCGTGTCCGCCAATTGGGTTATACGCACAGCGTTACGCAAGTATCTTGGTATAGACGACAATGACAGTGAGTTACCCGTTACAAGTGACACTATTGATAATGAGGTACAAGCCGCATGATAAAGCTCATCTTCAAAAGCCTCGCCTCACTGTTACTTATCTCGGCCGCTTCACTGTTTATCGCGGGGTTCGCCGCAATTGGATTCGCCTCATTCCTACTCACTTTTCCGTTTGTTTGGGGGCATCCCACCCGTCGTAGAGTCAGAGCCGGAATTGGACTAGTGACAGCGTTCATGGCGTTTATGTCCACACTTCAATCACCAGAAGAGCTTCGTGACACGCTCAAAATGGCTCGAAACATGGCGTCCGCGATCCCTTCGGACGATTAGTAACTTTGCCCAAGTTTGCCCAATTATGCCCAAGTTTTAGTCTTGTGCGGCTCGGCCGGCTGCGCCACAATAGGTAAATGCATACACATTTCGCATCTGCCACAACGGGTGCTGCATGCTTCCTCAGTGTTTTGATTTTCGGCACGTTTTGGCGTCTAGGCGCTGTTCATGCCATGAAAGCAAACAACAAGGTGGTCGCAGGGCTCGGTCGTGCCGCACTAGTCCAATACTAAAGGGAGTTACATTTTGCCAGTCCCAGGCGGCGTAGCTGCACCAGCAGCAAACGCCACTCCGCAGTCAGGTGAAGTTCCCTTCGTTGTAGGGAGTAATCTCTACCGGGAATCACCATTCTCCACAACGACCTACGCCATGGGCGCAGCGTCCCAGGAGTTTATCAACAACGTTACCCCAGGCGGATTTTTGCGGGGAGTAACGATGCAGGTCACCAGTACGGGTGGAGTTATCGGCTCAGGCGTACTAGCTAACGATGCTCCATACAGTATTCTCCAGTCCGTCTCACTGGAAGATATTTCAGGCGGACCAATTCTGTACCCCATGGGCGGCTATGAGTACGCGCTCATGCAGAAGTATCTACGGCCATGGGACAACGATCCCGCCAAGCGCTCAGTGTTTTCCAACACAATCAACCCTTCTTTCACCATCAGGTTTTTTGCTGAGGTAAAAGACACGCTAGCCGTCCTCGCCAACACTGACGCGCGCGCACAGTACCGCTTCCGATTCACGGTCGCAGCAGCTAACCAGGCTGGCCCGATGGGACTCACCACGACGGCTGCCACCACTAACCCCACCATCACAGTCAAGCTGTACATCGAATCATGGGCGCAGCCCGACTTGCAGGATTTGCTCGGAAACCAAATCCAGCAGCTACCAGAAGGCCTGGTTGCTTCCCGGTTCCTGATGCACGAGCAACCAGCGATCACGTCGGCAAACAATGTTGTTCGTGAAACGCTCACCGGAAACGAGCTTCGCGGAATGATTTTCGTGGTCCGTAATGGTGACGTGAACCATACGAGAGTGGATCTAACCGACACCAATGCCGGGGCGATTGACTTTCGTTTGGATGCCCGTCGCTTGTGGAAAATGACACCCTCCCAGATCATCGAAGAAATGAACGCCTTCTACTTGCTACTTGGAGCAGGCATCTGGACTCGTGAAACCGGGGTGTTTGTAGTGCCACGATTCTCCGGCCCCCCTTCCCCCGGTGATCCGGTTACGGGCCAGGGAGAGTATTGGTTGCAGACCGTAGAGCAGACACTCTTGCAACTAGAATTTGCAGGAGCAGATATCACTACCTCACCCGGTACCTTTGAGATCATCTACGATGCCCTTGCCATCGCCGGCGACCTCTCCCCGGACCTTGAAGGTAGCTGAAAATGGCTCGCGCTGTGTTCGGCTCCAAATCATCCACTAGTAACACTCGCGCATCAGGAATGACTGGCGGCACTCTCGGCGGGATCAAACCCGCCGGGAGTCGTCCCGGCATGAAAATGAATGTGGGAGACGAAGCCTACCTATGGATGCTCGTAGCAATCGAGCTTCTAGTAATGGTTTTCCTTCGAGGACAATTCCGTCGTCACCACGGCGGATGACAACACAAATAACACGTAACAAAAGGGCTAGCTAAAATGAAGCGTAAATACTGGCGTGACATTGGATTCTTTGCACTCGGCACATTTTTGGGTGGCTGGGTGCTTGGCATTATCACCGGACTACTCAAGAAGGCATAAGGTAAATGTCTACCACTCCATTTCCAGAATCTGAAACAACTTCTACCGAGCCGGTAGCAGAGCAGTCAGTACAGGAACTTCTTGCCGAGCTATTGAAGGCACAGCAGGAGCATCGTGCAGAAGTAAACGCGCTACGTGACGAAATTGCAAAGTCACGTAAACCACAACAGCAGTTTCAGATGGTTGCCAAAAGCGCTGAGGAACTATACGAGGAACGGATTGCAGAAATTCGGGAGCATGCTTTTTATTGCCCCGGTTGCGGCAAGCTTTCCAAGTATGTCAAGGAGTGCTTTGGTAAGGCGGAATCCCCTCATCCGGGTATCGAGATGATCCCGGTAGATGAACTCCTGTCAGGTGATCCCTCCACTCACACTCCCGCACCGGTAACTGCATAGGTGACATTGTGCGATTCCTTAGCACACTACTATTGTTCTTTGGATACGCACTAGTGTACGCGGCCGTGGCGGATGGCGGAAAATTCGCCACGGACCCGCGTCTTGTTTTGTTTGCTGACGCTTACACCGGAAAAACCGTAGTCGGTAGCAAAAATAGTGATAGCACCACCGCTCCACAATCAGTCAGCACTCAATCATCTACTGCATCGAGTAGTAGCGCTATGGCCGGAGTTACCCAGGTTCTAACAAACGGACGCTCAGTATGAATCCACAAGACTCACTCAACGCATCGTTTTGGGTAACCATTGTGCTACAGGCTTTTGGATCATTCGATCCAGTACCAGGCACGGGGCCTCGCAAGATGCCGTCACCAGCATCATTTGTCCCTGTAATTATTGCGTGGATAGTTCTGCAACTAGCATCTGATGCGGGATACGAACGGCCAGCTTCCGCGTTTGGATGGCTAATGGTGCTAGTGTCAATCGTACTAGGTCCGTTTGGCAAACGTCTACTAGCACTTACTAACTACATTACCACTTCATATGGTGGCACTACTTCCACTGTAAGCAGCATTGTTTACACCCCACCATCGAACTCGACTAACAACGTATAGGAAATTTCAAATGGGTCAAAACACAGCAGCAGATTTCATTACCTACACTCTTTTAGTGGCAGGTATTTTGGTTCTTACTCGTCCAAATTCTCAAGGACCAGCACTAGTAAGCAACCTTACTAGTGGTTATGCGAACATTGTCAAGTCCGTTACGGGCCAGTCGTAAATGCCTATTCCTGGACCACGTAACCAGTTTGGTCCCGAACCAGGATACCGTAATCCTGATGGTGAGCAGCCAGACAGAATCAACCATTGGAACTTCCCAAAACCCATCGCACAAGTAGGACGCACACCGGGACTCATGATGATTACCGTGCGTGGTTGCATTTTGGGTGCAGGACAAATCAGGGTACTGTACCGTCAAGCAATCAACTTTGTTCCGGCAGCCGCAGGATTTTCATGGACTGGAAATAGCCCCGAACAAAGGCCCACGGAAGGTGTGGGAATTACTCGTGGATTGCGTTATATGACCCGTTCAATCTACATGGGTCAAGGTATTGACAATTCAAGATACGAAAATCTACACACTTCCATTCCGCATCAGAAAGCCTACAAGCCGGTTACTATCAATGCGGGATATCGTCGCTCTCGACCGACAGTACGTAACCGTATGACGTCTTTTGGTTCGCGTGTACCCACACTAAATCAGGCAGTACCGGCAGCGGAACAAAGTAGTAATGGATAAGTAATGGATAACATCAAAAACGCTCTAACTCGTAAGTTTGGTCCATTGCCGGCATGGGCATGGGCACTCATACTAGGTATAGCTGTATGGTATTACCGTAAACGTTCTGCGTCATCCACTTCTTCCTCTGGATCATCTACTACTGACACAAGTACATCTGATTCGATCACTGATCTTCAGGATCAAATTGATCAGCTTGAATCAGAGGTCGGAAGTAACGGAATCACTAGCAGCGGCTCTGGGAGTGGCGGAAGCGACAGCGGTGGAAGTGGAGACGAAACAGGTGGTGGTGGTGGCTTGGGAACTGCTATAGCTGGCCTCGGGACCGCCATATCGGGACTACCAGCAGCTATCACAGCAGCAGTAGCAGCAGGAATACCAGCCGACACTCCAGTATCTACCTCTGCACCATCGACAGCATCTACACCTGCAAAAGCAGCAACTAAGCCAAAGAAAGCTAAGCCTAAGCCCCCCCGCAAAATCACTGGACCTAAGCGTGCTGTAGCAACACTCAAACCAGCGGTTACAAGAAACAAGACAACCACAACAAAACCCACCACCAAAATTACTCGTGGTCAAACTGTCTCAACGAAGAGGCCTACAACTTCTCGCGTAACCACCAAAGCGACCACTACAGTAGTTAGGCAGCGTCCAGTAGCAGCCACAAAACCAGCCGAAAAAACTACCGTGGCTAACCCGCCTAGACCATCCGCCCCTGCGCCAGCGAAAAGTAGTGCCGCAACCCGCGTTTCAGCGGCAACCAAACCCCCAGTAAAAAAGAGGAAGTAAATGGCAATAGGTGACAGCAACAAACGCAATCGCGCAATCATGGTTGCAGTATCCGCTGAAATGGTTTATCAGCTAACAGGTAGCAATATGAGCAGCCCACAAACAGCAGAACTCAACGCTGGAGCGCGAGCACCCACACTCAAAAAGTGGGTTATGCTGACAAATGTGGAGTCGCTAGCATGGATTCTATTTCTGACGATACTGGATATGTCACTATGGCCCATCATCGGCGGCCTAATAGCACTAGGTGGCATGGTCTGGAAATACGACTACGCCATAAAATGCGGGCTAAAATCCAACGCGCCAGCAACCGAAAACTACAGCAACCCGGGCGCACCCGTACAACCAGGACCAATTCATGATGGACAATCCCCATCCAGCGCAAGAGTAGGTGTAACAAACAACACGGACAAAAGCACGTATCAAACGATGCGAGTAAGAAGATTTCGATGAATCCACCTGAAACACGTAACGTAAGTAGCTCGTAACAATGATGGGACTAGTTACTTTCAACGGCAATGTCGGTTTAGGATCAATTCTTACGTTTCTAACTGCCCTTGTCGGATTTGCTACTGTTTTACTCGAAACCCGTCGCACTCGCAATCACATACGGAATGTTGAATCCAAGGTTGACGAAGTAAATTCTGCGGTGAACGGTGTAGGACCGGGACAGCAACCTATGGTGAAAAACGTACAGGATATTCACGATCAGCTTGCTCGACCGGCCGGTACCGAAACTCGCTCGACTGATACAATAAGCAGTACACAACCCGAAGGAGAGTCGTGAACATTACCGCCATACAAACTCTTATTGTCAGTGTCATTACCATCGTAGGTGTCATTGTGCTTATTGCACTACATGATTTGGCAACCTCCGCAGGCCTTCCAGTTATTGTTGCACTAGCAGGTGTGCATTTGGGTGCTGCGGTAAGCAACCCTGTTAGTACGTCTACTACTCCTGTCATTCAGTAATTATGGGGTTACTAACTGATGCCATCGAAGCTGCCGAAGAACGTAAGCGTAGTGCGCTTGGTTCACCAGAGGAAAACGAAGGAGCGCGTTTAGTAGCCACACCCGAATCTAACCTTTTATTGGTTTTGAACGGGTATGATATTGACAAGGAAGAATACAGTGAACTAGTTACTCGTGCAGGATTCTTTTTTTCTCATCTTGCTGCGGCTAGCGAAGAATCTATGCACTCACTGTTTAGTGCTTCTTGGGCTGACGCTTTTCTCGTTGGTCTTATGTACGCAAAATTGCATAGGCAAAAATATGAGTAGACCAGCGTCTATACCCACTAACCTTGCGTCTTACAATCAGTCGCAGTTACAAGCATTGTGGGTACTTGCGGGGGGTCCACCCTCTCAAGCTGCTATCGCTAGTGCTGTGGCTATGGCTGAAAGCTCCGGCCGTCAAGACGCAATAGACAATGACAGTAACGGGTCAACCGATCGTGGCATCTGGCAAATAAACAGTGTTCACTCACAATTCAACCCTTCACTGTTACTTAGCAACGCGCTATATAACGCGAAAGCTGCGGTAGCTATTTACAACGGTTCAGGTTGGGGTGCATGGACGACTTACACTAGTGGTGCATACCAAAGATACCTAGGTGGTAATTCCGGTACTACAACTACACAAACTGTCAAAGGTATTACCCGTCCCGGCGGTGCAGGAGCAGCTACCGCCACAAGCTACCCCGTACCATCTAGTCAGGGAATTACTCAAATTTACAGTCAGTTACTAGGTGCAACCGGGAGCGCATCATCTGATCCTACCTATGTTGATGACAGCACTATAGGCGGTCGTGCATCGGGAGTGCTTGACGCTATCTTGTCACCACTAAAATGGGCTCTCGGACAAGAAAAAGAAGGTTACAACGAATTACATAATTTGATCAACGGACCTGCGAAAGCTGCCGATGATGTAAGCCATGTAGCTGAGGATGGCTGGAAAATACTGGAGTCTCTGCCATGGTACACACTACGATTCTCAGAGTTTACCTCGGGCATTGTCATGATGGTATTTGGTATATATCTCAGCATGAAAAACCGTAGCAGCGGTGGACCAGCACGCGCTGCACGCACGGTACTGAGTTACACTCCGGCCGGACGCGCAGTCGAGGCCCGCAAATTTACTCGTATAGGTACCCGTGAAGGTAGACAAGAACATTACCGTCTACAAGGACGACGGAGCGAAAGAACACGGTTATCTAGCCAGCAAGCCGAAAAAATACAGAGTGCCGGTAAGGCAAGCAGAAACACAAATAACACGTAACAAATTGGAGACGCTAAAATGTACGTAATGTATGACAGTGTGACGGTTGACCAAATCCCTGAGCAGCCACACGCTGTAGCAGGCTACGTGAATGGATCATATGCAAACGTTGACAAACTCAAAGAACGTTTTCCGGATGCTCGCTTACTAACCATTAGTGTCGGCGCGAGTGATGAAATTGCTGACTGCTATGACATTGAAAACGGGGATTACAAACCCTCTGATGCCGCCGAGCTATATCAAAACGCTGTGCGCGCAGGAGTATGGCGACCCTGCTTTTACGCTGATCTATCCAACATGCCAGCAGTAAAAAAGTCCTTGAACACTGTTGTCAAAAATCGTAGTGACATTCGTTTGTGGGTTGCGCTATATGACAATTCACCTTACCTACCGGAAGGGTACGACGCGAAACAGTTTACAGACAAGGCACTAGGACGTAACCTAGACGAAAGCATTTGTGACAGCACATTTTTCAAGGCTGTACCAAAAAAGGTTGTGACACCCGTCAAGCCGGTAGAACCAGCTAAACCAATTCACGCCACAATTGAGTATGATCCCACAACCGATCAATGGGTCATAACCAGACTCTGACATGGCCGCAAACGATGAATTACCTCGCGGACTAACACTACAAGACAGCAATACTGCGGGTACCTCTGGAGCTACAGTTACATTTCCGGCAGTAAGTGGCGTTTCATGGGTACTTACCAATATTCAAGCTGAAGCAGTTTCAGGCACAAACGGAAACTATGATCTTCTTGTAACCACTAGCCTTGGAACTAGCGGGCCGGAAGGATCTTTAGCATTTACTGTGTCAAATAGTGAAATTGATACTCCAGACTACAGTTGGGAAGGTCAAGTCGCAGCACCACTTGATACAGCGCTAACCGTATCAATTACAAGTGTTGGAAACTGCGCAGGATTTTTGACTGTAACAGCAAATCCAATATGAGTAGACAACATGTTAGCGGACAGTTTCCCGGTGGACCATACCAGTATTCAACCGGTTCTACCGCATCCTCAATCCAATCATGCCAAGACACACCACTACTCGTAGATAATAGTCCACAATTATCAAGTGGTGCAACCGCACAAGTTCCCGCCGTTCTCAACGGTCCCAACCAAAACGATAAATGGCAACTACAATCAGTTAGCGTAAGCGCCTACCTAGGACTTACCAACGCGGGAAGCATAGGTGAACCAAAATGGCAACCATACGGCAAACTAGGTAGGATCTTTGTTGGTGTAGACCCAACCTCCGGACAAGGCGCAAGCGGATGGGTAGGAGGCTCAAGCCAGCAACCATGGTCCGTACAAATGGCCTATCTACCAACCGACTCAACACTCATAACCGATCTCTGGAATCCAGCCAACGATCCACTACCACCAGCAGCACCATTCTTTTTTGGTCAATCAGGTGTCAGTCAATCAACCCCAACGCCCAACAGCTTACTACCAATCACAGCCACAATAATACCACCCAATCCAGTAGACCTTATTCCCGGCATCGAACCATACATCGGTATTTGGATGACACCTAGTTTGATAGGTGACGCTTCTGGTAATGGGGGATATGGTGGACTAACCGTGTTTTACGGTAAGTACGTTATCAACTACGACGATGGACTGTAACAGAAGTAGCGCATAACAATGACACAAGCATATAAATGGCTAAATAAACCACGACCAGTTTGGTTACACTTACTAGCAATGGCCCTA
>Ga0116229_10008329_pt1 | contig 16151 bp, 6 predicted proteins | sample S1TSphgellanicum_3_FD_87313 | JGI IMG/M metagenome (GOLD analysis project Ga0116229, IMG submission 87313) | Host-associated microbial communities from peat moss isolated from Minnesota, USA - S1T2_Fc - Sphagnum magellanicum MG | ecosystem: Host-associated > Plants > Peat moss > Unclassified...
GGGTTTACAATATTTTTATTTTTATATTTATGTTTTGGGTCATATATGGACATACCTACACTTCAGTTTTGTAAGTTAAGTACCTTGTTTATTTGTTTACATTTTTTATTTTTTTAAAATTTTTTATGTTTGTGTTTTGGCCCCTTGGATCATACATGGATTTACACTTAAGTTTTGTACATTTTCTTGTTTCCATTATTGTTATTTTACGTGCTTATGTTTTGCATCATATATGAACTGATACTTAAATTTTGTACCTATTTTTGTTTACTTTGTCAATGTTTTTATGCTTGTTTTCTGGGTCATATATGGACCATACACTTAACTTTTGTACCTATTTTTGTTTATTTTGTCAATCTTTTTATGCTTGTTTTTTGGGTCATGTATGGACCATACACTTAACTTTTGTACCTATTTTTGTTTACATTATCAATGTTTTTATGTTTGTTTTTTGGTTCATATATGGACTTACACCTAAGTTTTGTACCTATTTTTGTTTACATTATCAATGATTTTATGTTTGTTTTTTGGGTCATACATGGACCTTACACTTAAGTTTTGTACCTATTTTTGTTTACATTATCAATAATTTTTATGTTTTTTCTTGGGTCACATATTGAACATACACTTAAGTTTTGCACCTTTTTTTTGGTACATTATCAATAATTTTTATGTTTTTTCTTGGCTCACATATTGAACTTACACTTAAGTTTTGCACCTATTTTTTTGTACATTATTAATAATTTTTATGTTTTTTCTTGGCTCACATATTGAACTTGCACTTAAGTTTTGCACCTATTTTTTTGTACATTATCAATAATTTTTATGTTTTTTCTTGGGTTACATATTGAACTTACACTTAAGTTTTGCACTTTTTTTTAATTTACATGATTGTTGTTTTGTATGTTTTTTTTTAAAACTTATAAATGAACTTAGAACTAAGTTATTTTGTGTTTTGGGTGGTCAAATAAATCTTCTTTTTTTTAAAATTTTTTCTTTTTGTTGGCATGTTCCTTTTTGAGTCCTATGACTCCTACTACCTACATCACAACTCTATATATGTGTATTTTTCGTGCAATTTGTGTGTATGCCAATTGGACCCCACAACTTAACTTTATTACTACACACTTGTGGAGGGAGAGGCCACTTGAAGAGAAGAGTGAGCAAGAAACGTCACATGTGGACCCACCCCCCCCTCACCCCAATTCTCTTTTTGGGCTTCAATTCCCATGTTTCAAAATTCAAACTTGTGACCGAAACCCCATTTGTAGAGACATATATAGACATATAAATATGTGTCTAAAGTGGGAGGTTTTATTTTATTTTATTCCTTGTTGCTTGACTCAAGGAAGGGTTCTTAGTGTTGTTGACTTTGTGGTGGGGCCAAGCAAGGTCTTGAAGAAGCTCTATTGTCTTGTAACAAAAAGAATATATATAGAATTGCATTAAAAAAATGTATATTTTCATATTATCCAACTCTATTGTCTTGTAACAAAAAGAATATATATAGAATTGCATTAAAAAAATTGTATATTTTTATATTATCCAACTCTATTGTCTTGTAACAAAAAGAATATATATAGAATTGCATTAAAAAATCTAAAAATATTATTCTATTATAACTCCTTGAAAAGTTTCCCTTGGGCCAATTGTTATCACCATTTAGTTTTATTTGAATGGGAATTGATTCTTTGGTAGGTGAGAGGAGATATAGTTTTGGTACATGTTGACTCCTCTCTCAATTGGACACTCACAAACTTCGATCCCATGAAATACTTTGGAGCCCACAACATAACATCCTCCGTGCACCCTTTGCTTTTCAAAAGTGTGTTCCAAAGTTAAAATGGTACATTTTGACATACCATTTGAGGGTCCCATAACAAATGGGTCGAAATTACCCTTAATAGACTTGTTCGATTGAAGGTCATATTATGCACCCCATTTTTTCCTCCATGATTGGGGGGGTGGGGTGGGTTTGAACAACGGAATGCCCATTTCAACAAGCATTTTGTTTTTCCAAACATCATCCATTTTTTCCCGTTTTATCCATAATGCATGAAGAAAATCAAAACAAGTCTTTACACTTAGTAAAACCCATGGTTTCAACCTTTTACCCTACGTTTTATATTTAGTGAAAAATATTGTCAATCCAATGTACAAAATTTTTAAAACATTTGATAAAATTTACACATAAAATATTAAGTATCAAAATTGATCAAAGCAAGCCCATTAGGTGTCGCGTAATGTTTGTGCATTGTTAAGGCAAATGATACAAATCATCACACCCTTCTAAAACCTAAATCTCTAATGCAAAAATTCAATGTTATGTGCAAGGTTCAATTTTGGGCCATGTAAATCAATGTCATAATCAAAGTTCACATAGGACACAATGACAACTAATTGGAAACATGTAAAAGTAATAAGGTCCTCTTCAAGGGGAAGAAAGATGAACACTTAGATTTGACGAACTAACTCAACCTTGGAGATCATTTGTAAAAAGCCTTATCGTTTGCAACCATTCCTTATGCAATTATCTATAACTAAATCTCGTTTACGATTATAAATGGTTGCTTATACAATTTTTTTCAAATTGAATGGATTTGGATTTTCTTTTTCACTAGTTGCGATTATGGTTTATTTCATTTTTTTAATAGATTTATCTTTCATAATTTTTATTTTATTTTTTATAACATATATATATGTTTGATTGCACATGCAACCAAAATAGTCACATTATAATTGCATAAGATACATATGTTATTTAGTAACTACACATATAAATTATTTAATAATATATACATATTGTATATATCTATATATTAAATACCTACTTACCTATTTAATTATTAGGTATTCATGTACATATTATCTACCTACCTATTACGTAGTTATGTATGTATCACCTACTTACTTACTAGGTACCTACCTACCTATTTCTTGCCTACCTAGCTATTTATTAGTACCTATGTACATATATATCTAATACCCACTAGTTACCTAATAGGTTATTATATGATAAATAATTATTTAGAGGCAATTTAAATATGTACTTAAAATATATATTATTTCAATAAAGTACTTAATAAAAATGTATGTTACTTAGTAGACTATGTAATATTATGTGTTAGGGAATAGTTACAACTAAGCTACAATTAAAATTTTATCCCATATTGTTTATTTTCCCTTTACAAGTTTACAAACTATATGATTAGGTTGGTTTGATGTAGTAAACACATTCATTTTTTCAATTGTCATATGAAAAGAGCTAATCACATGGGCATCACATGGCACACTTTAGTTGTTTTAATTAGATGGTTGAAAAATATATAAAAATTGTTTGGCAAAATATTTCAAAACATCCAAATGATGTTACATGTCACATTTTCAAGCTACCACATGTGAACATATTGGTGTGCATTGTAATTGCAAGTGCAATCGCAACAACTCATCCCTAAATACATGTATAAACCATCATATTCATATTTTACGAAAAAATATTTCATCCATTGTCTACAACTAGTATCATTTGTAACTTATCGTTTATTACTAAGCTGACTTTTAGTCACAAATGACATTTTTTTCACTAATGGATTAATTTGAAATGATTATGATAAAATGGAAGGAAGGTTCAACAATATTGTCATGTGTGCAAGTTTGCTCTCAACACATAGAAAATGGACTTGCATGTAAAGACAAATGGGCTTCTATTTTTGAAATTTTTCAAAAAATTGTCAATTACAATTTTGAAATGGGCAACAACAAGGACTATTGGTTAATGTTCTCACAATATAAGGTCATGCTCCATCTACTTGGATTATTCAACATAAGCTCATTTATGACATAGTTCTTGAAATTTAATTGGGAAGCTAATCAATCTTCAACATGCTGCACCTTCACAACTTGATGTAAGATTCAATAAAAACATGCACTCACCAACTTCAAGAAAAGATATCATGAATCAAATAGGGTTATATGGTTATGATGAACTTATTGATACAAATATCTTTTTGAAGTTTATGACAAATATGCCTTCATGCACATTTTAGGTGCCCAAACATCTTTGACATTGCCAAATGTTTGTTCATTTGAACATGTTTTAATGAACATATGAATACACAAGCATTAACTAAATTCATGACCCAATTGACAATGCAAAATATGTGAAAGTCAATGAATACAAGAACTTTGAATGGAGATCTCGAAATGTATGCATCATTGGTGTTAAGTTGAGCTACACCTTTCAACACAAAAGCATGGCAAAAGCAACTCAACAAGAGAATCAACTATTAATCCACTTGATAGACAAAATTCATGAATCAAGCCTAGTCATTTAAGAAAGACATTCAAAGACACCATGGAGATTGTGATAAAAACTATTAAATATGTTAAGTTCAATGATACACAAAAAAACATGGTAAACAAGTAATCATTGATTTAATAAAAATGATGAGCATAATATTCAATAGATTGATTTTTTTATAAATGCCAATATATACCTTCTACAATAGGAACATCACAAATATAGAACTAAGGGGCTTTCAACTAATGGGTATTATATTCAATATCAAATTGTAAAAACATGAAAAAATATGATTACCTATCAGATCAAATTTTGAAGTTAGAAAATTGAACTTTGATTTGAACATGTGTTTGGTTCTTTGATCTAAGGATTTTCTACATAATGAATCTTTAGATGTCTCTTACCTTTTAATTGTATGTAATGTCTTTTCATCAATATTTTTTTTGTTTATGGGTCAAATGTTGCTTCCAAATTCATTTGCATTTTAATTTCAATAATTTGTATTATCTTTTAAATGTTAGATTTTGTTTGAAATTGAAAATGCTTGTGCAAGAAACAACATCAAACCAAAACATTTGGTAAAAAGAAAATTATCATTAATTCAAATGTGGGGTGTAATTTATTAGCTTCAATCACTATGGGACTTTAAAATTGAAATAGGTTCATCTCACCCTAGTCATTTCATTTTGCTTAAAATTTTGTCACTATAAACTCATTATGCAATTATCATGTTTCATTACTAATTAACATAATTTATTATTAATTAAAATAATACATTATAAATATGTTTGATTTTTAATTGTTGATTTAAATATCTTAAGCTTTAATTATTTTAAATATTGGTTATTCTAAATTATTTCACCTAAGGTTATTATAAGTTATTTTACCCAAAGTTATTTTCAATTATTTTAAATTATTCCACCTTAGGCTATTTTAACATATTTTCAATTATTATAGGTTATTATACATTAGGTTATTATCAATTATTCAAAAGTGATATAATAATTTAATAAAATGGATAAATTTAATCTTATCATATATTATACCCTAGGATATTGTCAATTATTGATATAATAATCTCATAAAATGAAATTCAATAAGACATTGAAAATGATTTAATGAATTCACACAATTTTGAGGTTCTAGAAAGTATGTAAATGCTTACTCCCATTTGCAATTACATTCCTGCCAAAAAATTTCATTTTCATTTTAATCATAAAACTTTTAGTAAAATATCATAAAACACTTTATTTAAAATTCAAAAAATGTGCATGGACTTTGATGTGAAATGAAATGCAAGTTTAAAAGTCCCCCAAAGACCAAAAAATGGTCAATTGGATTTGATTTTTCATATTAGCTTTCTATAACATTATAAATCATTTTTAACACATTTTCTTACTAATTGCAATTAGGCAACATTGCAATAGCAACATATATTAATTTTTTACCTCATAACATCTAAAAATGAACAATGTGGTTTATAATTTTTTTAGTTAGGTTATTTTAAGTTATTATATATTTATTCCATAAAATAATTTAAGGTTATAACCTACAACAACCTAAGGTTACATAACCTAAAATAACCTAGAATAATTTGGAATAATGTAAAATAATTTAAGGTGGAATATTTTTAAATAACCAAAAATGACCTAAGCTGCAGTAATTTGGAATTGTAAAAAATAAATTAAAATAGCTTAAGGTGGAATAACAAAAAAAATTAATGTCAAAATAACTTTGAATATCTTAAGGTGGAATACCTTATAATAATCAATAATAACATAAAATAACCTAAGGTGAAATTATGTAGAATAATTACAAATAAATTAAAATATAATAGTTGAAAATAATTTAAGGTGTAATAACTTGTAATATTCTAATGTGGAATAGTTTTAAATAGTCAATAATAGCCAAAAATAATCTATGTTATAATAACCTAAAATAACCTAAGGTGGAATTCCCTAAAATAGCCAAGAACAACGCAGGTTAGATTATTTGAAAATAACTTAAAATAACATAGGATGACATAATTTAGAATAACATGAAGTGTAGTAATCTATAAAAACTTAAGGTGGAATAATACAAAATAATGAAATATAACCTATGGTGGACTAACCAAAAATAATTTAAAGTGAAATAAATTAAAATAAATAATAATTATCTAAGGTATAATATCCTAAAATAACCTAAGGTGAAATAGCCTAAAATATCCAAATATGAAATAAACAAAAATAGCCTAATGTAAAATAGCCTAAAATAACATAGGATAAAAAATTTAAAATATTCAAAAATAACTTAAGATAAAATAGCTTAAAGTAAAATATGTTTAAATAATTTAGGACTAGCCCATAAAATTTGCCCATTGTAGTAGCTTAAGAATAATTTAAGGTGGCCTATATTAGTTTAAGAATATCTTCAAATAATTTACATTAACCTAAAAATAACTTTAAAATTGATATAAAAATCTAAGTTGTGGTAGTCTACACATAAATTAGGAAAATAATGTGAATAATAATATGTGATGACAAATCATTTAATTTATTTAATTTATTGTCCAATGATTAAGAATTTGTTCTTTAAACATGGAGGTGAGGGGAGATGAAAATTCAAACTTTCATACTTACACTTTCAATTGGTAAGCTAGGTGGCTTAAATCCTTAAGTGTTTAACATAGCTTAGGTTTGTAACTAGCTTAGCTATGAATTTGAAAGCTAACATAGTGAATTATTTATTAATAAATTCAATTAACTATTAGTGAATTGACTATTAATAAATTCAATCAACGATTAATGAATTAACTATTATTGAATTCAGTTAATTATTAATGAATTCGATCAACCATTAATAAATTCAATTAACTATTAACGAATAAATTATAAATTTGTTGCATTCATGGTTTTAGGAAACACCTTAAAAACAACCTTGTTCATTATTGGTTCTTGCACAAGGATTGTGGGAAAGGATAATGTGGGTGGGTTGTTGTTGTTAAGCTCAATTATTGCAAGCAAATATGAAAGTCATACAAGGTTAAATGGCCATTTTACCAAATTTGTGGACAACATATCAATTAATGACTTAGTTTATTACTGAAAAAACACCCAATTGTGAATAATTTACCAAGTGATTATTAATTTTTTTGAAAACCAAGTAAAAACCCTATCCACTTGGTAGGAAGCATATAAATAATTAGCAAGACCCTTATGGGCCAATTATTTAATTCTAAAAGTTTAGTAACTTACCTAGATGTTTGAAATTTTCATCTCAATAGGTTATCAATCCTTAAACACTAAATCAATATGGGGCCAAAATGTGAAGTGGGGCCTCGTTTGGTAATGGGCAAGTTCAAACATTTTGACCTTGATTATACAATACATGTTAAATCTTAATCAATTCTTAATTGATCGTAATTTTATAAAGTGTTAGAAAGGAATGTGTTGTGGATCTCCATGCCACTTTACCCCCCATGTTTTGGGGTAGTTCATCATAGATGATTGATCAAAGAACATTGATAGCTTATTTGCACAAATTTGGTCCATTTTGCCTCATAATGCAAATTGGCAATGTTGATCCATGTGCAAAATTTTGGTGTTGGACAATTAAAATGTGATATGGTTGCACTCTAACAATGATTTTATGCTTTGCTTGGCTTTGAATTATATCTCAATATGAGTATAACATAATCATCATGGTCAAACTTCATTTTCCATTTGGGGAATCAATTTATTAATTTGATTTCAGTGTAAATTTGGGAGGTTGTATGAAAGGATGTTAATTTGTTCTTCACATAAATGGGTAGAGGTTATTGGATGGATTTTATTCCAGACAATTTATGTTTTCAGTCCTTGTGGTTTTCTCAATGTTGATGTTGCTAATATGTTAAGCAAATATTGATCCTTCTCTCCATTTTCTTTTTGTAACTTAGAAGTTCTGGCAAAATCCCATGAAGACTGGGTTTATAAATGGGCCACAACTATGGTTAATATGGCCACAAAAAACACACACATAAAACTCTATAACCAACCTAAGCAGTATAGTTTACTAGATGATTCTCAAGGTGGTTTTTGAAACCCAACCCTTATGAATACGAGGCGGGTATTGGCCAAAAAAAACTAACCAATCTAATTAGTGATTAGTAATTAGGGCTATTAATTTCATAGGGAAATTGATAACACATCGATCTGAATTTTTATTTATTTTTGGCATTGTACCATGTGTGGTGAAGAATTGTTTTAATAAAATCTTGATAGCCACTTATGAAATAAAATAAATAACCAGCCAACACTGGTATCAATCACGCGGTAGACTTTAACACCATAACTTCATCCACCCCAAGTCCATTTTTTAGTCATGACAAGGGAAGATGTGAATTATGAGTCATTCCAAAGATGAAAATTTGGATTAGTAAATTTGGATGGAGAATCCCAATGTATTGCATTCATATACTAAATTAATACCCAAATCCAATAAATGCAACTAACTTTCTTTGAAATCTTTTATAATTTGCAAATTTATTGCGAAATAGGACATTCATTTATGGCATATGCTTGAAATGAAATTGCAACTAAATTCAAAATACATTTTATAACCAATGAGGATATATTTTCTAGTTGTTTTGATTGGAGAATGGCATGATTATTCCACCTTAAAACCTATATATATATATATATAAAATGAAGACTAGTGTGGCATGTGCCGTTGGCCCAAGTGTGAACTCGTTAATGTAAGGTGGACACAACATATGACATTATTTTGCAAGGTATACATATATTCCATTGCAAAGACGCCAATTTGTTTTAAAGACACCCTACATGTGATCTAAGAATAAGGATTTTCAATCATGTTAACTTAGGCAATTTTCATAAGTGCTACTTTATTTCCAGGAATTTTCTTTTGAAAATTACAATTTAGAATATATTTATCTTTGGTTCCTCATGCCCCATCCAAAGAAATTTGAACCAAAAATAAATAAATAAATAATTGAAATACATTTAGCTTTTACTCATGAAACATAGGTTATATTGTTGTGTGTGTGGGTAAACAATTGATTAAAAAGCATGTATTTATCAGATCTTGCATAATGTAATATTTGCTAGTATATTCACATGTTGTATTCAGAGCTCCAATTTAACCTCTTGACATTGCACATCTATTTTTTGGAGTCAAATAAGGTAGTTGTGGAAAGTTTTAAATATGTAACTTTTTATGGAACTAATATTCTTAAGGTTGAAAATTTCCAAAAAAAAAAATTGGACTATTCACAATAATGAATTATTATATGTTGATATGGACAAGTGAATACAATATATGAGTATAATTATGGTAAAATGTATATCCTCACAACACCAATAAAAAATCATTTGACTATTTTTATTTTAATAAAAAAATGTAGTCTAATCATGATAACAATGAAATCTTTTCAAGGAGAGGAAAATCCCAATCAAAATTTGTAATAAAAATCTAACTTAAAATGGAATGACGTGAATGCATGACAACAATTGACCAAACCGATGGTGATTTATAGGTGTTACGTTGGATGGAATTTACCACACCTGTTACTTTGAGTTTCTTTTGGTGATTGTAAATTTTTCCACTTGCCCATTCAATCTGTTGCCTACACAAAAATAAAACAAGCATGTAAATAGTGCACCAAGCAAAATTTTGTTTCGGTTATGGTCTACGGACAACCATGATTTCTCCAGCTTGGGCTACTTACTATCTTCTATCCTTAGTGGAAACCTGCAAAACTTCACCCATAGAAGGCATTGCAAGAGATATACTGGAATTTCATGAAGAGAGAGGAACCAAAAGCAGAAGAATGAAAGAAGAAAAAACCTTATTAGCAACCTCATACACTAGACTTAATCGTGGGTGAGAACAACCAGTTTTGGCATAATATGACATCAAACACATAAATGGGAATGAAAATTTTACAAAGTGAAACAACTGGGAACCAAACTAGTTTTTTCACCAATTTTGGTGGTAAACTGAGTTTCATCCTGTCTTTCCTTTTTAGTGAGCGCCTCCACTGCTGTTACATATATTTTTACAGTGCTCTTACCCTTGTAACTACTATAGTTACCCTCAGACCTTGTGTATAAAATGCTGAGTTTCAGGATTTCATCCTCAGATTTAACAGGATTTCCTTACTTTGTGGATACCACTGAAAGAGGGGATAGGGAATGAAAGCAGACCCAAAGACAGGGTAAAGACAGGGTGACTTTATCTGATAACTGTACTATGCCACATAATTTTTTTAAGTCATTGACAAATCATTTGCACACTAAACCAGACATGCATACAATTACCCCTAACATTCAGTGTGCCCATAGTGTAAATGTAGGCAGTATAATAGTATTGCTGCAATTTTTTCCCCCAGTCTGCCCTTTGCCCCATTTTTTTTCACTTTAGTATTTCTAGGCTTGTTTTGGGTCCATGTCATACATGTTTTGGGCATGTTCCAGGCGTTAGGGGGAAATATATCATGCTACAAGACCCTTGGCAAAGGCTATCAGGCATGTACTCTTGTACTAAGTGCATTCATAACTATGGGCATATGTAACATTCAGGAGGGGAGTGAGGTTATGCAATTTTGTATGACCAGTGTTTTTTTTCGGGGGCGAGAGTTTGGCAAATTTTGACCTGAAAAATATGATTTTGACCTATAAAAGGGTTTTCCATGGGAAAAATGACTCAAATTCGCCAGATTTCAAAAAAATAAAAATAAAAATCCAAATCGCCATATTTTTATAATAAGTTCCAACAGATAGTCAATAATATAGAAGGTTCATATCTAGTGTGTAGCCAAATCTGGCTAAATCATCTTATGGATGATTACCACTTCAGCTACATCCCAAAACCCCAAATTAAAATAATAATAATAAAAAAAGAAACCTTGGCCAGGGTTTGGTGCAATTAGTTGTCAAACAATCCTACATACATAATTTCATATTGATAAAACCCTAAAAACTATATATATATATATTTTTTAATTTTTTAATTTTTATTTTTATTTATTTTTTTGGAACCCTAAATGGGGGAGTGTGGGTGAAGATGCTCTCTTGCAATTGTTCACTTTGATCCAATTGTGAGGAGTTGTAGGAATAAAGCTAGAATGGTTGGATAAGTACTAAGGTGTTTGGGTAGGTCAAGAAACATAGATATACCTAGGTATCTCTGAAAGTCATTGGGAAGCTTGGCTAAAACAAACCATGGTCTAGAGTGTGGAGAGATGAGTCAGGAGTCATGATTTCATGTTTTTGTGTTTGTTTTGGTCCACAAGCCATGGCTTCTCTTTATTCCACAAACTAGACCCACTTTAGGTATGGTTACTATTTGTGCCTTGGCATCAGGTTTGAAGCCCCACCTTCAAAAGTCTTTAGTTTGTTTCCTAGTCAAAGACTCCATGGGTTAGCAAATAAAGGAAGCAAGTTTTTGAGTTTCAAACGACCCCCAAATAATGTTACCATTTACCACACCGAACCATCAAATAAAGACCGGGGAATTTAAACCATGACTGAACAAGGTGAAGGGGTGTGTGTGCGCGTTTGCTCACGCGCTCATGTGTGCATGTGCACACATGTGCGCACACTACATTTTGTGCTTTCAAAAGTGTGAAGTTACAAAAATTGAGCACCAAGAAAAACAATTAATGCTTTTCCAAAGAAAAAAACAAGCCAATAGAGAAGACTCAACAACATCAAAGATTGTTTACAATATTAGGGGTTTGATTTACACCATCTAGGCCAATGTTTTTGAATCTAAAATATAATTTTGGGAGCCCTAGTTGAATTTCTTTTTTGTGGTTTGTAAAATAGTGACGTAGATTTAAATTAGAAATTTGGGATAATTACAAAGGTATATATGTCACATAAATCAACAAGCAACATTCACTCATCAATCTCTACAAACCCCATTGTATGCATTGCCTAAAACAACTAGCCATTATGTATGCATTGCCTAAAACAACTAGCCATTATGTATGCATGCCTGAAACAATTAGCTTATTGTTGTTTTTTGGATCACTCTCTCAACAAAATATATTGTTCTTTCAATGTTGCAACAAGCCAAGTGACATTTCAAAATATGTTGAGGTTTTAAAGAAATGAATAGGTGTAAAACCCTTCCCCAAAAAAATCAAAATTTTCCATTGGTAAACAAAGCACTAAGTTTGGGTTTGGTCAATTTTTTTAATTTGATGTCTATCTAAAATTAATATTAATGCTATAATAAGCAAGGAAAAACTACCCAATGATGACCCCTTTTTTTTCTAGAAATCTTTTCATCCACTATTCACACTTGGGCCAATGACACATATAGTGTAGCATGTGTTGTTCGCCTGAGTGTGAACTTGTCACCCAACTAATTGATTTTGAATTTTGAATTCGTATTGTATTTTCAATGATGAAGATTACTCAAAACTCAATACCCCTTACACCTTAGGTTTAAAAATTATGAAATTGCCTTCATAAAATCTTAATCATTGAACACTTTCCAACAATATCAAAAGTGCATTCCAATTTTACCTAATTTCCTAGCTTTTATTTATTGAACTTTCAGTGAAAAAAATGTTCAATATTCAATAACTCTTGTTTCATAGGTCTAAATATTACAAAATTATCTTAATGCACCCCTGCTATGGGGTTTTTCCAATGGTACCAAGAGGGGGGAGGCCGGGGGATGTTGTGGTTTGGGAGATGTAAACTTGACAAACAAACAAAACAAACCAATTACCATAACATATGTGGTTTGTTCAATTGGCCCAACTGTGAACATGACTATACTACTTCAAAGGTGAATAGGACCCCCACAATAAAGCCCAATTGTGAAAAATTATTATGAATTTAAGGTCATTTTTTAAGACAAAAAAATTTTTAAAATCAAGATCACCCTCAGCTTATGTCTAAAAATTATGGAATCAACCTTCAATAAATCCCACTTGTCAATGACTCTCTAGTAGTGCCCAAAAGCTTGTCCCATCTTTTGCTAATTTTCTTAGTTTTGATTTTGTTCAATTTTTTTAAACAAAATTATTCAATATTCAATAACTCTTGTGTTGTAGATCTAAACATTACAAAACCACTTTGATGACCCTGCTCATCAAGTTCTTTCCAATGGTACCAAAAATACAATGGGGGTGCCATGGTTTGAAAAATCTTTAATGTAACAAACAAAACAAGCAAACTATCTTCTTTAATATGTAGTATGTGTTATTTCACTACTTTTATTATAACATAGGAATGTAGCCTATTCCATTGCTTCAAGTGTGAACTCTAAAAATTCTAGTTTTGATTTTGTTGAATTTTTATTGAATTCCAATGACAAACATTACTCAAACTATCTCCCACATCTTAGGTCTAAAAATTAGGAAATTGCCTTTATTGAACCTAAAAATTTGGAGCTTTCCAACAATACCTATGGTGCACCTCAATCTCACTCAAATGTCTAGTTTTGATTTTTTTTGAATTTTCAATGACAATATATTTCAATATTCAATAATTCTTGCACCATAGGTCTAAATATTACGAAACCACTATAGTGTCACCCCTCTACTCATTGACGACTTTCCAATAATACCAAGTGCATGATAATGAGCACTTGAGATCTCAACACAAAAACAAAACAAAAGAAACTACCTTCCGTGGTAGATAGATTATGGAGGTCAAAGTGATTTTGAGACGTTTAAACCAAAGAAGTTTGTCACATGGAATGAAAATGGGATTTGGACAATTTGACATTAAAATGTGGATTATGGAGCCCGCATCATGACAAAATGGAATCATTTAGGGTCTAGTCTAAATATTGGGTAAAACGTGGGGATGGATGTCAAAGTTTTTAAATAAATTTTTAATTTTAAAAATAATAAATCTTCTAAGAAAAAATTTGGTCTCTTTCTCTCCCAAAATGCATTACCCAAATGTGAGCACTTCATGAAGATGTTTACACATATAATGTAAACTCTGTATTGCCCTATCAAGCCAAGCATCAACCATAGTGCATTATTGTGCTTCTTCCTAATTAATTTCACTAACAGACTATGTGAAGCACATGAAGCCTCACCACATATTAAAATGAAAATCACCTACAAATTTACAAATCCAAGTTTTAAATAAAAAATTCAAGATGGTTGCAAATCAAACAAACAATGCATGGCATATGATTTTTTCAATTTGAAAAACTGAAAATGGAAATCCATTCTGTTGCATGAAGGAAATTTACAATAGGTAAATATAGTAATTTAGGGTTTAAGAAAGAATTTCTGACCAAGACTAAAAATGAAAAAAAAACATTGTAGGGGTGAAGTAATAATGTCACAACCAAAGGCTCCACATCCTTTTCCACCAACTAGGTTAATTGCCCCAAATCCTCATTAGAGATATTGGGCACCATAGTTGCTTCTCCATAGCCAAACCCACACTTTCCCTCACCTACTACTCCACCAAAGATCCCATAACACCAACAAGACTTTGCATCATATATATATATATAAGTTCATGGCATAAGTTGTGTGGGTGAGGGAAGGGCCAATGTAGCGAATACATAATAGTCTTAATTAGGCTAAATAGACTTAAACAAAGTTTTTTTTTTTTATGTGTGAAGCTGATGTGTGTAGTGTGTACTATGAAAGAGATGTTCGAGGTGTGTGGTGGTGTTTAACCTAGTTCCCTCAATTTCATAACAAGGGATGTTGGAAGTTGAAACTAAAAAAACAAAAGAGGGTCATGGGTTCATGGCCCATGGGTTGGTGGTGTGTGCATTTGTGTATAGATTAACAACTTACAACTGACTTGAAACTCCTGACAAAGTGACAAATTGACTTGATTGTTGAATAGCATGTCAACTAGCAATTAATGTGAAGTTAGAATAGCAATTTGGGTGTGGAATCATTGGGGCACATTTTTCAAGTTTGTGGATTGGATAAGTTTGGAGTCTTTGGATAGCCTAGAGGCTGGAGATGTGAGAGACTAAGTTAGGGTTTGCTTTTACTAGCATCTCCCATTGACACCCATTGTCTCATCATGCTTTGGAAGGGCATTCCATGAGCCATTCAGTCAAACTGCAAAGTTGGGTGGGCTTGCTAACTTACTCTTTCCTTTGGGTGGGTGAGTGGGTGGCGTGGGTAGGGTGTGGTGGGGTGGGTTGAGGGGAGCAACTAATGCAAACAAAAAAATCTATTCCACTTTCTTGGAGAAGCCAACTTAAAATTAGACATTTGGCCTAGCTTTCTATTTTTTTCTTGGGCCCAAATCCCTAGAACTTGGGCTAATAGGAATGGAAGGACTATCTTGGGAATGTGGTGGGGTAGGTTGTTTGACCCCTATTCCCTATTAAACGTGTGAGTCAAGGGCTATAGAGTTGAATGCTTGGGCTCCTTGGAAGTTGGGGGTTTCTATTTTAGAGTATATTGCTGACATCAATGAGTGTCTAGAACTTTGTCCTTTGTGAACAGATATATCCTAATTAGGACCAAACATCTTCTTGTTCAAACATTGATTGAACTCCCCTAAATGTTAGGGTTGAAATAAAGACAATTGTTAGAGGTGGAGTAATGACTATTGTAATATTTTACATGATCCAAATATTATAATAGTTGTTCCTATGTAAAGCTTGCCAATGGTTATGCCCCAACAATGGGGAGATCTAGATATAACCTTTATAATTCAAATTGCTTTATTCAACATTAGAATTCCAAGGTGGTGTAAAAACTATGTTTTTGACTTTAAAGTTGACTATTATGGTAAGCACACCCATCATTGAACACAAGTCAATGACTAGATGCACATATAGTGCACACACAAGCTAGTAATCAAACACATGTGATTTTATCATTATTCAAAGTATTGCTTATGATCAAACA